>OGZN01001312.1_pt1 | contig 11646 bp, 15 predicted proteins | sample 1576801 | NCBI WGS metagenome assembly OGZN01 (sample SAMEA3541573, study PRJEB24748) | human gut metagenome | biome: human gut; feature: human-associated habitat; material: faeces | place: China | collected 2012 | reverse complement strand
TCGGCGTTTTCCCGGGCCGTTTTCTCTGCGCTCAAGCCCTCATTAAATGCAGTGAGAAGGAAGTGCAGAACTTCATTTGTGGAGCTGCTAACGCAGTTAGAGCCGGGCACATAAGCATCACCGGCGATCATTGCTCTTGTGACACGTACCAGCTCCCCGTTTACCCAGACAAGATCGTTGACCGCTCTTGCAGCTGTAGCGGTGGGGCTGTGGCCCTCATCGTTGGGAGTGATGGCCTTTTTCACATCCGCCCAAAGCTCATCGAAATTGCCAATTTTTGTCCAGAACTCGGCACGGTCCAGAGAAACACCGGACGGCACCGGTTGCACGGAAAGATATGCGTTGCCCTTGTTATCCACTACAACGGTGTTTGCTTCATACTGGCTAGTAATGTCCCACTGGATGGGGTTCGCATACTTGATTGTGGCCAGACTGACGAAATTCGTCAGTTTGGTATTGAACTCGTTCAACTCGTCCATAATCCAATCAAGATTAAGATTATGGAAATTGGTGTAGGGCGCTCTGTGAATAGGATTGATACTCATAAATCACATCTCCTTAATATACCAGCAAACAAAAATTTGCCCGGATGTCCGTAACGATTTTATGGATTGCATTTTCCATTGCAAGGGTCAACTCTTTGGCAATAAGGTCTTGCGGGTCTCGCCCTGCCCGGCCCTTCTCGGTTACGGTGTCTTTGTAGCCGTCGTGCAATTCGGATGTGCTGTTATCGGTGGTGGTCTGATCGGTAGTGGTCGTGTCCGTGCCGCTGCTGGTAATGGTGTTCCCAGTTCCAAGGGCTGTTGTACTCTTTTCAGCGGTTTGTAATGTCCCGCTGTCGAACCCCGTGACGTCCCGGGTGGTGCTGTCGCTGCCTGTATTCTGGCCGGTGGTGGTCAGGTTCGGCGCTCTGGTAGTTGTGCCATTCACGCCGTTTGTGCGGTTGATTGTACCGCCGCTGTTTCCTGCATGGTCGGTGGTTCTGATTCGGTCATCGGATGCTAAAGCATCGTATTTAAGGCCCAACGCCTTGGTATACCGGGCCCAGCTCGGGAGCATGGTTTCAGAATAGACGCCCAGCGCCCGGCGCATTGTGAGGCCGTCCGTGTATAATACCTCCAATTCCAGAGTATCAAACAGTAATTGATTGCAAACAGCGTCTTTAGAGACATTGTCAGGGACTTTCAAGTCGTCGAACAGTTTTGGGTATCTTGCCAACAGGCCGTTAAAGCTCAATGTTGCGTGCATCGTTGTTCACCTCCTGCGCCCCAGTGTCGGGCGGAAAACGCCAATCGACCCATAAAGTAGATTTGTCAATTCCAAAGAGCTTGTGGACCCGCTCGCAACCACGCTGCAAGCTATCCAACCAGAGCGACGCTTTTGCGGCTGTCTCAACGTTGTTAGAGTTGACTTCGTCGGTCAGCATCCGCTCCTTCTTGCTTGTGTTGGTGTTGGGAATGCCTACTTCCGTATCGAACAGGGCTTTAATGGTTTTAAGGGCTGCCAACAGTTCGTTGGTGATAAAGTTCCCTTTAAGGTCTGTCGCAAAGTACATCCATGGGGCTTGCCCGGATGCCCCATTTTTGGGCGCTTTGAGCAAAGAGGAATCCACAAAAACGGCGGGGTCTCCCTGCATGATCTGGTCGAACATCTTTTTAAAAGATTCTGCACCGGCCTTGTTACCAGAGGCAAACACATACGCCAATCGGCTGTTAATTAAATTGCTCTGGATGGTCTGGGCAGCAAGGGCCATCATATCCCCATAATATGCCACAATATCCACCATGCCCCTGTAATCGGGCTGCAAATTGATGATCTCGCATTGTTTTCCGATTTGCAAATAGGGGGACCCTTTGATAAAAGGGTTTGCAATGATGGAGTGTGTGGGATTGTAAAAAATGTTAATGCCGGTCAGTCCCATGCGGTCATAAACGAGGCCGTAGCGGTCAGTATCGAACACCGTAACACCTCCGGAACCGAATACAAGATATTGCAAACGGTTACTGGGCCAAGTGTCGGGTAGCGTCCACCGGACCATAGACACAGCTTCAAGAAACAGATATTTGCGGAAATAATAGGATAAGCTGTTGCCCTTGGTGTGCATTACGGAGGGAGTCACCGGGGACACATGAGCGTTGATTTGCTCATAGCTGTAGGGGGCGCTCATAACAGACGACCTCCTTTTGCCATTTTAAACAGTAACCACACCGGCAACTTACCGGTGGGCCACGGCCCGGGACCCGGCCCGGGGTCAGGGCCTCCGCCGGAGTCCCATTCTACGTCCCATGTGCCGACCTGATTCGGGATTCTGATAATGCTGGACGGGTCCCTCAGGTTTCCGGCTGCATCGGCGTACTCCCAATGCGTGTGAACGCCCGTTGCGTATCCCGTTTTGCCCTGTGTGCCAATAAACTGCCCCTTTGTGATTGTGTCGCCAACGTTCCAAATCTGCGAGGCAAAGTGCGCTGCGCGCCATGTCGCGCCATCGGCCATTTGCACTTTGATCATATTGCCCCATGACTGGTTACCTGAGGTGCTTCCATTCCAGTGCTGCGCCACGACCACAACGCCCGCCTCGGGCGCGTACGCTTTATGATTACCGTGCACCGTGTCAATGCCCCGGTGGGGACTTCCGTCCGAGTACGCCGGATAACCGGCTGTCACTCTGATTGGCGACACATCAGTAATACACTGTTTATATACTGCCATTGTTTATGCCTCCTACTCATAGAAAAAACCATTCTTCATATAACTTTTGACACTGTCGATTTCTTCTGCTGTCGCCGCTAGTGCGATGTCGGGTTCGTCAACCATAATATACCCCGGAATACTGGATATTAGCACCCGCTGACATAAGGGTCTCCCATGGTCATCGTTGTTGTCGTCCACAAGAATTTTAAAGCGGGCGACCATATAAGGCACCGAATCAAAAGCGATTGTAGACCCTGTGGCACCCTTACTTGCAACATCCGCGTTGGTTGCTTGTGCAGCATTTAGAATACCGTTTCCGACGTCTGAAAAAGAACCCCCGGATAATGCTGCTTGGAGACCTCCGAACGCAGCAGCAACACCCGTTTGCAGCAGTCCGCCGCCCGATGGTATATCAAATGTAATATTTGAAAGTTGAACAGGTACCCCGAGTTTTGCGGTTGTCTCGTGTACTAGCTGATTTGTATCGGTAAACATGCGCAAGATACTGTCGCCGGTGAAAAGGTCCGTCACATACTGGATAGATAATGTCGCGGCACCCCACAATTTGGAGGCATCAAGGGGAATTACGCCGAATGGTTGCAAGAAGATAGTATAGTCCGTGTATGGGGAGGCGTTACAATACCCTCCACGATTTGCCGCTTGCGGGTGCTTCGGAATAGCCACACTTACCGATTTTGTTAGATTGTTATTATCTTCTCCCAAAATCCAACACGGAATGTCTACTGACCACCAACCAACATCTACACTATTAACAAGCGGTAAATGTGCGGTGAGTTCGGCATTGCTAAATGGAAAGTAGTTACAACTTACGATATACTGATAAGGATTGAAAAGCATCTTTGTTAAACTGTCACTAATCTCTGTATTGTCAATACTAAGGTACGATACATCGGTTAGTAATTTGGCGGAGAGTTTTTTAGCGTTTACAGGAGTCATTACTACATAAGTGACAGCTCCAATGGAGTTAGCGGCTTTGGCTATAAATCCAATAACAAAGAAACCTCCGCGGAGCGTTTCAGCAAAACCACCTTGAAAAGCATTTGTGACACTCTGAACGGTAGCTTTTGCCGGGTAAAGGCTATCTGAAATTGTGCCATCATACTTTGCCGATGATCTAACCACATATTCGGTAGAATTGCCGATCTGATCTCTGTAACTTGCAAGCGTATCAACAGTCAGCGAGGCAGTCCAAAGCCCGTCGGCATATGTCCAGTTCTTTACCCAGTAATACCGGCTGAATGTTGGAAGATAGCAGTAATTGTACCCGGTGGGGTCGCTTTGTGTTGCGATCTTAATTTCGGGGTCGATGATGTTGCATGGGGCTTTAAGGTCAATTCCGAACTCATGCCCGCCGCCGGGGCGCTTTGTGCTGTTTGTGCGCTTTGCAAACTGGTAAAATATAGCTTGCATTGTACATCTCCTATAAAAATAACCGGCGGGCAGATGCCCGCCGGTGCCGGTCAGGACTTCGAGGGGTCCGCGTCCTTGTGTGTAGTGGTTTTCAGGGTGGAGGCTCTGGTTGCTTTGCCCGTGCTGGGCGCAGTGACGTCTCCGGCGGTCATCAGGAACAAAACGGCGTTTTCGGTGAAGTCATCATACCACGACCACCCGTAGTGATACCAGAAGTTCGTATACAGGCCGCGTGCGTTCATGGGGGTCGGGACCACGCGGGACAGTTTCGGAGTGTATCCGATTGCATCCCAGTCCAGCAGACACCCAAACACATTTGACAGCTGCACCGCGTCCTTTTTGGAGGCCTCACCGGTGGTACTGGTCACAACAGGTGTGGCGGAGATGGTTTCGCGCTCGTCAATGTTCTGCCAGAACGTAACCTGCTCCGCATCGCGGTATTTCAGCATGTTATCGTGGAACACCTCAGGAATCACGCGGGCGTCGATCTGACTCTGCGTACCGCTGTACAGGTAGAGGTGCTGGCGATCATAGGGGGTGTGGCGCATGATGTTGTATGTTGTGCCGCCGATCTGCCAGTTTTGGTGCCAGTTGATGGTGCGCTCTTTCATCAGGCGGGAAATATCGTTGATTCGACCATATGCGTACTTTGCGAACCCCGGGAAGTTCGCTTCCTTATACACGTCCTGCACGGTCAGTTCCGTGCCCTGCTGGGCGTTGTACTCATCGAGCAGATAAATAACGCTGCGGGGGCTGGTCACGGTCATGCCGGTCAGATGATTGGCCATCAGGTTAGTGGCAAGGTTGCGGCGGTCTGCCTCGATCTGGTTCGACAGATGCAGCACAAACGAGGACCAGAACTGCGCCAGTTCCTCGGGGCCTTTGAACGCCGCTTCCATCTGGGTATCAGCCTGGGTATATACGCGGCTGTAGTTGGTCTGGCCATAGTAGTTAGACTGGAGGACTTTAGGCTTGTGCACTTCGTACATATCCACGCTATGGCCGTCCTCAAGCGCCCACGCCTTGTCGGTGACGGGGTCAGTGTCGCAGAAATTGATCTTCCGCACATGGTTCGACCAGTCGTCGCCAGTGACCTGCAAGCGCTTCAGGGGGGCATCATAGGGACGTACAGCAAAGATGGTGCGGCCCAACACCTGGCTGATCGCTTTGGTGTAGTTGTCGGTGCCGGTCAACAGCGTGGCCTGCGCCACAGAAACGAAACTGGACGTATCCACGATAGGCGACGTCGGTTCCTGGCCGGTGGCAAGCTTGTTAATCTCTGTCAGAATTGCGGCAATGTCCGCAAAATCCATACCAAGAGGCATATCAATTCACTTCCTTTCCATAAGTCGGGTCGATGATTCGGGCCGTCACCGTTGCGGCATCTGCCGCCGGCTGCTGCTGGATGCCGAGGCCCAGCGCGTTCGCCTGCAACGTCTGCGTCATAGTCTGCATTGCCTGGGCGTTGGTCTGCTGACCCTGCAAAATCTCCCGCAACAGGGTTTCGAGGCCATCATACTGTGGCGCGGGCTGCGGTGTGGGCTGCGGCACGGGCTGCGGCGCGGGCTGCGGGACGGGCTGCGGCGCGGGCTGCGGCGCAGGCTTCTCCATTGCTTCGATTTCTGCTTTGGTGTATCCGGCCATTGCGAGGGCCGCTTTTTCACTGATTTTCAACTTTAGTCGCCTCCAATACAACGTATGTGTCATGCGCCAGGCATTTAACGACCTGGTCTTTGTCTCCTTTTGTTACAGGTCCCACGGCACAACACTGACATGTCTGGGCCGCATCGTACCAGTCGCTATAAAAAGGAATGTTCAAACGAGTGCACAGGTCAGCCAGCAGAAACGCACGCTCGTTTGTTATCGACTGGGCGAGAATGATATAACAACCCATGGTTAATCCCCCTTGAGTTTTGCAAAAATTTTAGTAAGAGGCCCCACCAATTCAGGGTTGATAGTTCCGATATTCTCGATAATGCTGCCAATTTCCATCAAGACAAAATAGGCGCAACCGATGGCCGAGAAAGACACATCGACATTGACGCCCACAATAGGCAAGTAAAAATCAGCGGCTGCAAGCAACCCCACGGCCAGAACTTCCCCGAGTTTGTGATAAAACCCCTGACGCATCACGCTGGAATCGAAACCCGTGGTAGAAAAGGCTTTCACCATACCACTGACAACATCCATACCAATAAACACCAGAACGGCCAGAACTGCATAAACGTTCATATAACATCACCTCCCCATATAGATACAAGTAAATCCCAGGTTCTTGCGCTGGCTGACGCTTGCCCGCCCCTTCTGGGGGTTGCCTGTGGGCACCTGGGATTAACTTTAATATACAATACCCGTATAAAAAAGTCAAGTACCACAATACTCGCGAAAGAAAATTTCATCCGAGTAGCGCTCAAACTCAATTTGCCTCTGCAAATACGCGGGCCAGATATACCCATACGCGGCCCTGAATCGTTTTCGCTCATAGTCACCGGTGCCATATGTGGGCATCTCGCCAGACCGATGCCGACACACATAGTAGAGGGGTTTACTCTTGTGCTCATAAATGCAGCACCGCCCAATTTGAACAAGCGGGTAGTATTCCCGGAGGGGCCGGGATACCACAAGACTTTTCTCCTCGGCGCTGTACTGGTTTTCAATAGCGGACCTATAAAAGTCCGTTCCGGTCATAGACCTATAGAGGGCCGTATTGGCTTTCTCTTTGGCGATAGGGCTGTCCACAAGATCAATCAAAAGAATGCCTTTATCGGCCAACAGCTTAACGCGCTCTTTCTTGCCGATCATCTTTTCAACTGTATCTGTAATTTCCCACTGCATATAATAGGGGTTTGCCATGCCAACAGCGTTTGACATACACAACAGCGTCAGGGGCTTTTGCCCTTGCAATTCGCGGTTACGGTTGACCGTCTCATAAATGTTGGCAAGGCCTACACCCTCGCCCCGCCGGTAATAGTCGGACTCTTCTTTCTGGTATTCGTCCAAGATAATTATATTGGTATGGGGGCTTGAAAAACCACGGGTTCGAGCGAGAGTCACTACACTACCCACTACGCCCGACATCTTGGCCGGTTTTATGGGTGCCCCTGTATCCGTGTAGGCTCCTGCATTTCCCACTTCATACAGACCGGTAATTTTCGGCAATTTAAACGGAGCGTAATGCGTTTGCAAATCGTCGTTCAATGGAAACCACGGCCACATACTGGGCGAAGCGCAAATAAGTTCCGCCTGCTGCGGCGTGCGGCGCAGATATAGAAATTCTTCCTCGGTCTGGTGCACGTGCTTTAGCGCTCCGTAGGTCTTGCCGGTACCACGTCCGCCCCATATAAAAATAATAGATGCTCCGGTGGACAAAATACCATCCTTTTCGGAGAAATTCGGCCATCCTTCATCCGTGTACAGTTTAATCATCAGACAACCTCCATAATCTTGTACCCTAATATCTTTGCGTATTCGTCGGTAATTCCCAACGTATAGGTATTATCACAAATACACAGGTTTCTTGTTATGTGTACCGTATGCCCGTCAACCACAAAATCGGGCACATTGGGCCGGTCATTATAAATAACCTGATTTCCGGCGGCAAGACAAAACGTAAAGCCTGGCTTGAATACCTCAAAACCACCCCACAGGGACAGCTCCAAACCGCCTTTCCGTTTGCTAACTCCTGCTATGGTAGTAGTGATCGGCCCGCCCTTTTTATAGGTAGTCGCGTATTTTTTTGCGCCCCACGTCATAAACTCCGCATAGCTACGCTCTTGCTCGTATACACCCATGTAATGAGTATTGCCTTTTGGGTCCGTAGCACACGCGCCATTATCTTTCGCAAGCTGTTTCACAGATTTGTTAAACTCCGCTATATCAATATTACCCATGTATTTGACGCTGTCAGTGTCGCAGTACACACCATTCTTGCCTGCGGCCCATTGCGCTATTTTTAGGCGCTTGCGAGTGTGGGCCGTTGTCCATACGCCCCATTGATACGGTAAGAACAAGTGGGGGCGGTGGTCGTTATAACTGCCCTCCGGGTCGTCGGTGCATTCGCTCCAAAGATTGTCGGGGTCATCCTCGTCAAAAAGTGTGTCAAGCTGCAAGGGGTCTTGTGCGGTCATGCCGTAATAGCTATTGAGATCGCCCTTGGCCTTGACATAATACAAATCTTGACCGGCCACACCTTTAAGGGATGTTTTACCGGTATAACTCTCTTTTACACAATCCGTCAAGGGCTTTGGCAGTTTGCCATAATCGGACGTATATAGGTTCAGAACATTAAGGGCATCCCAGTCATACTCTTTGGCAATGATTCTAAAATCTATATCGGTTATGGTGAACTCCAACTGTTCAGCAGACAACAGACGGCCATTGTCGTTAATGTATCCTTCACAATGCCGAACCTTTGCAAGGGGGATATATGGAAAACCCCACCATTTAAAGCGTTGGCGCAAACCTTTCACTTGTAAGCGCATCAAGCAAGCCTTGCCGTGCCTCATACATTGCATTAACCTCTCTACGGTGGCCGGTTCCTGCCTAAATGGTGTCATAGGAAAATAACATTCGCATTGAACGGCAGGATAGGCGCTCGACATATCCACGGAACCGACGTTTTCCAAATGTAACCCCACATAATAGCGGTTGGCGTGCGTGTCACCACCTCGAAACGCCTCCCGCAGCATTTGGTACAATTCCCACGACGGCAAAAGGCGCCTGACCCGTTTAATGCCCCATTTATACATCGCTTCTCGGACCATTCGTCGGACGTAGCCAGTGCGCGTCAACGGCAAAGTATAGAGGTCGTCCCCATCTCGGTTCATCTCAATTAACAGGCACTCCACTATACACCGAACATCGTTAATACAATACGCCAATTCTGTAGACGTTAAAGACGTCCATGGGTATCTTACCTTTGAATAATCAAGTGCCCCGGTCAATTTGGCATGAGGGGCACCCAGCTGTTTGCCCCAGGCATCAAGGGACAAATTGCTGTGCCGCATACTGCATCTGTACTCGATAGCGCGGTTGTCACATTTTAAGACCCTGCGTGGTTTGCTGGCGAACACATCACCCGGGCCAAAATCCAGAACACCCGACAAATATTGAAATTCATGTGCAAGATTGTGAACGTACATACACAGAAACCACTCACCCTGCGGACCGCTGTTTGCTTGCAAATAGTCGCTGATTGCTCCCGTAAAGTTCCGCCACTCGTCCCACGTCCTACCAATAATGGTAATATCCAAACCGAGTTGACACTGCCAAATATACATTATGGTGTGGGGATTTCCGTCCGCATCAACACATACTCGGGAAGTCTCAATATCAAACGCGCACGGCATATTCACATACAAGCGCTTCTTGTTCGTTTTGCGTTTCCGGCCTTTTGTGTGTTTGCGGTCTAAATGCTCCATAAGCCACGGGACAGGGTTATAATTACAAGCCTCCGCCAAAACCTCCGCGCAGGTCGGCGGAACTGCTGCCGTCGCTATAGTCCCACTCTTTGCCATAGTTGACCTCGCCTTGCTGCCACTTTACAAAATCGTTGATACTTACATTATAACCGCCTTTCTCGCGCCAATACATAACGGGTTGGTCAGACGGATAATAATAGACGCCCGATGCTTTCACGATCTCCCACCACTCCAACAGGGACGCATACTGATCTTTGGGCACGTCAGCAATATCAATACCGCCAACTTTCATTTTTTGCTTAAACTCTTCACGTGCACCGCCAACGGTGGAACCTTTAGAGCGCACAAAACGCGCTACATCCGCAAGGGCCTGTTCCAATGCTTTACGGTCTCCGCGCATTGCCTTTATTGTCGGGAACCCCCCGGCGAATTCTTTATAAACGTCACTTGTGCCACTGATGGCGTCTTTTGATAGGCGCTTAATACGCTTCTGAGCAATATCGCGCAATCGTGTATATTCTTTGCGCATCTGACTATATGGCCAAGACTCCAAGGCATAGGGGGTATACAGCTCGCCACTGTATTTAAGGGTTGCACTTGCTTTAGCTGCGCCTACTGCCATGTTTCTCGCGCTCCTTTCTATCTAAAATCATATAATACCAGTTCAGAGGGTCCGCTTCAATGCCCAAGCCGTTGAAGATAATTTTGGCCCACTCAGAGCGGAAAAACTTAACATCATTGGTTACGACTCCACTATATACAATGACAGAGGCAAGATATATCATGGAGTCGTCGCAGTTCAGCAAGGATACTCTGTTATCTATACTTTTCATGGGGCCTCCTTATAACAAATATGGCCGCCGCATGTGCGGCGGCCATTGGTTAGATCATACCAGGTTCAAAGACAAAACCTGGCCTTTTTTGGTGCTGATAAGCACAGGTTTAATCTTCACCGGCTCCGCCCACGTGTCAGGGGTCCCGAGCAGCGTGAACATACGCTTCAAAGACTGATACACGCCGACGGAAACGCAGGCGTACGACTGCCCATCCTCGGTAATGAGGACAACACGCGGTGCAATCGTTTTGCCCTCGGGGACGTCGTCCGTGCTGACCTCTACGCACTCCACAGAGACATGAACCAGCGACAGAACCTCGTTAACATGCTCCTTAAGCTTGTTGACGGGGTTGCTCGTGGCATTGTAGAAGGCAACCGCGGCATAACGATCCGAAAGGTTCATATCAGTATACCCGACACCAGTGGTCATCACGTCGGACACCATCATAACACCATTGTTTTCGGACTTCATCATTGCTTCGGACATAATACAAAACTCCTTTCAGTATGTGCCCTGTCTCATCAGTACCGGGCGGGCAGTCCCGGTAGACGGCCCGGAGGCCGTTTCGACTTATTTCTTGCAGTATAACGCGTGCATGGCCCTAACCCCGTCACGCACATGGGTCGCGCCCTGATACATGAGATTGGCTGATAAACAAGTACCCTTGAGCCCCTCAAGGGTTCTCACTTGCTCGTCGCAATGAAAGAGGGCTTTCCGATAACCGGCCAACCATGCCCGATCTTCTGCGGCTCGGATAGCGTCCTTCTGGTCCTCATACTCGCACCACGTCAATTTGCCGTCCGGGTGAATTTCGATAATGAATTTACGCATTTCCATTTGTAGAGTCTCCTTCCCATAAAATGCTCAGAGTCTTTGCAAGACTGACAATCACCTTGATACTGTTGATGATGTCGTCCTCGGTCAGTTGTTGCAAGTTCTCTCCATCAAGAGTAATGTTATCATCGGTTAAAGTAATTTTAATCACGACTTCTTTCTTTTTCATTGGAGCACCCCCTTTCTTTCATTGTCTATATTGTACCATACACTAAATTGTATATGTTGCTATTTACATTGTAAAAAATTGCTGTACTCCCCTACCCTACCGAGCGCAGAGGGAGGGATTTCTTAATAGATATGTTAGCATTGCCTAACTACTATATTTTGTGTCTATTGACATTTTGCACAAAGTTTTGGCTGTTGGGGAATAAAATTTTGTGCAATTTGCTATTACGTCAGCATTTTTTTGTATAGCCAACATATACATTTCT
>OGZN01001292.1_pt1 | contig 11724 bp, 10 predicted proteins | sample 1576801 | NCBI WGS metagenome assembly OGZN01 (sample SAMEA3541573, study PRJEB24748) | human gut metagenome | biome: human gut; feature: human-associated habitat; material: faeces | place: China | collected 2012 | reverse complement strand
ACTACAAAGAACTGGAGAGTGTGGGACTTGCGGCACCACAGGTAACGTACATCATGCATGCGCTGAAGGAAAAGGGAATGGATGTTCCGACAGATGCAACCACGATAGAAGAAGCAGCGGATGGCATTATGAAAGCACTGAAGAAGGAGAGGGCAGCCAAATGATTCGAGACATAACGATTGGACAATATTATCCGGCTGACAGCCGTATCCATAAGCTGGATCCGCGTGTGAAGATTGTATGCACACTGCTGTATCTGATTTCTCTTTTTACATTTAAAAGTATTTTGGGATATGTACTTGCGACTGTGTTCCTGTTTGGATGCATTAAGCTGGCGAAGGTACCGTTTAAATTCATTGTCAGTCCCCTCGGGCGGCTCGATTGTGATCGACCACACTGAAGCTCTGGTTGCCATCGACGTTAACTCCGCCCGCGCCACCGCCGGCGGAGACATCGAAGCCACTGCCTTCCACACCAATGAAGAAGCTGCTGAAGAAGTTGCGCGTCAGATGCGTCTGCGTGACCTCGGCGGCTTGATCGTCATCGACTTCATCGATATGGAAGATCCGGCCCATCAGCGTGCTATCGAACAGCGCATCAAAGAAGCTATTCGTCACGACAGAGCCCGCGTCCAGATCGCCAAGATTTCCCGCTTCGGCTTGTTGGAACTCTCCCGCCAGAGACTTCGTCCGTCTCTGTACGAAGGCAGCCACATCACCTGCCCGCGCTGCAACGGTATCGGCGCTATTCGTGACACCGAATCCAGTGCGATTCAAGTGCTTCGTATTCTCCAGGAAGAAGCGCTCAAAGACGGCACCACTGCTCTTCAGGCCCAGGTTCCGGTCGATGTTGCAACGTACCTGCTGAACGAAAAACGCGACGACATCGCCAAGATCGAACATCGTCACCACATTGAAGTCATCCTGATCCCGAACAAGACGCTCGAAACACCGCACTATCAGATCGAACGCCTTCGCACCGAAGATCAGCTGCTGACAGAAGGTGCTCCGAGCTACAAGCGCGTGGAAGAGCTTGCTCCTGAGCCCGAAGCTCCTTACTCCAGAGCTCAGAACGTCGCGCCTTCTACTAAGCCTCGTCAGATCCCTGTCATCAAAGGCCTGCCCGTCAGAGAAGACGCTCCGAAGCACGTTGAGCCTGCCAAACCTTCCAAAGAACCTGCCAAGAAAGAAAAGAGCTTCTTCCAGAAGATTCTTGCTTTCTTCACCGGAAATTCTGAAGCTGAAGAGAAAGAAGAAGCCAAGAACAATTCCAGCCGCGGCGACAAATCTTCCGTCAGAAAAGAGCGCGGCGAGCGTAAGAATCGTCGTCAGGAAAGAGACGATCAGCGTAAGACACGTACGCCTGTCGCCAAACAGGAAAAAGTTGAGCGCGCGCCCAAACAGCCGCGTCAGGTAAAACCGACCAAGACTGAAGACAGACGCCAGAAAGAGACGGTTGAAAAAGCCAAGAATGTTCCTGCCGTTCGTCCGGCCGCTGTCGAAAAGACAGAAAAGCCTGAAAGAATCGAACGTACTCGCAAGGCTTTGAAGGAAAACAGCGCTTTACAGGATAAAAGAAGTGCTAAGCCCGTTCAGGCTCCGGCAGCTGTTGAAGAAGCAGTAAAACCTGTTGAAAAACAGAACGTTCCGGCACCCGTCGAAGCCGTCCAGGTTCAGCCGCAGGTTGAAAAACCCGTACCGGCTCCCACTCCGGCCCCTGTCGCTGCCGAAACTCCGGCTGTCCAGGCTGAAGAAAAGAAAGCTCCGGCAGATGCCGTTGAAGGAATCATCGTCGAAACTGCCGTCCGTGTAGTGCCGTCCGTTGAATCACAGTCCAACGCCACAGAACAGCGTCCTCGCACTCGCAGAGCACGTCGTCTGCGCAAGGACAGAGGCGACAGAGAACCGCGTGCCTCAAGATCCGTTGTGCCGCCCGCACCTGTCTCTCCGGTCGTTGCCGCCATCGAAGACGTTGTCATGAGTGAACACGCCGTTCCTCAGGTGAACGCGGCTACCATCCGTGCTGACGAACATCTGCCTCGTGTGGAAGCAGACAAGCTGCATCTTACGGAAGAAGCTCCGAAACACGCTCGTCTGAGACGTGAAAGGGCACCCCGCAAACCGGCTGCAGATTTTGTAACCAAAGTCGAAAGCCACGATTCCGAGGTTCAGGCCGTCAGTTCCGCCGCTCCCAAGGCAGAAGTTGTGAAGGAAGCTCCGAAACCTGAGCACGTCCAGACTGAGGCTGTTAAACCCGTTGTGACAGAGAACACTGTCGTAAAACCGGCAGATGTCAAACCTGTCGAAACCAAACAGGTTGAAACGGCCGCTCCGGTCAAAGCTCAGAAGGAAGCAGCTTCCATTGAGAAACCGGTCGATCTGAAACCGATGCTTGAAAAAGCAGGTCTTGAACTCGTCGGAACCACGAAAAAAGACATTCCCGTCAGAGAGGAGGCTCCCAAGCCCAAGCTCGGACGCAAACGCATCAAACGTGTCGTCCAGGAAGACTCTGCTCCGCTTGAACTCGTCCAGACGAAGAAAGAGTAATCCGACACATCGGATGTAATAAAACCGAATCGGTCTTGCGGCCGGTTCGGTTTTTCTTTTGATCGTTAGCTTTGTTTTTCTTTGCGGCGTTCTCTGACGGTCTTACCTCCGATTCCATAGTTTTCCATCGGAATCTCATCAATGATGACAACCATGTTTGAGGTGTTCTTTCCAAGAACATCGCCGACGAGTTTCGTCACGCCTGCGATTAACTCTTTCTTTTGTTCTGACGTGGGGCGTTCTTCATCGCCTGTAACGCAAATTCTAACGAATGGCATAATACAGCTCCTAAGGAAAAGATCGTTTCACTGTACAAGCCATGCGAACAAGCGTCAACGTCTTCAAGACGATTCCGACAGGCAATAAAATTAGCGGGCGCCCCGAAGGACTACCCGCTTTTTCGTCAAACGACTCTTAGCTTATTGCTGTGCCTGAGGCTTTGCCGGAACCGCCGGTGCGTTTTCTTCCTCATGTCTTTCGGTGAGCATGAAGTTCAACTCACGCTGCAGCAGCACAATGACCGTATAACGATTGATGATTTCGCGATAGAGCTGAAGGATGGACAAGTACAGTTCAGAACGATGAAGAGGCATCTTATTGACTTCAATTTCCTTCATCAGTTCGAGCTGGAATGCATTGACTTCCTCAAGGTTCGTATTGGATAAGCGAAGAAGCACTTCGTCCGTTGTCGAACCGTTCATCACGTACTCAGACAGAGATTTCTGGAAGTTCGACAATGCGTCAACGGCCTTAAGCAAATTGGTTCGGAGCTGGCCCTTGAAGACCGAGTGGCTGTTAGCCAGATGCTGTTCCATCTGATTGACTGTATTGCGCAAATCCTGAGCAACGTCTTTGACATTTGAGAACGTGCGGTAATAGTAATTACGTGCGTCGTAGTCTTTTCCTGCACCCTGACCATGACTGATCATGAGGTAGTACTGGCTTCGAAGCAGAGAAATGTGATCTAAGAGTTCCTGAGCCTCAAGCTTGTCTTTTTTCACCGCCGAATAGTCTTCCGAGAGGAAGTTCATCGTGGTGTTGGAGAAGATGTCGATCGTCTGCTTCAGGTTACGGTCGATCGCAGCGTTAAAGCGTTTACGCAGCTCTTCTTTGGATAAACCGGCTTCGAAACCTTCCATCGCTTCAACTTTCTTATCTTTACTGAAGAAGTTGGAGCGAACCAGAAGAGCGACGACACAGACACCGCCGATTACCATAAAGATTGGTCCGAACCAGATGCACAGTAGAACGGCAATACCGGCGGCGATGAAGGCTGTGAAAGCCGTCAGGAACCAGCCGCTGATCACCGCCATCACACCGGAAATTCGGTAAACAGCCGTTTCTCTATCCCAGGCGCCGTCTGCTAAAGAGCTGCCCATAGCAACCATAAAAGTGACGTAGGTTGTAGACAGCGGAAGCTTCATGCTGGTCGCAGTCGCAATCAAAATACTGGCGAGCACCAAGTTCACAGAGGCGCGAACCTGGTCAAACGGCAGAGGGACTTCGCCTTTTTTCAAGCGCGGTTTTTCAAAGTGTCTGTCGATGTTATCCAACACAGAACGCGGCAAGATCTGATTGATGATTCGATTGACACCGAGGCCGGAGCGGACCAAAACACGGGCGCCAACAGTAGAGCCAAACTGTTCTTTTTCGCTACGTTCGCTGGCGGACAAATTGATCGCAGTCTGGACCACACGCTGAGCTTTCGGGCTGAACCAAAGCGTGCAGACCATGATCAAACCGGAAATGATGAGCCAAATCGTCGGAGTAACGACAGACTCCTTAAGAGCGCCCATGTACAGCGTTGTCGGCGTGAGGGCGGGATTCGCAGCTTCCGCTGAAGCGGCGATACCGGCACTTTGCATCGCGGCTAAAGGCACACCCACGAAGTTCACCAAGTCGTTGCCTGCGAACGCAAAGGCTAAGGCGAACGTACCTGCCAAGATAACGATACGAAGTGCATTAAAGTTCCAGAACCAAATCAGGATCTGGAAAACGACAGTAATCGTGAGGAAGAAACTCCACATTAGGGTTTCGGTGTTTGCATCCAGCCACGCGATCAGCGCAGGCGTCATGAAGGAAGCACCCTTTGCACCCTTAACAATCAGGAAGTAGAAAATCGCGGTAAGGCACAGGCCTGAATAAATACCGCCGACGTAACGATAAACTTTCTGATAACGGAACGTGAAGAGGTAACGCATCAGCCACTGAATGATCGTACCGAAGGTAAAGGCAATCACGACGGAAGCCAAAATACCGATGATAATCGACAGGGCCTTTTCGTTGTTAATGTAAGCGCCAAGTCCGATAATGGTTCCGGTCGAAACCCACAGCTTGTATGCCGCAGAAACGACGGAAGCACCAAGGAGCTCGAAAACGATAGATACCGTGGTCGAAGTAGGAAGACCAAGAGAGTTAAAGGTATCTAAGAGAAGAACATCTGTCAGCATCACCGCGAAGAAGATGAGCATGACGTCCCAATAGGTAAAAAGCTGCGGATTAAAAATCCCGCTTCTCGCAATTTCCATCATTCCGCTTGAGAAGGTGCAGCCTAAAAGAACACCCGCGGCGGCAACACCCATAACGATATTGTATCGGGCACTCTTAGACCCCAATGCAGAACTCAAGAAGTTCACGGCGTCGTTGCTGACACCCACAAACAAGTTGAAGCTTGCCAGGAGCATCAGAAAGACCATCGTGCACGTGAGAAATGTATCCATAGTAGATGGTTATCTTTATAAAAAAACAAAGGGATTCTAGTGGGTGAATATGACGAGTGCGTGACACAAAACTCAGCATTTCCCCTACTTTCCAGACTACATCTTCTTAACAGACTAAATAATGGGTACTATCATGGGCGACATCCCCAATGTAGGCGAGATAAGTAGCCATTTGGGAGGATGAGAAACTTTATGCATTAGTATCAACCTCTACACATTTTTGAGTTAGCATTCTTTTGTTCAAAACTTGTAAGAGCAATTTCTAAAGAGGTTATTGTGAATTTGAAATCTATTACTGCTCAATCAGTCGTTGCTTTGTCCCTTGTGTCCGTCTGCTCAATGAGCCAAGCGGGTTTTCTGGACAACCTGTTCTCGAGCTCAACAAAAGAACCCGTTGCTCTTTCTACGACAACTCAGGAGATCATGAAAAATCATCCCGTTTGGGTGATTGACGGAAAAGATACTTCCGCTTGGTCTGTCGTTGAAGGGAAAAAGCCGCGCCGCGGAGCAGCTCCGCTGCTGCTGAAGCAAGACAGAGGTGACCTTGGTCTGATTCCGGCTCAAACAGATGCCGGCTACATTGCAACCAAAACCGAAAAGATCTCTCTTTCTTATCCGACCAGCGTCGTCTTCGAAAAGAATGGCACCGCTCTCCTTAAGTTCGGTGCAAGCAAGAGCCCCGTCCAAATCGGTATCAAGCTTCGTGCCTTCGACGTCAGCGGATTAAAGATGTCCGAATTCCTGAACAACCGCAAAGGCGAACCTCTTGCCGAAGCTGAGAAAGTCGGTAATGAAGTTTTCCCGGCCGGATCTATTGCCTACAAGGCCGACACAACCTTCCTGAATGACGAAATGGTCATTCCGGTCAACCAGAACTTCACAAGCGCCTCCACCAGCGACGAACTGCTGAAGAATTTCTCTTCCATTCCGTTCTGCCTCAAACGCGTCTCCGGCCACGCCTACGGCATTATGTTTGATAAAGCCGATCCGAAGGCTGTGAGCGGCACTTTCCGCGTGACTCCGGTTAAGAGAGAAACCATGTTCTGCACCCCGACAGGTGAAGCCCCAGTTGCGACCGGTAAATGGAACGTTGTCAACAACGGCCGCTCTCATGCTGTCGTGCTGACCATGCCGAAGGAAGTCACACCTGCTGAATACGGTATTGAAGAACAGGAAAGCGGCGTCTCCAAGATGGCTTTCGTGGCCCCGGGCAAAGGCGACAAGATTTTCCGTCCGGGCAAATTCTTTGCTAAAGGAACTACTCTGGAAAGCCGTCGTTTCTTCTTCAACACAACAGCTGCCGAAGCTATTCTTAAAGCAGCCAAGTAGTTAGAAAAAATCAGAGTTTTCTGATTTTCAAGCCCGTTTCCTGTCGTGGGAGACGGGTTTTATTTATGCCGCTACTCAGTAAGAAAAAATCCTGAACTCAGTAATGAAATTCAGGATTCTTGTTTTTGAATTTTAGTTTCTACGAGAAGAACTCTCTGTCTTCATCGGGGAACGATTCGACATCTGCCCAGCCTGCTTTGCCGTAGGCATAGCGGAAAATATCCGCTCCCTGCTCACGGATCAAAGCTGTATCGCTTAACGTGCGACGCCAAACTTTCGCTCCTGCCAAGCCCGTCAGCAGTCCGTGCATATGCCGGCAGCAGGCCCGCAGAGAATGATCATCCGGCTTAATGAAGCGAACATACTCTTCCATGGCGTCGATCACTCGATCGCGCGTCACGGGAGCGTGTTCGTCGTTGTAAAGGCGGGCATCAACATCAGTGAGAAGCCACGGTGTGTAATAAGCAGCTCGACCCAGCATAACGCCGTCCACGTGTTTGAGTTCGGCTTCACATTCGCCTAGATCCTGAAGCGCGCCGTTAATGACAATGATCGCTTCCGGAAAATCTTTCTTAAGCTGATAAACCACTTCTCTGCGAAGCGGCGGGATTTCACGGTTTTCTTTTGGCGACAATCCCTTCAGCCATGCATTACGGGCATGAACAATAAAAACACGAACGCCGGCATTTAATAACGTACCGACAAAGTCACGCACAAAACCGTAATCATTATTGGCATCAATACCGACGCGATGTTTGATGGTGACTGGCAGATGAGTTGCGTCCTGCATGGCTTTAACGCAATCCGCGACCAAGCCGGGTTCGGGCATTAAACAAGCACCGAACGAGCCTTTCTGCACACGTTCGCTCGGACATCCGCAGTTAAGATTAACTTCGTCATATCCCCATTGCTGAGCAAGCTTAGCGCCGTGGGCCAGATCCTTCGGATCGGATCCTCCGAGCTGCAGAGCAACCCGATGCTCCGCTTCGGAAAAATCAAGATGATGGGGAACATCGCCGTGAACCAGCGCTCCGGTCGTCACCATCTCGGTGTAAAGTCGAGCACGATGAGAAAGCAGACGATGAAAGTATCTGCAATGGCGATCTGTCAGATCCAGCATCGGTGCGACACAAAAGCGCCACCCGATCGGGTCGTAAACATTATCTGTCATGAAAGGATTCCGTCAATGTAGTACCAACGGCCGTTTTCTTTTACAAATCGGCTGTTTTCTTTCAAAGTGATCATATTTCCGGCATCGTCTCGTGCTTTCGCAACGAATTTCACACGTGCCGTTGTCTCCGATAAAGGCATGAAGGCCTCAATCTTGAGACTGCGCCAATGGAGCGGCTCAAAATCTAATTCTTTGGGACGGGTGCTCTCGTGCCAGGTTCTGAGAAGATAGTCCTTGTCTTCCTTCACGAAAGCCGTATAGCGAGAACGCATAAGCGCCCTCGCATCGGGTGCGGGGGCGCCGGCAAGAAGCGGCCCGCAGCAGTCTTCATAAGGCTTGCCGCTGCCGCACGGACATTTGGGTTTAGATTCCCGGGCCAACGCGACTGTCTCCGCGTGCAGCACGGCGGCGTTCAAATTCCTTCAGCCAGCGCTTACGGATACGAATGCTCTTCGGTGTGATTTCAGCCAGTTCGTCATCGTTGATGAATTCAACGGCACTTTCCAGTGTCAGCTGAATCGGAGGAACAAGACGAATGGCTTCGTCGGTACCTGAAGCACGAATGTTGGTGAGTTGTTTTCCCTTAATCGGGGTCACGACAATGTCGTTGTCACGAGAGTGAACACCGATCACCATGCCTTCATAAATAGGTTCTCCCGGACCGATGAACAAACGTCCTCTTTCCTGAATCTTCCACAGAGCATAAGCAACGGCGTTGCCGTCGTCCTGGCTGATGATGGCGCCGTTGCGGCGTTCACCCAAGTCTCCGGACTTAACAGGACCGTACTCATCAAACACATGGCTCATGACACCGGTGCCGCGAGTCATCGTGAGAAAGTCGTTCTGGAAACCGATCAAGCCACGGGCGGGAATGCGGTATTCGAGACGAACACGACCTTTTCCGTCCGGCTGCATGTCCTGAAGGTCGCCCTTTCTGCGGCCGAGCTCTTCCATGACGGGACCTTGATGGTTTTCTTCCACGTCAACGGTCAGCATTTCGAACGGCTCCATCTTGACGCCGTCGACTTCTTTGTAAACGACGCGCGGACGGGAAACAGCTAGTTCATAGCCTTCACGACGCATGTTTTCAATCAAAATCGTCAGGTGCAGTTCACCGCGGCCGGCCACTTCGAAAACGCCTTCGTTGTCGGTCGGTTTCATGCGCATAGCAACATTGCTCTTTAATTCGCGTTCAAGACGTTCGCGAATCTGACGACTGGTGACGAATTTGCCTTCCTTACCAGCCAGAGGGCTGGTGTTGACATGGAAGTTCATCGTCAGAGTCGGTTCGTCAACGTGCAGGAGCGGCAGCGCATCCGGATGGTTCACATCGGTTAAGGTAGTACCGATGCCGATTTCTTCGATACCGTTGATCAGAACGATGTCGCCGGCTTCAGCCTCGTCAACCAGTTTTCTTTCCAAGCCCTGGAACTTCAGAACCTGATTGACCTTGGCGCGCTTCGGTTCGGAATCCGGGCCGTTCATGATCAGAACTTCCTGAAGCGGTTTAATGCGGCCGCGCTTAATACGGCCGATACCGATCTTACCGACGTAGCTGGAGTAGTCCAGAGAGGAAATCTGCATCTGTAGAGGACCGTCAGGATCGTCGTCACGAACCGGAACTTTTTCCAGAATCGTGTCGAAAATCGCCTTCATGTTTCCGATCTTCTTCAGTTCTTCAACATCATCCGTGAAACCGGCAAACCCGTTCAGAGCAGAAGCGTAGATCACAGGGAAGTCCAGCTGTTCTTCTGTAGCGCCCAGTTTGTCGAACAGATCAAAGGTTTGGTTGATAACCCAGTCAGGACGAGCGCCCGGACGATCAATCTTGTTAATCACAACAATCGGTTTCAGACCTAAAGCCAACGCTTTCTTGGTCACGAAACGAGTCTGCGGCATCGGGCCTTCTACCGCATCCACGAGCAACAGAACGCCGTCAACCATAGACAAAACGCGTTCGACTTCACCGCCGAAGTCCGCATGTCCCGGGGTATCGATGATGTTGATGTGGGTGCCTTCGTATTCGACGGCGCAGTTTTTCGCCAAAATCGTAATGCCGCGCTCGCGTTCGATGTCGTTACTGTCCATCACGCGCTCGGCAACAGCCTGATTGGCACGGAAGGTGCCGGACTGTTTCAGCAGCTGATCCACCAACGTGGTTTTACCATGGTCCACGTGAGCAATAATCGCAATATTTCTAATCGCTCGAGTCATATTAAAAATTATCTATCGTTGTCTACAAACGAAATTAATCGATCCGGCGCCAGGACTCCGTCGGAAGTCAAACGTCCGACGCCGAGTAAAAATTCAGTTTTTTCAGCTGAGATACCGTACACACGCACTTTAGCCTCCTCGATCGAACGCTCGTCCGTGCGTACCTTCATACCGTTCAGAAACTTCTTAGTCGCTTCTTCATCCAGCTTGACGGGCGCAAGACTCTGCAGCAATCGATCCGGAGGAAGCAAAACAGCAATACGCTGCTCCTCAGTCATGCGTTCAAACAGATCCAAATCCACAGCTTCTTCAATGTGGAGATCGGCAATAGCCGTCCTCCGCAGCGTCTTTAAATGGGCGCCGCAGCCTAAGGCTTCGCCTATGTCTTCCCCAAGCGTACGAATATAGGTACCCTTGGAGCAACGCACCAGAAGGGTGACTTCAAGCGGTTGGAAGTCCACAATGTCAAGTGAGGATATTACTACTTTACGGGGCTCTCTCTCGATTTCTTCACCTTTTCTTGCGAATTTATACAAAGGAACTCCGTCCTTTTTCAAGGCTGAATACATCGGAGGTATTTGAACGATCTCTCCTCTGAATCTCTCTAAAACGGCACAGAATTCTTTGAAGGTAAATTTCGGCTCGGCCGAAAAGATGACTTCGCCTTCAGCGTCTCCTGTAGAGGTCTTTTCTCCGAACTTCACCGTCGTTAAATATTCCTTATCGGCGTTGAGTAAATCGGCAGAAAACTTTGTCGCTTCCCCGAAACACAAGGGAAGCAGTCCGCTTGCTAAAGGATCAAGCGTGCCGGTATGGCCGGCTTTTTGTGCATTCAGAAGGCGGCGTGCCTTCTGTAAAGCGCTATTGCTCGACAAACCTACCGGCTTATCGAGCAATAAAACGCCGTCAATTTTTAAACCTTTGCGACGACGACCCAATTATTCACCTTTGACTTTTTCTCCGTCCTCTTCGCGAGCCTGACGGATCAGCTGATCCATTTCAAAGCCGCGTTCGACGCTCTTGTCATAGACAAAATGCAGCTGAGGAACGGTGTGAATCTTCAAAAGCTTGAAGATTCTGGAGTGAAGCATCGGAGCTGCGCTGTTCAAAGCCTCGGTGGCTTCCTCAGGCGTAGAACCGATGGACGTAAAGTAGATCGTCGCATGTGCGTAATCAGGAGTAATTTCGCACCCTGTCAGCGTTACGAGACCAGTCTTCGGGTTGCTTACTTCTTTCTGAATCAGTTCGGCAACGTCACGCTGGATTTGGTCCGCAATACGGTTGGCGCGTCCCGGTTTGGTGGGTTTAATCATTTTTCAACTCCTCAATAAAACCAGCTAAATACAAAGGAGCCCGAAAGCTCCTTTGTGTTCAGGCTATATCAATCTCAGATCGTTCTTGCGACTTCCTCGACCTCAAAGATTTCGAGTTTGTCATCGACCTGAATGTCATCGTTTCCTTTCAGAGAGATGCCGCACTCGGCACCGGCCTTGACTTCCTTAACGTCGTCTTTGAAGCGGCGCAGAGAGTTAATCTCACCTGTCCAGATAATCACATTGTTGCGCAAAAGACGGGCATGAGAGTTGCGTCTGACGACCCCTTCGAGCACCATGCAGCCTGCCACTGCGCCCACTTTGGGGACGCGAATGACCTGACGGATTTCAACGAGACCTACGTGGTTTTCGCGGCGTTCCGGAGCAAGCATGCCGCTCATGGCAGCCTTAACATCATCTACGGCGTCGTA
>OGZN01001287.1_pt1 | contig 11741 bp, 10 predicted proteins | sample 1576801 | NCBI WGS metagenome assembly OGZN01 (sample SAMEA3541573, study PRJEB24748) | human gut metagenome | biome: human gut; feature: human-associated habitat; material: faeces | place: China | collected 2012 | reverse complement strand
CGGCAATCGACGGTGGTCCGGTTGAAGCACAGGCAGGACCTTGTGTAGTAACTCAGGTTAAGACCGAAGAGAACGACGGTTACAAAGCAGTACAGGTTGGTTTCGTTGATAAGAGAGAAAAACTTGTTAACAAACCACAGAAAGGCCACTTTGATAAGGCTGGCGTATCTTACAAGAGATATGTGAGAGAATTCAGATTTGAGAATGCGGAAGAGTATTCTGTAAAGGATGAGATCAAGGCTGAGATCTTCGCAGCAGGCGATAAGATCGATGCAACCGCTATTTCCAAAGGTAAAGGCTTCCAGGGCGCAATCAAGAGACACGGACAGCACAGAGGACCTATGGCTCATGGTTCCAAGTTCCATCGCCATCAGGGTTCCAACGGTTCCGCAACTACCCCAGGCCGCGTATTCAAGGGCAAGGGAATGCCTGGACAGATGGGTCACAAGCAGATCACTGTTCAGAATCTTGAAGTAGTTAAGGTTGATGCCGAGAACAACCTGATTCTGGTTAAGGGTGCAGTTCCAGGACCTAAGAAATGCCTGGTTACTGTAAAGGAAACCGTTAAGGTTGAGAAGTAAGCTTTTATAGGAAAGGAGGAATACACAGATGGCAAACGTATCTGTTTACAATATGGAAGGTAATGAAGTTGGCACATTAGAACTGAACGATGCCGTGTTCGGTGTAGAAGTAAACGAGCATCCTCCTCTGTGGACGCGCAAATTGATTCTCCTGAGTGTCCTGACAAAGTGGACGATCAGAACGGACTTGCAAGTGGACTCGCCACGGAGGTACGATCTGGCGTCTCTGTGAAGACAGAAGCTGAGGACATGCAAAATGGACAGCCTGATCTTGCTGTCAAAGTGGACGCTCAGGCGTCTCAGCACTCCCCTTCGCAACGAGAAACAACGGGAAAATATTCTGAAACTTCAAGCCTTGAGTCCCTGAGCGCGCCCTCTACGTGGACGCCGATAGTGGACACTCTACATGGACATTCAAAGGCATCTCCGGCTGTTTCCCGTCCCGATGGACGGAAACGTCCTTATCAAGTGGATGTTCAGAATGGACACTCAGAATATCCTGACAAAAGATCCTCTCACCATGAAGAGCTGCCTGAGCGGAATCCAGAGCTACCGGTGGAGAACAGACAAGAGGCGGGGGCTTCCACGGAGCAGGGGACGTCTGCCTCTCGTAAGCATGATCAGGAAGAAGCCGTACCTGTCCAGGCCGCTGCGATGACATTGCGTTCGCCCACATCAGACGCTCTGAATGGCCGCTCACGCCGGACAGCCAAAGTTGACGTGCAGGCAGGGGCCCGGTGCAAACCCAAGAGGGTCGGAGAAGGGCAGATCAGCCTCCTCAGGCCTCTGGCTCCAGTGCATGGGGCCAATCCGACGAAGCTCTTCAAGTGGCTTTACGGGATCGGCAAGAAAGAAACCATCGACCTGACCCTCCCCATCATTGAGGAGACCATCGGTATCGATGCGCGGACCTGCCGTCGGATCATCGCTACATGGGCGGAAACGGGCGTGTGCGAGAAAACGGTCCATCGGCGGGGGATGCGTATCAGGCTTCTTATGGATGAAAAGGAGGCACTCGGCGCGCCGCGTGCCGCTTCCCCTTCCGTGTCGGCTTCTCCGGCGGATGAGCTGGAGAGGGCGCTGCCCGAGCTGTGCCCGAGGCTGATGGAGGTCGGTTTCACCGCCAAGCACCTGCGCCGGATCAAAGAGCTCCTCGCCGTGCAGAACATTGACCCCGGTTCCCTCACGGACGCCCTCCGGTATGCGGAGTACGAGCTGGAACACGGCCAGATGGTGGACAGCAAGGGCCAGCCCGTTTCGCGTCCAGTGGATTGGGTCTTTCGCTGCCTGTCCAAGGACGGGACCTACCGTATCCCCACGGGGTATGTTTCTCCGGCGGAATTACGCCGCCGGGAACGCGAAGAGGCCGTGCGCCGGGAACGCGAGGCATTGGAGGCCGAGCGGAGGCTGCTCGAAGAAGAGGCCGCCCTTGCCCTTGAAAAAGAGGTCGAAGCGATGTTCCGTCAGATGCTCGATGAACCCGACGGCCCGTTTGCCGCACAGATCCTGGAGAAGGTTCCCGCCGTCCTGCGTTCGCGCGGGGGGTTGGAAAACCCGCTGGTGCAGAAGGCCTGCCGGATGCAGATCAGCTATATGCTCCAGGACGCCGTCGGGGCGGGGCAGTAGGGCTATTCTGTGTGTCCATTCTGTGCGGATATGTAGCATGGACATTTTGGGCGGATAATGTGCCCGTCCGGGATGCGTGCGGTTGCGCATGGACAGGCAGCCCGTCCGGAAGGCCCGGACAGCGTGTCAGGGCAGGATGTCCGGACATGCTGGACACCCAATCCGTCCGAGGATGTTGTGAGCGGCCTGTGAGGCAGGACAGAATGGCCGCACACGCCGGACAGTCTTATTGGCGATGTCCCGGACACTCTGACAGGAAAAAAAGGCTGTAAAAACAGTGTAGACTCTCGTGAAGGGACAACTTGATCGTCCATTTTGATCGGATAATCTGATCGGACATTCCTTTCGCCTATAGAAAGAGAGAAAGAAAAACTCTTTCTCTCCCCAACGATTCAAGACAGAAGGTGCTGCTGCGAATGGCTTCCAAATCGACCAAAAAAGATCTTGTCCAACACATAGCAAAGGCTCTGGAAGTGAGCCCTGTGGAAGCCGAACGGGTTATGCTCGTGGTTATGCGGTACGTCCGGCGGCAATTGCTTGAAGATACGTCGGTGATCCTGCCGGGCATCGGGACGCTGGCCGTGACGGAAACCGCGGCCCGTCTGGGGCGCAATCCCCACACGGGGCAGCCGGTGCCCATTCCCCCGCGCAAGACGATCAAGCTCAAGGTGTCCAAAGACCTCAAGGAAGCGATGGAGCCTTCCGAAACCGTGCGCACGGGCGGGGCCGATTTTGACGCCCAATAGCTCCGCCGTTCCGGAGCACGCCTGAAGGCGGGGCCTGGCCGGAAGGGGCTTATCCCTCGAAAAGGACGATCCGGTTTCTGCCGGACGTCTTGGCTTCATACAGCGCCTGATCCGCATGGGTCAGCACTTCGCAGATGTCCGCATCTTCCCCGAACGAGCGGTGCGCAATGCCGATGCTGACCGTCAGCTTGCCCGTCCGGGAATCGGGATGGACAAGGTCCAGTGCGGCCACTTCTTCCAAGATGCGCTGTGCCACGGTCATGGCCGAATACTGTCCGGCCCCGGCCAGAATGATGGTGAATTCTTCGCCGCCGTACCGGAATATCCTGTCCGAATCCCGCAGGAGCGCTTTTTGCGTGGCCTGCGCCACGGCTTTCAGGGCGGCGTCCCCGGCCTGATGCCCGAACCGGTCATTGTAGTTCTTGAAGAAGTCGAGGTCGAGCATCAGCAGGGCGAGCGGCGTGCGCGCCGGGATGCGCTCCATCGTTTCCTCAAGCGCCCGGCGGTTGTATACGCCGGTCAGCGCATCCCGGAAGCTGAGGTCAGCATACTGGTCCCGTTCCTGCGCGAGCTGGCCGGAACGGGTGTTCAGTTCGTCCATATGGCGGCTGATGTCCGGCAAAACGTCGAGTACGTCCTGCAATTCCCGGATGCGTACCCGGGGAAGTTCCGAGATGGAGTGCCCGGAACGGATGGTCCGCAGCGCCTGAGAGAGCAGGGACAGGGGGCGGAGGATCTGAAGGTGGATGAGCAGCAGCGTGGCCAGCAGCCCCGCGAGCAACGCGGTCCCCATGATCGGGAACAGTTCCTCGATGCGTGAAACTTCCTCGTTGATGTGGGACATGCTCCGGTAAATCCATTCGGCCTCGTGGGTCGAAACGGCGTCGCTGAGCTCGCGCAGTTTGCCGTCGAGGGTGTTCCAGAGCTGTTTGGCTTCCACGTGGCCTCGCGCGAGCTGCGTCCAATTGGACACGATGCCGTCCCAGTTCGTCCGGAATTCCCCGCAGTCCTTGAGCAGCGTCCGTTCAGGGGTTTCGGCCTGTTCCGCCTTGGCGCACATGTCCATCAGCGGGCGCAGGCTTTCCTCCAGGCCCTGCTTGTTGGCCGTGTTTCTGGAGAAATCCTTGTCCAGGTGCCGCGCACTGTGCCTGAGGGGATAGCTGTATTCCATCCCCGCCCGCATAAGCAGCCGCCCGAGCACGTTCGAAAAAAAGATTTCCGCATGATGGAGCCGATCCTCGGCCAGATAGCTCTGCTGCCTCAGCTCAATGAGACGGAGGAGTTGCGGCCTGATCTCATCCATTTTGCTGGAGAAGTCCACCGACGTCTCCTCAAAGACCGATTCCGCGATCAGCGCCTGGGCGGTGATGCCCGCGTTCCGGCTGATGGTGGGGTCGGACGCGCTGTACACCAGCGCGATGTTGCGGCGCATGTTTTCGACGTTGAGGAGCATCTGCTGCTTGGCAAGGATCTGCGGCAGATGGCTGTTGCTGGTGGAGAGCGCCAGATTTTTGATCCGTTGAAGGTCATTGGTGAAGATAAAAGAGACGAAGGCCAGCAGCGCCAGCAGGGGCACTGAGACGAGCACGGGGAAAAGGTTGATGCCGAGTTGTCGTTTCCGCTTCGGCTCCGCGTTTCGGGAAGGCTTACAGTACATGAACGCGCTCAATAAATGCTGAAGGGAAAATATTTGCGTACGATGCGGTCGTACTCGCCGTTCAGTTTGATATGGACGATGGCTTCGTTGATCGCCTCGATCAATTCGGAATTGTTTTTCCGGACGCCGATGTGGGCATAGGCGAGGTCTTCGCCGGGCGGGAGGGGATCATCCAGTATGGCGAAAGGCTGGCCGCGCTCGCTCTGGAGGAATTCGTACCCGGACAGCCCGTCCACGAGGATGGCGTCCAGCTGTCCGGCGCAGAAGGCGTCGATCAGTTGCCCATAGGTAGGAAAACGGATGATTTCAGCCACGTTGACCCAGTGACTCCGGAGGAAGATCTCCTGCTGCGTATGATCCTGGACGCCAACGCGTTTCCCTTTCAGGCCTTCGGCGCTGACGGCCACGCTGCCCGGAAGCCCCAGATAGATGGAACGGGAGTGGTAGTAGCTGTTGGTGAAATCCATATACGCCAGCCGTTGTTCGTTTTTGGCAAGCCCGGCAACGATCATGTCCAGCTCGCCCCGGCGCATTTTTTCGAGCAGCGTGCCGAAAGCAAGGGGCTCGACCGTGCAGGAACGGCGCATGGCCTTGCACAACGCCTCAGCGATCTCCGGGTCGAATCCGGCCTGCGTGCCCTCGGCGGGAAAGGAGAAGGGCGCATAATCGTCTTCCACGCCGATGCGGAGGATTTCCTCGGCTCCGCTGCGGGGCGGGAACCCCGCGAACAGCAGCGCGAGGAGGAACCCAGCCAGAAGAACGGGCCGGAGTGAAGAAAAAGACGGTATCGTGATTCTCAAGGGAAACTCTCTCGGGGGGCAACCCGCGGCCCCTGCGCCGTTTTCGGCGGGGCTCGCGGGACGCTTCAATGTGATGCTCTCGTTTTCAAGGAGGAAAAAGCGTTCCTCAGGCCTTAACGTCGGGAAGTTCCCCAACAACCAAATCGGGAAAACGACGGAGCGGTGGGAACCCCGGAGGAGCCGGGATAAAGCCGTGCGGCGGAACTGGCGGCGGGTAGCGTCAGTTCCCGAAACCGCTCGATACGCGGCGTCGGGACCGGACAGCCGGATGGGGTTGGCCGCTTTTCCTGAGGTGCGGCCTGTCCTTTTCTAAAGGATATTTCGGCCCGTTGCAATCAGTGTTTGGGGAGGAATAACGCTTTATTATGATAAATTGCCCCGCTTTATGGCGAAGTGGGGGATGGACGTGAAAGCGGCCCCGGGCCTGAGGGGAACGCCTCCGGATGCCGCGGTTTTCGGAACAAAGGACCGGTGCGGGCAAGATATCTGCACATAATCATATGGAATGGCTATAAAATTGCAGGGAAGGCCCCTTCCCCGCTGGGGATACCACAGCGGCGAATGCCGGGGAGAAGCGGGCGGGGAGAGCGGGCACGGGAGCAATCATGCGGGGGAGAGGCTGGCGTGCTGTATTTTGTTTTTTCTCCGCAATCCTGTGGCGTGTTCCCCGTTTTTTTTGGCGATCGGTTCTCCGTTCCGCACGGAGACTCTGTCCGGCATCCGTTTGGGATACGGGGCCGGGCGGAGCCCGCCGGTGCCTGCGCTCCGCCAACAGGCGGGGAGGGCACTATTTTATCGCATAATCTTTTAAATTATGTCAATTTTATACCACGGAAAATAGCTGCGAAATCCTTCCCCCCAATGCCCGGCATATGCGCGATCCGCTGCAACCGAGTGCCGCGCATTCGTAATCAAAAAAGATTATAACACAGTAGAATTATAAAAACAAATCCATCCCCGTTTCTGGACGAGGCGGGATTTGGAGCCAAAGGCGCTCACAAAAGGGGAGAAGGGAGGGGCCGCTGTCTATTCCGCGAAAGACTTCCGGCGCAATCGGAGAAAAGCGTAGCCACCCCTCGTAATGAGAAATACCTGTTTATAAATACATGATAGTCTGTTAGAGATCTACAATTTGTTGGCTTTCAAATCTGTCAGAGGCGAAAAAAAGGACGTTTTCAGGGAAGCCCTACCGCGTTTCCGGCGTGAAAAACCCAAGTTTCCGCAGGAACCCGCTTGCGGCACCCTCCCGGGGCTTCGGGGGGCGCGGCTGCCTGCCTTATACATAAATCCCTTATTTTTCCGGCAGGATAATGTCGAGATAGGCGATATACAGTTCCTTCACGTCGAGCGGGGCCTTGTCCTTGAACATCCCTTGCCAGAGCAGCCCCTGCATGATCGGCGAGACGAGAAGCTGCGGGAACCGCTGGAGCGCCGGGTGCGGGTGCTCATGCGCGGCGAGGCGCAGGTTCTCCCGGTGCAGCTCGAGGATCGGGGCGACGAGCCCGTGGTAGAACGGCGCGACGAGCTTGGGGTTGTGCAGCCCTTCGGCCCACACCAGCCTGATGATCCGCGCCGTCCTTGAGCAGCCTTGTTCATCCAGCATCGGCCCGCAGAAACGGAGCAGCTTTTCGCGCAGGGTCGGCGTCTTGTCGTCGAGGATCTCCTTGGCCAGCGAGTGCATGGGCGCGAACGCAGACTCCGCGAGGCCGTTGAACAGCCCCTCCTTATCCCCGAAATGCAGATACAGCGTGCCCTTGGCTACCCCGGCCCGCCGGGCGATGTCTTCCATGCGCGCTCCGGCGTACCCCTTTGCGGCGAATTCTTCCAGTGCGGCGTCAAGGATGGCCTCCCGGCGCGCTTCCGTCTTTTTCCGGCATTTCGTTTGTTGTGCCATGCGTCCGCCTACCGGATTTTCTTGTTGATGGGTGTGGACAGCCAGACCAGCCCGGCCAGCCCGATGAAGGCTATGGACGCCAGCCAGAACAGCTCGTTGAACCCGAGCAGGAACCCTTGCCGCGTGATTTCGTTGGCGACCCAGACCTTGGCCTGTTCCGGCGAGAGGCCCATCTGCGTGAGCTGGTTGAGCCCGTGCTGCGCCGCCGGGTTGAACGGGTTGATGGACTCGGTGAGCCGGACGTGGTGCAGGGCTTCCTGCCGTTCCCACATGGTGGTGGCGAGGGACGACCCGATGGAGCCCGCCAGCACGCGGGTGCAGTTGGAGAGGCTGGAGGCGTTGGCGATGTCCTTGGCGTCGAGCCCCGAAATGATGATGCTCGTAAGCGGCATGAAGAACATGGCCACGCCGATCCCCTGTACGACCTGCGGCCAGAGGACGAAGGCGAAATCGACGTCCGGCGAGAACAGGGTGCGCAGGTAGAAGGCCGCCGAGAAAACCAGAAAGCTCATGGTGACGATGACCCGCATGTCGATGCGCTGCGCGAACCGCCCGATGAGCGGCGAGAGGAAGACCGGGAAAATCCCGATGGGCGCGAGGGAGAGCCCGGCCCACATGGAGGTATAGCCGAGCCGCGTCTGGAGCATCATGGGCATCATGACCACCCCGGCGAAATAAAACAGGAACCCGAGGCTGATGCAGATTGTGCCCACGGTGAAGTTACGGTGCCGGAACAACGAGAGGTCGACCACGGGATGCTCTTCGGTGAGCTCCCACGCCACAAGGAGCACCAGCCCCACGACCGTGAGGACGCCGAGGATCACGATGTAGCCGGAGGCGAACCAGTCCTTGTCCTTGCCCTCGTCGAGCATGAGCTGGAGGCAGCCCACGCCGATGATGAGGAGGATCAGCCCCACGGTGTCGATGGGGTTCTTGGCGGTGGCCGTCTCGCGCCCGGCCATGGGGATGCGCAGCGCGACGAGGCACACGGCCCCCACGGGTACGTTGACGAAAAAGATCCAGTTCCACGTATAGTTGTCGCAGATATACCCGCCGAGGATCGGCCCGAGGATGGGCGCGAGCACGATGGTCATGGACCACAGGGAAAGGGCGATGCCGCGTTTCTCGCGGGGATAGCAGGCCAGCAGGAGGCTTTGGGAAAGCGGGATGAGCGGCCCGGCGGCGGCCCCCTGCAAAATGCGGCAGATGATGAGCATCCCGAGGCTGCTGGATATGCCGCACAGGAACGAGGCCACGACGAACAGGAACGTGGACCAGAAATATAGCCGCACCTCGCCCATGCGCCGGGCGAGCCAGCCGGTGAGCGGGATGGCGATGGCGTTGGCGACCCCGAAGAAGGTGATGACTCACGTCCCCTGCGAAGACGCCACGCCGAGGTTGCCCGCGATGGTGGGCAGGGCGACGTTGGCGATGGTGGAGTCGAGCACGGTCATGGCCGTGACTACCGAAATCCCGATGGTGGCGATGACGAGCATCCCGCCCTGAAGCGGCGGCAGGGGCTGGGCGCGTCCGCTCATGGCTTGCCCTGGACGGGGCAGACGCCGGGCAGGGCGTTGTCCCGGATGATGCCGGAGATGGTCGCCTCGACGGGGGCGAAATCGACGGCGGGGGCCTGCGAGACGAGATCGCCGGGCACGGGTTCGGTGCGGGCCGAGGCGGCGAGGAGCCGCCCCGATGTATCGGACGTGTCGACCTTCACCACGGCGGACAGGCCCACCAGCAGGGGGTGTTCCCTGAGGTCGGCGGGGTCGATTTCAATGCGCACGGGCACGCGCTGGACGATCTTGATCCAGTTGCCGGTGGCGTTCTGGGGCGGCAGGAGGGAGAAGGCGCTGCCCGTCCCGGCGGAGAAGCCGGTCACGCGGCCATGATAGGTGACGTCGCCTCCGTACATGTCCACGCGGATCACGGCGGGCTGGCCGATGCGCATCTTGTGGAGCTGGACTTCCTTGAAATTGGCGTCGATCCACAGGCGGTGCAGGGGGATCACGGTCATGAGCGGGGTGCCGGGCGATACGACTTCGCCAGCCTGCACGCCGCGTTTGGCGATCTGCCCGGCGGCGGGGCTCAGGACGGTGGTGCGCTGGAGCGCGAGCCAGCAGTCGCGCACGTTGGCGGCGGCCTGGCGCACGGCGGGCTGCTCGGCGAGCCCGGTATCCAGCAGCACGGCGGCAAGCGCGTTGCGTTCCTCTTCGGCGGCGGCGAGCGCCACGGCGGCATTCTCGCGGTCGTCGCGGGCGTGCTTCAATTCTTCCGCGCCAATGGCTTTGGCCTTGCCCAGCGCCTCGCGCCGGGTCAGGTTGTCGGCTTTCTGGCGCAGATCCACCCGGCGCATCCGGATGGCGGCCTCGGTTTCCCGGAGCTGCGCCTGAAGGCGGCAGTTGTCGCGCACGGCGGAAGCCAGCGCCACGAGGGAGCGCTCATAGGCAAGGCGGGCGTCCACGGGATCAAGGCGCACGAGCGTCTGCCCGGCGGCGACCATGTCGTTGTCGTCCACATCCACGGCGACGACCTTGCCGCTCACCTGCGGCATGATGCGCAGCACATTGCCGGCGACATAGGCGTCGTCCGTGCTTTCCTCAAAACGCAGAAACAGATACCACCACGCGCCCGCGCCTATCCCCGCGAGCAGGAACAGCAAAAGCAGGATGCCGACGATCGGGCCCTTGCGGGGGCGTTTGCGCCGCTGCGGAGCCTTGTCGTTGTCCGGGGTCATGGAAAGATTTTCGTCTGTCGTCATGAGAGGCTCCCGCGTGGTGCATGGTTCCCTGAACTGCCACTATTTTCACATGTTATGGGAGAAATTGAACTGACCGGTCAGTTTTATACCACGCCCCGCGCACCGTCAATCGGTTTTTGGCGCGCGGGGCGCCGTGCCGCGGCGGGTCCGCCTTCCCGGACGATGGAGGGGCGTCTTCGTGGCGGGCTGGCGCGGAACGCTCAGGCCAGTTCGGAGTCACGGCTTAGGGCATGTAAGCCGGGGCCTTTCAGGGTGTTCTTGCGCGGCCCTGTGCGCCGCGAGCCGGAGGGTACGTGGAGCCGTGGCGCGTCCCGTCCCGGCATACGGTTAAGGACGGCCTCTCGACATGGGAAACGATGGAAAAAACGCTGCGGGCTGTGAGGCTTGCTCTACGGGGTGCCCGCGCAACCGGGCGGGGGGCCTTCCCGGTCGGTGTGGGGGAGGAACGTTTGAGGGCACCGGGGTGCACCGCGTGTGCCTGTCCCGGGCGGGCCCGGCGGCATGGGGCATCCCATGCCCCGGCAAATCGGGATCAGGGCGACCCCGCCGTGGGGACCCGCCCGCGCCACGGCAAAAGGGGGCTCATCGGCCTTGCGGACGGAGCCGCGCGGCGCTCTCACGGGGAGGCTGTCCGGACGGGCAGGCCACGAGGATGAGGACGCTGCCGAAGATGAGGGCGATCCCCACGGCGGCGGACAGGGACAACGGTTCATGGAGAAAGAAGATCCCGAGGCAGGCTGCGGAGAGGGGCTCCGCGAGGCTGAGGGTCGAGGCGGTGGCGGCGGGCGTCACCTTGAGCCCGGCGAGGGTGAGGGAAAAGGCGATGGCCGTGGTCACGACCCCGAGATGCAGGGCCACGAGCGCGCCCACGGGCGTCGCCAGCCACGCCGCCGGGTAGATCCAGAAGACGGGCAGCATACACAGCCCGCTCAGGAGGCACAGGACCATCATGACGGATCCGGGCGCGGCGTTCTGGGCCAGCGGCTTGCTGAACACGAAATAGCAGGCGTAGGAGAACCCCGCGAGCAGGGGGAAGGCCATGCCCGCGAAGCTGGCCCCGCCCACGGCGTCGGCGTTGAGCAGGATCAGCCCGATCAGGGCGAGCCCGGTGGCGGGATACCATGCCTTGGCGGGCTTTTCGCGCAGGAAGATCAACCCGAGCAGGGCCACGACGATGGGCGAGAAGCCAATGGCGACCACGGTGCCCACGGCGACCCCGGCTTCGAGCACGCCCCGGAAAAAGAAGAATTGGAAGCCGAGCAGGGCGAGGGTGGAAGGCACGACGCAGCGCATGGGCCAGCGCCAGAACCGGGGCAGCTCCCCCCGGAACGCGCACCAGAGGAGCAGGGCCAGGCCGCCGACGAGCATACGCAGCGCGCCGATGACGTAGGGCGTCGCCCCTTCCGGGGACAGGGCCTGGACGGTCCCCGTGGTGCTGAAACACAGGGCCCCCAGAAGGATCAGAAGGGGGCCTCTGGCAAAGGGTGTGCTCATGGCTGTTTTTCCTGCGGGGGGCTGGCTTCTCCGGCACGGAGGCCGCTGTGCAATACGTCTTGTCCCAAAGGCAACCCGCGCCGAAGCAAGGCCGCGAACAAGGATTCGATAAACGCAAAAGTCTTGGGAGAGCACCCTAAAAAAGCAGAGTTTATGCGCAGTACTTTCAAGGTTTTGTTCTA
>OGZN01001281.1_pt1 | contig 11783 bp, 9 predicted proteins | sample 1576801 | NCBI WGS metagenome assembly OGZN01 (sample SAMEA3541573, study PRJEB24748) | human gut metagenome | biome: human gut; feature: human-associated habitat; material: faeces | place: China | collected 2012 | reverse complement strand
CAGCTGCCGGAGCGGTGCTTAAGCCGCAAGGCGGGAATTGTGCGGTGTTGCCTTATATCGAAATCAAAGGGTCTTGAGCAAAATTTCTTCCATTGGGCGTTTGGGCACGCAGTAATCGCGGGCATCGTCCAGGTAATACTTTACATTGCCGTCCTGCATGGCAACCAGGTGGCTTTTATGGGTGGGGTAGCCGAACGCCACCACGCTGTGCAGGCGCAGATTTTCGCCCAGGCCCAGCAGCTCCTTGATGGCGGGGCGGTCGATCGCCCCCATGATGCAGCTACCCACACCGTGCGCCCAGGCGGCGTCCGTCATGTTGGCAAGGGCAAGTCCGGTATCGGTATCATTGCAGCCGGGCAGGCTTTCATCCTGGCAGACAGCCACAAACAGTACCGGGGTCTCATCCGGTTTGGGCTGGCCCTGCTCCGGCGGCAGGTAAGCAGCCCAGTGCACCAGCGGCTGCATTTTGGCAACCATCTCCGGGCTTTGCACCAGCACATATTTCAGCGTCTGGCGGTTGGCACCGCAGCTGGCAATGCGGGCGGCCTCCATAATTTCCCGGGCAATGGCAGGTTCCACCGGCTTTTGTTCAAAGCGGCGGTAGGTGCGGCGGGTTTTCAAAAATTCCATTATATCCATGGGGGTTCACACTCCTCTTTTTGCTGTTTCGGGTTCAGGCCGCGGCGGTGCCTTTTTCGCGCCCCGCCACCTGTCTTTGCTTTTATTATAGTCTATTCCGCTTTTTTCGCCTAGGCTTTTTTACAAAATTCTGCGGCGGAATTTCAGTCAATCACGGTTTTCGTGCGGCCGATGCCCACCACGGCGGAGGTCAGCTTTTTCCAGGTGTTGCAGCCGCACACCCCGTCTGCCGTCAGGCTGAAGCTGCGCTGGGCGGCGCGCAGGGCAGCATAAGTGTTCTGGCCAAAAGCGCCGTCCAGCGTTTTGGTGCTGTAGCCCAGGGCGTTCAGGGCGTCCTGCAGAATCAGCACATAGGTGTTTTTATCGCCGCGGCGGCAGGTGGGGTATCCGGATGTGGTGCCTGTGCAGGCCGGGGTGCCGTAACGGCGGTCAAAGTGCACCCAGGTGGGCGTCATGGAAAGCGGCTCCACATAACCCCAGGCCCTTGTGGCCGTGGCGGCGGCGTGGATGCGCTGGCGGATGGCGCTGCTGGTGCCCTGGCCCACATCAAAGGCAACGCCCGCATAGTGCTGGCTGGCCGTGCCGTGGCCGCCCTCCCAGATGCGCTTGAAGGCATACCCTACCGGGATGCCCGCCCCATACCGGCGGCGGGTCAGATTCCATGCTTCCATTGCGCGCGTTGTGGTCCACAGCACCCGCGCGTTGGATGACCCCCGGAACTCCCGCACGCTCAGCGTGCTGCCATAACTGTACGGCATCGGGTCGTTTTCGTTCAGGTTGTTGTATACAAGCATACGGTTTTCGTATGAGTCGTAAACATAGAGTTTTGCCATGGGTAGCCTCCTCTCTCGAATCAAGGAACAGTCAGGAAGTAGGAGTTAGGAGTTTAAGGTGCGGCTTACGCCGCGTTTTTGAATATTAACGCCATGAAAGCTTTAAGTCTTTCAGCAAAAACTTTCACCTCTCCCACTCCCTCAGCTCCTAACTAATATTCGCGTACGCTTTCAGCTGCTTCCAAACGCTGTCATCTACTACTCCCAGCGGGGTGATGTTATTGGCGATCTGCCAGGCTTCCAGGGCGGTTTGGGTGGCGGTGTCAAACTCGCCGGTTTCGGGCACAAAGCTGGCGGAGCAGTCCTGCGCGGCGATCTCGTTCAGCCACTGCTGCACCTGCAGCACCGCCGGGCCGCTGCTGCCAAGGGTCAGGGCGGCACCGGGCCAGACCTCCTGCGGTTCCGGCGCGGCGGATGCCGGGTTGACTGCCCCCAAGCTTAACGCTGCGCGGTAAAACGCCAGCCAGTCTGCCGGGGTCACTTCCCCGGTCACGGTGCGGCCTAACGTCTGCTGGGCGCTGCGCACGGTGGTTTCCAGGGCATCGTCAAAGGTATCCGTCAGGCCGCTTGGGGTGATTTCCGGCAGGAACTGGGCCAAGAATTCCAAAATCTGGGACAGGATGCGAATTTTCTGGCCGCTGTCCCCCACTTTCAGAGTTTCTTCGGGGGTATCCGGTGCGCGGGCTGTCACCGCGGGGCCGCTGGCGCTGACCTGTTGGGCGGAATCATAAATGCTCTGCCAGGTCAGCCGCCCAACCACGCCATCCACCGTCAGGCCCGCGTGTTCCTGCCAGGCAATGACCGCCCTGCGGGTGGCTGCGCCGAACGTTCCGTCCACCGTCACTGTGGGCACATCCCGATAATAGGCGGCCAACAGGCGCAGGTTATATTGCAGCGCCCGCACCGGGGTGCCGGTGCTGCCCTCCCGCAGGGTTGTCACAAACTGGCCGGGCTGAATGTTCTGCCCCACCAGGTTGTTGGCCACGGCAAGGCCGACTTCGTTCAGTTTGGCCCAGGTCCCGGCCCCCACCACGCCGTCTGCCGTCAGGCCGAACAGCCTCTGGAACGCCCGCACTGCACTGGCGGTGCCACTGCCAAAGCTGCCGTCCACCGTCACGTTGGAAAGGCCGGTATAATTTTCTGCAGCCAGTCTGAGCCAGAACTGCACCAGCCGCACCGCGTTTCCGCGGCTGCCGGTGCGCAGAGCGGTGCCAGGGTAAGCGGTGCCGCCGGCATCGCTCTGGGCGTTCACCCACTCGGCGTACAGTTCCTGCCAGGTCGTCTGGCCCACCACGCCGTCCTGTGTCAAACCCTCCGATTTCTGGAATGCCTTGACCGCGCGTTCCGTGGCCGCGCCAAAGCTGCCATCCACACGGACGGACGGCAGATCGGAATCAAACTGCGCCAGGCTGGACAGCCAGAACTGCACCTGCTCCACGCTTCGCCCGGTACTGCCGCGGCGCAGCACGGTTCCCGGCCACGCCCCGGCGCTCTGGGCACCGGTAAAGGTTTCACCCTCGCTGGTCAGCTCGGCAAGGTCCTTGACGCTGACATAGATATAGCTGATCTTATACCAGGTCGCCTTGCCCACCATGCCGTCCACAGTCAGGGAAAACTGCTTCTGGAACTTTTTCACGCTGTTCTCGGTGGCTTCATCAAACGTTCCGGTAATGGCCGGTTTGCCGAAGGACGGGTAGTCCTTGGCAATGCGGGAGAGCTGTTTTTGCAGCACGTTGACCGCGGTGCCGGTGCTGCCGCGGCGCAAGGGGCTGCCGGGGTAACTTTGCGGAATGGACGCAATGTTGTTGGTAGTGACCAGCTGCACCCGGCTGCCATAGTAATACCGCAGAATTTCCAGGGCGCTTTTGCCCTCCTTGGCGCGGTCCACAGTGCCCCATTGCTTCATGCCGGGGCAGGTCACGCTTTTGCCATCGCAATACTCGGTATAATAGGGTTCGGTGTCCCCCGTGCGGCGCACATAGGTGTTGAACAGCTCGGCAGTCAGGCGCTCCATCACGGCAAACACCGTGCGCCCCCGCACATACGCCTGGTCCACCCCCGGCGAGTTGGTAATGTTAAAGCTGTAGCCCCGGCTGGGGTACCATTCGGTCCAGATGCGGTTCAGCGCCAGGCTGATCTGCGCCAGAATGTTGGCCCGCAGCGCCTGCTCCGGCCAGGTGGGGTATACCTCGCTGGATGCGACATTGGCAATGTAATCCTGGAAGCTGACCGTCACGTTTGCTGCACTGACCGCCGGGCGGGCCAGGTGGACGGTAATTTTCTTCGGCACCACCACCTCACTCAGCACGCGGGCATCGGCGCACCGGCCGATGGGGGCCGGGCCGCTGCCGCCGTCCCCGGCAAACAGCGGGTGTTCTGGGATCGTTTCCGGCTCCACTTCGGGCAGGGTGCGGGCAGCGGGCAAAAATTGCAGCCGCGCCACCGTCTGCTGCCCGGCAAACACCTGCACCCCCTCCAGTTCGATCGTCTGGAAGCCAGTCATCTCCGCCCGCAGCTGGTACACCGCATAGGGGCGCACCGTGGTGTTGGCTTCATCCAGGCTGTAGGCTTCGTCCGGGGCAGTCAGCACCAGTTCCGGGGCGGAACCGACATCGTTGGTGGTCAGGCGTGCAATCTGTGTTCCCGCTTCGTTCAGCACCAGCACCGTCACGCCGGGCAGCGGCGCAGCGTTTTCGGCCAGTGCTGTATACACTTGCAAGGTTCCACTTGGCATAAAAACACCTCCTGCACTACCCTATGCCGCAATGCGGCGGGGCGTGCAGGAGGTGTTTTGTTAGAGTTTTACTATTTGGGGTTACTGCGGTTCTTTGGCAAAGAACTCTTTCACCAGCTTGGCCACCGTTCCGGAAAGCAGCAGCAGCGCGATCAGGTTGGGGATGGACATCAAGCCGTTGAAGGTATCCGCAATGCTCCACAGCAGGCCCAGGTCCACGGTAGCGCCCAGGATGGCAACAAAGGAGTAAACGACCAGGAAAGGCCGCACCACTTTGTCGGTGTGGAAGAGATACTCAATGCAGCGGGAGCCGTACAACCCCCAGCCGATGATGGTAGAAAATGCAAAGCAGCACAGCGCCACCGCCGTGAATAGCGATGCCCAGCCGCCATAGGTGAGGGTAAAGCCGGAGATGGTCAGCTCCGCACCGGCGGCCTGGCCGTAATTGACCGACGTGCCGCTGCACAGGATGACCAGCGCCGTCAGGGTACAGATCACAATGGTATCGGCAAATACTTCAAAGATGCCGAACACGCCCTGCTTGACCGGCTTTTTGGTGTCAGCGCAGGCATGGGCAATGGAGCCGGTGCCAAGGCCCGCTTCGTTGGAAAATATTCCGCGGGAAACACCTTTCTGCATGCTCAGGAACAAGCTGCCCACTGCGCCGCCGGTAAAGGCCGCCGGGTTGAACGCCCCCGCCACAATGGAGGTGAACACCTCCGGAAGGCGCGGCAGGTTGAGCAACACCACACCCAGAGCCAGCACCACATAGGTCAGCGCCATAAAGGGCACCAGCTTTTCGCTGACACTGCCAATGCGCTTCACGCCGCCCAGCAGCACCAGCGCCACCAGCATGGCCACTACAATGCCGATGACCAGGTTGACGGTTGCCATAGCTTTATCGCTCACAACGGCATACTGGTTCAGGGCGGCATCAATGGCGGTGATAATGGTGTTGACCTGCGTGGCGTTGCCGGTGCCGAACACCGTCAGCACGCCGAACAGAGCATAAATGGCGGCCAGCCAGCGCCAGTGTTTGGCAAGGCCATTTTTGATGTAATACATCGGGCCGCCCACCAGCTCGCCATTGGCATTGCGCTCCCGGAAGTGTACCGCCAGCGTGACCTCCGAAAATTTGGTGCACATGCCCAGCAGGGCGGAACACCACATCCAGAACACCGCGCCCGGCCCGCCGATGGCAATAGCCCCCGCCACACCGGCAATGTTGCCGGTACCCACGGTGGCCGCCAGCGCGGTACACACCGCCTGGAAGGGGGTCATTGCACCATCGGAAGCATCCCGCTTGCGGAACATGCGGCCAATCGTGGTTTTGATGGCATAGGGGAATTTGCGGATCTGGATAAAGCCGGTGCGCACACTGAGCAGCAGCCCCACGCCGATGATGCACACCATGGCGGGAACGCCCCAGATAAAGTTGTTGACTGCCTGGTTGACAGCCGCGATTGTTTGCAGCATATATTGTACCCTTACTTTCCCTTACAAATCTCGTAATCTTTACATTATACCGAAAAAGCTGTTCCCTGTCCAGTTTTTGCCGCCCGGTTTACGGGGGCTGCACGCAAAAAATGTTGCTCCTTGAGTTATACGATTTGTTTTGCGTTTGCATTGTATAACAAATCGTATAATCCAAGGTATAAATACAGCCCGTATTCCGGCTGCTTGGGGCGGAATACGGGCTGTATCATTGAAGCAAGACTTTTTCTGTTTGATCTAAGGCAACACCGCACAATTCCCGCCTTGCGGCTTAAGCACCGCTCCGGCAGCTGCGGCACCTCGCTCGCCGTATCGGCACTTAGAATTATGCGGTGTTGCCCTAACTCAGCTTGGAAGAAACAAGCTTGATGAAAAGGCTTTGGGGAAAATTGAAGGATTACTCCTTGACTGCCTGGAATGCCTGCTCCAGATCGGCGATCAGGTCGTCGGCATTCTCGGTACCGATGGACAGGCGGATGGTGTTCTGGTAGATGCCCTGGTCCAGCAGTTCCTGCTCGCTGAGCTGGCTGTGGGTGGTGGTGGCCGGGTGGATGACCAGGCTCTTAACGTCAGCAACGTTAGCCAGCAGGCTGAAGATCTTCAGGTGGTCGATGAACGCATGAGCTTCCTTCACACCGCCCTTGATCTGGAAAGTGAAGATGGAAGCACCGCCGTTGGGGAAGTACTTCTGGTACAGCGCATGATCCGGGTGATCCGGCAGGCTGGGATGGTTGACCTTTTCCACCTGCGGGTGGTTGGCAAGGTATTCCACAATCTTTTTGGTGTTCTCGGCATGGCGCTCCACGCGCAGGCTCAGAGTCTCAACACCCTGCAGCAACAGGAATGCGTTGAACGGGCTGATGGTAGCGCCGGTATCACGCAGCAGGATGGCACGCACATAGGTTACGAAAGCAGCCGGGCCGGCAGCGTCCACAAAGCTGATGCCGTGGTAGCTGGGATTGGGTGCTGCAATGGCGGGATAGTTGCCGGAAGCAGCCCAGTCGAACTTGCCGCCGTCCACGATGATGCCGCCCAGGGAGGTACCGTGGCCGCCGATGAACTTGGTGGCGGAGTGAACAACGATGTCTGCGCCGTGCTCCAGCGGGCGGATCAGGTACGGGGTGCCGAAGGTGTTATCCACAACAACCGGCAGGCCGTGCTTGTGAGCGATCTCTGCGATAGCGTCCAGATCGGGGATATCAGAATTGGGGTTGCCCAGGGTTTCCAGGTAGACCAGGCGGGTGTTCTCCTGAATGGCATCCTCGATCTCTTTCAGGTTGTGGGCATCCACAAAGGTAGCGGTGATGCCAAAGTTGGGCAGGGTATGCTCCAGCAGGTTGTAGCTGCCGCCGTAAATGGTCTTCTGGGCAACCACATGGCCGCCGTTCTGGGCCAGGGCCTGGATGGTGTAGCTGATAGCGGCAGCACCGGAAGCAACAGCCAGGCCAGCCACGCCGCCTTCCAGGGCAGCGATGCGCTTTTCCAGCACATCCTCGGTGGGGTTGGTCAGACGGCCGTAAATGTTGCCGGCATCGGTCAGGCCAAAGCGGGCAGCTGCGTGGGCAGAGTTGTTAAATACGTAAGAAGTGGTCTGATAAATGGGAACGGCGCGGGCGCCGGTAGCCGGATCGGCCTCTTCCTGGCCAACATGGAGCTGAAGCGTTTCAAAATGCAGTTTGTTCTCAGACATTGTAATTACCTCCAAAATTTTGCGGTCAAATTCTCATATCTCAAACTGTTCGGAATGATTCGATAGAAAAAACGCCCGGTATCCCCGCATTTTCTGCATGCGTCTGGTTACCGGGCGTACTTACCTGTTTTATAAGCCTGGGCGGTCACATTCGGCTCCAAAGCGGTGCCGATACGCCCCCAGCCTGTTGTACAGCCCGGAAGTGTGACATTCGGCCACAGCGGAAGTTTGCGCGCAGCAAAGTGTTAAAAATAGCGTTCATTGTTGTGTGCTCCCTTCCGTTCAAAATCTCAACCAGCGCATTTCCTTTAACATACTAGGCTGGTTGGTATGTGTGTATTATAGCAGTCCTGCCCCCTACTGTCAACCCTTTCCAACAAAAAAGTGCAAAAAATCCCGCCGCCGGAGTTCCGGCAGGCGGGGCAGAACATATTGGCGTGTTACCGCGCTTTATTTTACATAACCCATCAGACTGGGCAGAGCCAGGCTGATCTGCGGCACATAGGTGACCAGCATCAGCACAGCAAAAATCGCGGCAAAATAGGTGATCAGCTGTTTGAACACCGTTTCGATCTTGACGCCGCCGACCTTAACGCCGACAAACAGCGTGGTGCCGACCGGCGGGGTGATGGTGCCGATGCACAGGTTGAAAATCAGCATGATGCCAAAATGGATGGTGTTCATGCCCAAAGCCTGGCAGACCGGCAAAAAGATGGGGGTAAAGATCAGGCAGGCAGGGGTCATATCCATAAAGGTGCCAACCACCAGCAGGATGATGTTAATGAGGAACAGGATCACATACCTGTTGCTGCTGATGGAAAGCAGGGCGCTGGACACCAGGGACGGGATGTTGGTGAACGCCATGACCCAAGACATGATGCTGGACACGCCGATCAGGAAGATGATGATGCCGGTCATCTCGGCACTTTCGCGCAGGATCTTGGGGATTTCTTTCAGTTTGATGGATTTATAGCCAAACAGGGAGAGCAGCAGGCTGTATACAACGGCCACAACGGAACCTTCGGTTGCGGTGAACACACCGCCGATGATGCCGCCGATGACAATGATAATGAGCAGCAGCGCCGGGATAGCCTGCAAGATGGTGTGAATGGCCTCCTTAAAGGTAAAGGAAGTCTTGCTGCGGTAGCCGTGCTTTTTGGCAAAGAAGTAGATTACGATCATGCAGGCCAGACCCCACAGGATACCGGGCAGGTAGCCGGCCATGAACAATGCGGCAACTGAAGTGCCGCCGGACACCAGCGAGAAGGTGATCATAACGTTGCTGGGAGGGATCAGCAGACCGGTGGGGGCGGTGGCAATGTTGGCGGCAGCGGAGAAGTTGGGGTCATAGCCTTCTTCTTTTTCGATGGGGCCGATGATGGAACCCATGGCGGAAGCAGCAGCCGTGCCAGAGCCGGAGATTGCGCCAAACAGCATGTTGGCAATCACGTTGGTCTGTGCCAGGGCGCCAGGGGCGCGGCCGGTGATGAGCTTGGCCAGGTTGATCAGGCGGACCGCAATGCCGCCTTTATTCATAATATTGCCGGCCAGGATAAAGAACGGGATTGCCAGCAGGCTGAACATGGAAATACCGGAGAAAATGCGCTGCGCGCCGGTAACAACGGCAACTTCAAGGTCCATAATGGGCAGGATGGCAACCACGGACGAAATGCCGAGCGCCACCGCGATGGGCACGCCTGCGATCAGCATAATGACCAGCAGGATCAGGATGATCAGCCCGGAAACAAGAGCAATGTTCATTGTGTTTTCCTCCTCATTCTGCGCTGGTGGAGCTGTGTTCTTCCACGCTGTCGGTGGCAAGGTCAATGATGTTCAGTACCGAATACACCACGATCAAAGCACCGGACAGCGGCAGAACGGTGTACACCGTGCCCATGGGGATACCCAGAGAGGCTGTGACCTGGGTCATGGTCAGCTTCATGATGCTGACACCACCGTACAGCATAACAACGGCAGCCAGCAGCAAGACCAGGCATTCGCTGATGATCTCCAGCACCTTGCGCGAGGTGCCGGTGATCTTATCGGCCAAAAAGCCCATCCGCATATGGTCGCGCTTGCCAAACACCAGCGCGCTGGAAAGCAGGGCCATCCAGGTAAAGCTGTAGGTCAGCAGTTCTTCCGAAACGGTGGAGGGGCGGCCAAAGAAATAGCGTGTCACGATCTGGTAGGTGCCAACCACGACCATGGCGGCAAACAGCAGGGCGCAGACCCAGCTCAGGACGGTATCCAGCCCATGGCGGAACTTATGTAAAGATTTCATTGTGCGCTGCCCTCCTCATATTCTGCATTGATGGCCTGGATATGGTCATACAGGTCCTGGATATCCGGGTTGGCATCCAGCATTTCCTGCTGCACATTGCTGACCTTATTGCTGAACTCGCTGATATCCACATCAATAAAGGTCACGCCCATATCATTCTCGGCGATCTGCTTGGCTTCCTCCACCTGGTCATCCCAGCAGGAAAGCTCTTCCTCGGTGGAAAGGCGGGCGGCCTCCTTGAAGACAGCCAGCTCTTCATCGGACAGGCTGTTCAGGAATTTCAGGTTGCCAACCAGCATATCCGGCACCATCTGGTGCTTGGTGTAGGAGAAATACTTGGCAACTTCGCCGTGCTTGTTGTTGGTCAGGGCCAGCTCGTTGTTCTCCGCACCGTCAATAACATGCTGCTGGATGGCTGTATACACATCGCCGAAGCTCAGCGGAGTGGCGGCAGCGCCAAAGGCCTGCACCATCTTAACGCTGGCGGGGCTCTGCTGCACGCGGATCTTCAGACCTTTCAGGTCATCGGGGGTATAAATGGGGGTAGTTGCATAGAAATTGCGGGTACCGGCATTATACCAGGTCATCACGCGGAAACCGGCTTCATCGGTGGAATCATACACGTTTTCCATGTAATCGGTATCATTCATGACGGCATGGTAAGCTTCTTCTGAGGTGAACAGGTAGGGCATGCTGAAAATCTCGTACACATCGGCAAAGGTTTCCAGGTTGGCGGTACCGGCCACGACAAAGTCAATCGCGCCGGTCTGGGTCAGCTCGATGGCTTTCTGGGCAGAGCCAAGCAGCTCATTGGGGAAGATCTGAACCTCGTATTTATTGCCCAGGTTGGCTTCCACATATTCTTTGAACTTGAGCAGGCCAAGGTGTTCGGGGTGGGTTTCGGACTGTGCATGAGAAATGCGAATGATGCGCTTGCCGCCCGTCAGTGAGCCGGAACAGCCGGTTGCCGCTGCCAGCATAACGCCGCAGATGCCCACGCACAGCATTTGCTTGAGGTATTTCATGGGGGTTCCTCCTTCTTTATATTCCGCTGGGCCGGCCCGCAGCGCACAGCACGCCGCAGTGTTTGCTCATAACCCATTGATTTCAATTAGCATTATATGTTCTATTTTTAGTTTTGTAAATATCACATTATTATAAAATGTAACGTAAACATATGTTTTATTTTTGTGTATTCTGATTTTGCAAGTTTTTTTCGCACGTATTTTGCGCATGTAATTTTATTATCAAGCGATTTTTGCTTTATCTTTTTCTTTATATATAAGGGCCATATAGGAGCATTCTGTTCGTGCAGGGTATAGCAGTAACTGTATTAAGTCTGTTGTTTGTGGTAATGCCTTCTGTACAGAGTTTCTACCAGATCCTGTCTCAGCTGACAGTGATTCTTTATCTTATCATGTATCTGCTGATGTTCTCCGGAGCAATCGCACTTCGTTATAAGATGAAAAAACTGAACCGCCCGTTCCGTATCGGTAAGAGTGGCAACGGTTTGATGTGGTTCGTCGGCGGACTCGGTTTCTGCGGATCATTGCTTGCCTTTATCCTTAGCTTTATCCCGCCCAGCCAGATTTCTACAGGTAGCAACACTGTATGGTTCTCCGTACTGATTATCGGTGCTATCATTGTCGTTGTTGCTCCATTCATCATCTATGCAGCAAAGAAACCGTCTTGGGTAGATCCGAATTCCAATTTCGAACCGTTCCATTGGGAAGTACAGCCTCAAACTGCGAATGTAGCTGCCGGTAGTGTCAGTACAGCAACTTCCAATGCGACAACTTCTGATGCAACAGCTTCCGGTGCTACTCCGTCAGGAAGTTCTAAGGTTTCAAGCGGAAGTGCAACCCCTAATAATACATCTCCGGAAACCGGAAATACCAAAAAGGAGATACCTAAGTAAAAGGTAAAGGTATATCTCTGTATATAAAAAGTAATCCCGTATCGGCTATTCAGGTAGTTGATACGGGATATATATTATCTAAAAAATACAACTATTATTCTCCATATCAGAAATTGGCGAAAATTTCTTCCAAAGTTATTGCGGTATTAAAAAATATACTTATCTTTGCACCCGCAAACAAGAAAGGTGTCATA
>OGZN01001271.1_pt1 | contig 11814 bp, 1 predicted proteins | sample 1576801 | NCBI WGS metagenome assembly OGZN01 (sample SAMEA3541573, study PRJEB24748) | human gut metagenome | biome: human gut; feature: human-associated habitat; material: faeces | place: China | collected 2012 | reverse complement strand
AAGAATCCGGATGTATTTGAGTTGACACGTGCCAAATGCAATAAGCTTCATACCGATTATTCTGAACACTGACATCTTTGTTATTATAGTTCATGCAGCACTGCAACTCCACATCTCGCCGCTGCTTTTTGGCAGCAGGGCGGTTATGGATTTGAATAAGATATTCAGTACATATGGGATTAAAGATGTATTTGTTAAGAAACGGGCTGCCTGTTGGATTAATTATGCCAATGTGGACTGTGATTATTATATGTGGATAGAAGAAAATATATTATCCGGTACAGGGAAAAGTGTTAGAAGCGGCATTGATACCCGGGGGGGTATATGACGGAGTATTCATGGGCTGAAGAAACAAATGCCCGAATCAACAGGTATAAATTCAGGGAAGATAACTAAAAACAGAGAAAAAGTAAAACCGATTTATTGTAGAAATTATTAAAATTTCGACAATAGATCGGTTTTTCACATATAGTGGATTATTAATGCGGAAAATGTGAAAAAGTAAAAATATAATAGCTTGAAAAAGGAGAAAATGGCAAGTTATTCACACTTTGTTAACGTATGATTTTATATGCTGTTGAAAAGATGGAGCTATTTTGCATTATTTAGAAAAAATATGTAAGGGGAGTGATGAATTTAGTGAAATGATGTCAAATACTCCATTGATTTTATATAGATTGATGCAGGGTTAATAGGAATATAAATAATTCTGTAAATAAGCAAGAAAGGAAAGATAGTGACTATGAGGAAAAAGAAAAATAGTAAACTGCGTTCAGCGCTGGCGATTTTTCTTGCCGGGGCTATGGTGCTCGGAATGATACCCGGTGGTATGGGACAAGTCTATGCCTCAGATTCGACTCCGACTCCGGCGGTAGCGTTTGATGAAACCTCTGTGTCAGATCCGTCTACTGTGGATACTTGGAATCAGGTTGTAAAAGATTCGACAGAAAACATCGGACGTATCTGGACAGATAAAACAGTACTCACAGAGGATATTCAGCTTGAGGGCGGAAGCAGACCAAGTGTCAAAAAAGGCGATTCTGATTTCTTAGTTGGATTATCGGCATTGTCATCTACATCGAATACAGTAAAGACGGTTAGCAGACCGTTGGATATCGTACTGGTAGTAGACACGTCAGGTTCTATGGAAAATTCACCGCATATGGGAACTAGGCCTGAGAGTGAGCGATATCGATATGAAGAGATATATGCAGGAAATCTTAGTGAAACAGAAGATCAAGAATATTACACAAAGGATGGAGGCAAAATTACTTCTGAAGGTCAAAAAATTCTGTTTTGGTGGGAATTTACGCACTGGGAATTAAATGGACAAACGGTCGAGCCGAAGATATCCGCAGAAGATTCCAATCCAAATCACATCCAATTTTACGAGAGAAGAGATTTGGGAACAAATATTACGAAGCTGCAAGCTCTGCAAAATGCAGTAAATAACTTTGTGGAACAAACAGCTAAAATGAATGATTCCATTGATGATATAAAATTACAGCATCGAGTTTCCCTTGTAAAATTTGCAAGTGATGAAAGTGACAACATTGGAAATGATTTTATAAATAACAATTATAATCGTTCACAAATTGTAACGGAATTAAAGTCTTACACAACGAAAAATATTTCGGACTTGACCTCAACAGTGAATAGTCTGATTGCAGCAGGAGCAACTCGCGCAGATTTTGGATTGAATCAGGCGCAGAGAGCATTTCAGCTTGGAGGAACCAGAGAAGGGGCGCAGAAAGTTGTCGTTTTCTTCACAGATGGTCAGCCGACGTCGAATAGTGACTGGAGTAACAGTGTTGCAGCTGCCGCCATTACGAACGCAAAAGAGTTGAAGGATGCGAATGCTTTGATCTACAGTATCGGCGTGTTCCGGGATGCGAATCCGAACGATACAAATACAAGCGCTGGTAACTTTAACGGATATATGCATGCGGTTTCTAGCAACTATCCGGATGCGACTGCTACAAGCAGTACACGACCTAATCGCTATTCTTGTACATTAGGAAAACGCACAGATAATTCTGATTATTATAAAGCGGCAACGGATGCAGATGAATTGAATAATATATTTAATGAGATTTCATCGGATTTGGAAACAGGATTTGGTTTTCCGACACAGACAGAAGGGGATGATCCGGGTAAGGTAGGATATATTACATTTACCGATCAGCTCGGCGAATATATGCAGGTGGATGAATTTAAGAGTTTGGTCTTTGCAGATCAGATATTCGATCCGGTAGGAGAACCGGTTACTGAAAACGGTGTTACTACATATAAATATGAAGGAAGTGCAACAGGAGATACAGAACTTTATCCGAACGGTAATGTAAAAGATATTATCGTTCAGGTGAAGAAAGGGGCAGACCTGAAAACCGGTGATACAGTTACAGTACAGATTCCGGCAGGTTTGATCCCGCTTCGTCACTTTACGTTAGATACAGACAGTGACGGAAATAAAACGATGGATATACAGGAGGCATATCCGCTCCGTATCTTCTATGGTGTCAGCATCAAGCCGGAGGTCCGGGAAAGAATTGCCGACGGACTAAACCCGAATGATGCAGATGACGAGGCGCTTCAGCAATATCTGAACGCTCATAATGAGAATGGAGTTCCGTATTTCTATTCAAACTATTATAACGGACAATACATAGATCCGAATGGAAAGACATTGGGCAATACGACTGCTTCTTTCCAACCGGCAAAGAAAAATACATTTTATTATTTTACAGAAGATACTCCGATTTATACAGATAAAGATTGTACAATGGCAGTAAAGAACGAGCCGAGTGCGGATCAGACGTATTATTATAAGAGACCGTATGTGCAGTTAAACGGAGGTCAGGTTGAAGAAATCGACGGCAAGGTAGCCTTTACGGGATCAAACTTCCAGCAGGCAAGTGCGAACTTCGGTATAAATGACAAGGGAGAATACTTTATCAAGTCCGGTTCTGCACGATTGACAAGAATCGATGCGTTGATAGATGATAAAACAGAGAACATAACAAATACGGCGGATGTAGTGATCGATCCGATTTGGGATAATATCAATAATCCCGATTACTTAAATGTTTATCTGGGAAATAACGGAAGGCTTGCGCTTGAGCTTCCGGGCGCTCTTGCAATCAGCAAAGATGCCCGCGTGGCAGCGAATAAAAATCTGAATGCGGATGAAATATTAAAAGATAAAAAGTTCACATTTGAGATCAGTATTCCGTCTATGAAGGGAAAAACAGTCAAAGCGGAAGTACGAAATGCGCAAAATGAAATTCAGGGAAAAGCATTTGAACTGGAATTTGATAAGACCGGAGCTGCCAAGTATCAGATTAAAGATGACGAAACGCTGTATATTCATGGATTGGATAAAGATGCGCAATATACCGTAACCGAAAAAGAACTGCCGAAAGGATTTGAACTGACGGCAGTTGATAAAAAGGCGGACGCAAAAGAGGCGGCTGGAACGATCGTTTCAGGAAAATCTGTAAAACATGTGTTTGAAAATACATATGACGTAGATGAAATCACGCTTGCCGAAACTGATTTCGCAAGTTATGAGAAACAGTTTGACCGGTGGGATATTGCAGATAAGTTCCGAATCGAATTGATTCCGACAACAGAAGGAGCTCCGCTTCCGAATGGAGCTGCTGATGGTAAAAAAGGCGTTGAGGTAACAGAAAAAAATTCATCAGGAAACTTCGGAGAGATCACATTTTCTCATCCCGGAGTATATGAATATGAAATTCAGGAGAAACAGCCGGCAAGTGCAATACCGGGAGTTATATATTCTCTGGCATCCTATACATATCGGGTAACGGTGACCGATAATGGAGACGGAACATTATCCGCTGTGGCAGAAATGGAAAAAACGGCTAATGACGACGGGGCGTCAGTAGGAAATACGCCGATTCCGGTTGAGAATAAAACAGCGGTATTTGTAAATGATTTCCATGCAGATTCCGCAACGACATCTATACTTGCAAAAAAAGTGTATGCAGATGAAAGCGGAGCGAATCCGTTGAAAAACGGAATGTTTGAATTTAAACTCAAAGCGACCGGAGACAACGCAGAGCAGGCGCCAATGCCGACCGGAGAGAAGGATGAAAATGGTTATATCCATGTAGTCAACGTCGGAACAGGAATTACATTCGGTAACATGGTGTTTACAGAGGAGAATGTCAGTGATACACCGTGGACGTATGAAATTGCAGAAGTGATTCCGGAAACTGCGGTTAATAATGGAGACGGAACTTATACTTTAAACGGTATAACTTATAAGGCACAAACATATTCCGTATCTATTATGGCAAAGGCACAAGGTTCAGGCGAGGATGCGTATATTGTCATAGAAAAAACATACAGCAAAGCAGAAGGAGCAGTTGCTGAAGATCAGGTTGTATTCAACAACAGTTATGAACCGAAGCCTATAGTACTTCCGGGTGAGGGAGAATCAGCGGTACAGGGAAGAAAAACTTTAGTCGGACGCGATTCTCTTGTGGATGAAGAGTTCTCCTTTACATTGAGTGCTGCAAATACCGCAGCAAGAACCGGTCTTAAAGAAAATTTCATTATCTTCAATGGAGATACGGCTCAGGATACGATGCAAAAAACGGTGAACGGACTGACGAATAATCAGGCTGCAACATTTGATTTTGACAGTATCGAGTTCAAACGTCCGGGAACATATGTATTTAGTGTAGTAGAAAATGCCCCGGAAAACGGAAACGGAATGGTATATGACCGACATACAGCAAGAGTACGGGTTATTGTGACAGATGAGAACGGAGAATTAAAGGCAGAAACAGCTTACTATAACGGTGAAGGCGCAGATACTGATGCGGCTGCATTTGTCAATCTGTATACAGCGTCTGCAACTTACGGAACAGGCGCGGAACTGATTGTAGAAAAGACGTTATCCGGCCGTGCTCTGAAAGCGGGCGAATTTACATTTAAAATCGAGGCGGCAGACAGTGATACTGTAAATGCTGAGACAGCGGATGCTAAATTGTCAGATTCTGACAGAGAATTTACAAACACATCAGGAGCGGCAGACGGTGTTGCATCTCGGATCTTTGACAAATTGTCAGGGGTGACCTTTACACAGGATGATGCAGGAAAGACGTTCAGCTACGTTCTTTCAGAGGCAGCAGGAAATTTACCGGGAGTTACATACTCAAAGGACACATATCGCTTTGATATTACGGTAGTAGATAACGGCGACGGAACGATGCATACAGAAACGAAAGTTACAATGCAGGGAGATGGTGTGACAGCAGAAGCTCATCATGATAGTTCAGACGGAAGAGATACGATAGTAGCAGGTTTTACGAACGGATATCATGCAGACAGCGTGGAAGTAGACTTCACAGAAGCGGCAGCATTGTTCCACAAACGACTGGTTGGACGCGACTGGAAAGAAGATGATTCGTTTACATTCAATCTTACGGCAGAAGATGGAACTCCAATGCCGAAAGATACGGAAGGCAATGATGTAACAAGCGTTACTGTATCACAGAAAGGCGGAACGGAAGATGGTACGGATGTACCGTTTGGATTCGGAAAGGTCACATATGATACAGTCGGAAAGTATTCCTACACTGTTACAGAAGAGAATGCAGGACAAACCATTAACGGAGTGACTTATAGTAAGAATGAGGCAAAAATAATAGTTGATGTTTCTGATCCGGGAAATGGGCAGTTGACCGCAAATATACAGTCCTATAGTACGATATTTATTAATGAATACGGCGCTTCTCTGAACCTCGGAGCGGCAGGCGGACTTGCAATTACAAAAACAGTGACAGGTCATGCATTAGCGAAAGAGCAGTTTGAATTTAAGGTAAAAGCGGTTAAGACAGACACTGCTACAGCAGATGAAGCGGCAGAACTCTTTGGATTTAAAGAGGGAGAGACAGAGGTTACATTTAAGAACAACGAAGCGGCGGCAGATGGACAAACTGTAACCATGTTAAAAACAGATACGAACTTTACGTTGAAGAATCTGGGTAAAGTATACAAATATGAAGTATCGGAAATGAATGATAAGAAACCGGGATATACATACGATGATACTGTTTATACAGTAGAATTATGGGTAACAGATGATGGAGACGGAACATTAACGCTTCATACAAAGGTGACAGATGAAAAAGGCAGTGTCATAAGCGAAGAGACAAGCAATGAAACAGATCAAAAGCAGACTGTTCTCGCATTCAACAACAGCTATGCCGGAAGCGGTGTTCTTGACGGATCAGCAAATCTTGCAGGAACAAAGAAGATGGATGGTCCATGGGAAGCAACCGACAAAGATTTATCTGGCTTCCGGTTCACTATCACGGGCGGTGACGAAGCAACGAATGCGGCAATTACAGCAGGCACAGTTGTATTACCGCAGAGTGTAACGGCAACTTCTGATGCAGACGGCAACTTCAACTTTGGAGATATTACCTTTAATGAGAAGGGAACTTACAAATTCACAGTCAGTGAAGTTGTACCGGCAGAGGGAGACAAGATTCCGGGAGTTGCCTATAATGCAGAGACGGTTACGATTATCGTTAATGTTACGGATAATGATGACGGAACATTAACAGCGGCGCTGGCAGAAGGATCACAGGAATTAATATTTACGAATACTTATGCAACAACGCAGGATGCAACATTTACGCCATCCGTAGTGAAGGAGGTAAAGGGGCTTAATGCGAAAGAGATCTTTACATTCAAGCTGAGCGCAGCCGATGAAGCAACGAAGGCGGCGATTGACAGTGGAACACTGACCGGAATTGGAACGACGGCAGATCTATACAGCTCAGAGAAAACGACAACTAAACTGATTCCAAAGGATGGAACAGAGCAAGTAGACTTTAATGCGCTGACATTTAAGAAAGCCGGAACTTATAAGTTTACCGTTCAAGAGACCAATGCAAATGCACCGACAGGATGGACGTATGATTCTCATACATATGAGATTATTATTAAAGTAACAGACCAGGATTCTGTATTGAAGGCAACACAAGAGATCAATGCTGACGGGGTGACCAATTCACAAATCTTCATCAATAAATTTGAAGCATCGACAACTTACGGTGATGAAGGCGGACTGAATGTTACAAAGACATTGAATGGACGTACACTTGCAGCAGATATGTTTGATTTCACAATTACCGGTGAAGCAACTGACAGTGTAACTGCAGAAGAAGCAGAAGCAAAACTTGCAGAGACTGATAAGAGCTTTAAGAATACTGCACCAGGCAAAGACGATGTCGCGGTGATGAGTAAGCTTAGTGACGTGAAGTTTGATGAAACAGACATTGGTAAGACATATCAATACTCCGTTCGCGAGGCAGCAGGCACCGATACAAAGTATACGTATGATCAAGTATCAGCGACCGTTGCAATTACGGTACAGGAGAAAGACGGAGAGCTGTATACGGTAACAACCGTAACCAAGGGAGACGATAGTAAGGAATATAGTTCGGCAGAAAGTAAAGCTACAGCAGTAGCGCCGTTCGTAAACAGCTATACACCGGATATCGTAACCATTGAGCCGGGAGCATTTGCCGGAAAGGTAACGAAAGTTCTGAAAGGAAACCGTGACACAGGTTTAGCGGCAGGTGAATTCAATTTCCAAATGAAGATTACACCGGCAGATGATACAAGCAGCATGGACAATGTTGTACTTCCGGAGGGAGCAGTTGGAGATACAATCACATCGGCAAACGCGGCAGACGGTTCTGTAAGCTTCGGAAATATTCAGTTCAAAGCGGCGGGAAACTATCATGTAGAGATTACGGAAGTAGTTCCGGAATATGCTGATCCGAATATGACGTATGACAAGCATACCTTTAGCTATGACATTGCAGTGACTTATAATGCGGCGGAGGGAACGTTGTCAGCGAAAGTCGCGGATGGAAGTCAAGCAGGAAGCGCGACATTTACTAATATTTACGAGGCGGAAGACACGAAGGATGTTATTAACACAGAAGAGCCGGCCACGTCCGTAAATGGCAAGATTGTCGGTGTCGGCGATCAGTTGACTTATACTATCGACTGGGTAAATAATGCAGTAGATGAAACAGGCGCTCCTGCGAAAGCGGAGGTGAAGATCACAGATATTGTACCGAAAGGTACGGAATATGTAAGCGCAGATACGAATGGAGTTTATGAAGAGACTTCAAAGACAATCACCTGGACGCTTGGCGAGCAGGAAGCAGGAGCTTTCGGAACGGTAAGCTTTGTAGTAAAAGTGCTTGACAGCGCAGGCGGAACAGCGGTAGAAAATACGGCAGAGATTACCATTGGAGACAACGATCCAAATCAGACCAATACAGTTACCACGAACGTTCCGGGCAAAGATTCTGTAGTAGAAGGCGACGGAGAATTACAGGTCGGCAAGGTTTTGACCTATACCATTTCCTATAAGAACCCGGAAATTGAAGCGGCGACAGTTATCATTACAGACAGCATTCCGGAAGGTCTTGATTATGTAGACGACAGCGCGGGCGAATATGCATCGTATAACGCAGAGACACGTATGCTGACATGGAAGATTGCAGATGTTCAGCCAGGAGCAGACGGAACGGTTACATTTGATGCTAGAGTAAATGAAAGCGCCGAGACAGTAGTTGAGAACAAAGCGACGATCCAGATCGGCGAAAATGGACCTGAATATGAGACGGATACCGATCGGAAAGAGATTCCGAAAGATGGAAATCTTTCCATCAGTAAAACCATCGTACTGACAGAAGGTCAGGGCACAGGGATCGACAAAGAGAAAGAGTTTACATTTATAGTAGCGCTTAAGGATGCCAAAGGTACGGCATTGACGAAAGAATATGCTTACGCCGTAACAGGCGAAAGCGGAGAGGAAATCAAGAAAGGTAATGCTGCAGACGGTACCGAGATTTCCTTCCAGCATGGACAGAAGGCAGTGATTACCGGACTTCCGGCTGGCGCGCAGTATACGGTAACTGAAAAAGAAGTTGACGGATACACCACAACTGTAAACGGAAACGCCGGCAATGCGGCAAGCGGTACGATTACTTCAAATACAACTGCAGAAGCAAACTTTACGAATACGTACAGCGTGGCAGGAAGTCTTAGCGGAAGCGAAGCGCTTAAAGTGACGAAGGAACTGACAGGAAGAAAATGGCTTGATACAGATACGTTTAGCTATACGTTGACGGCAGCGGATGAAGCGACAGTGGAAGCCATTGAGAATGGATTTATCACGCTTCCGGAAAATGCAGGCGGACTTGAGATTACAAAAGCATCTGCAGGACATCAGGCGGCATTTGGAGATATCCAATTTACGATCGCCGGAACGTTCAAGTTCAATGTTACGGAGCAGCCAAGCGGTATCGCCGGTATTACGGACGATCAGGAAGCGGAAAGAACTGTGGTTGTGAAAGTGACAGACAAGAAAAACGGAACGCTCGAAGCAGCCGTTGTCGAAGGCGAGAGTGAGAATCTGACCTTTATCAATACATATGGCGCAGGCACAGGAGACGAGGATATCGCGGCGAAGATCGAGGCGTCGAAGAAACTGACCGGACGTGATATGAAGGCGAATGAGTTCCGATTTGAAATTGTGACAAGAGCGGCAGAAAATCCGGAAGGATTCAAGGAAACTTTCGCAGCGGCAGGAACGAATACAGAAGCTGCGGAAGGAGCGGAAGGAGCAGTAAAATTTGCAGGAAATGACGGCGCTCTGACGTATACGACGGAGTCGCTTGATCAGGCAGTAAAAGACGGATATGCCGTAAAATCTGAAAATGATGACGGTTCGGATGTATGGACGGTCAGCTATACCGCAAGAGAGATAACAGACAAACTTCCGGGCGGAGTAACCGCAGTAGAAGGAAAGACGTCTTTCGACTTTACGGTCGTAGTGACAGATCGTACAGATGGAACATTAACTGCACAAGTACAGCTTCCGGAAGGCGGTATTGTATTTGAAAATGCTTATACTGCCGAAGACACAGAGGTCAATACAGATCCTGCGGACGCAAAATCATACTTTAATAAAGTGCTGACAGGGCGCGGTTGGTTAGGAACAGACGAGTTTACATTTACCATTACGCCGCAGGATGGCGCGCCGGCGGCGGAAGACGCGGCGGCAGACGGTACGAAAACAGTAACAGTAACGTCTGACAGTGCAAAAGCAGGAGAAGCTGTTCTGTTTGGTTTCGGAAAGATCCGGTTTACAGATGAGGATATGAACGGAGCTGCCGCAGGACAGGATGGAACAAGGACGAAAGAATTCCGTTACACAGTGAAAGAAAATCCGCTTCCGGATGGAAAGATGACGGGAGTGACGATCGACGGACATGAGGCGACATTGAAGATCACAGTATCGGATAACCTGGAAGGTAAATTGGAAGTAACAAACATCGCCTCCGAAAACGGAACATTTACAAATGAGTACAAATCCCAGCTTGATTATGCGGCGGCAGGAGGACTGCAGATCACGAAGGCGCTGAACGGAAGAGATATGGAAAAAGATCAGTTCACCTTTACAGTGACGCCGAAAGCGACGGAAGGAAGCACGACTGCGGAAGAAGCGGCGGAAAAATTCGGACTTGCGAATGCGGCAAATACATATAAGAATGAAGCCGCAGAAGCAGGCGCAGTGACGACGATCAACGTACTCGACGGAAAGAACGTTACATTTACGCAGGCAGACGCAGGCAAGACGTTTACCTATGAAGCGGCGGAGACGGCGGGAACAAATACAGCTTATACGTATGATACAGATGTAAGAACCGTAACAGTCAAAGTAAAAGATAATAACAATTCGACGCTGACGGTAACGACACGGGTTACGAAAGTAAAAGACGGTCAGGAAGTGATCGTGGACGAGCAGGAAGTAACAACAGGAGAAGTCGGTCAGAAAAAAGCGACTATATCGTTTGTAAATACATACAACGACGAACCGGTCGAGCTTGGCGGAGAAGGAAGCGTGAAGATCAACGCGACAAAGACGCTGGCAAACAGACCGCTGACAGACGGAGAATTTACGTTTAGAATATTTGATAAAAAAGGAAATCCGGTTGTCGGCAAAGACGCCGAGGCGACAGGTACGAACGCGGCGGACGGAAGCATTACGTTTGCTCCGGTAAGCTACGATACAGACAGACTAATGGCAGATGTGAAAGCAGGAATCGCATCCGTAGACAAAAAGTCTCAGGCTCCGGCATATGTCTACACATATGACTATACGGTGACGGAAGACAACCCGTCCGGCGGAGTGACAGGTATTGCGACGACATTTGCGATCCAGGTGATCGTTACAGACCGCGGCGACGGAACGCTGGCGATCGAAGTGAAATATCCTGACGGAAAAGATTCGCTTCCGTTTGAGAATGTATACGGCAAGTCTGCAAATGCAGAGATCGCGCTGAACGGAAAGAAAGTATATGAGAAAGAATCCGTCAACGCGCCGGATATAGCAGGAAAGTATACATTTACGATCACAGGAACAGATGAACTTGGAAATCCTGCGCCGATGCCTGTAAAAGACGGCAAAGTCGTGACAGAGACGACGAACGATGCGGCAGGAAATATCGATTTCGGAAAACTTGTCTATACGATGGAAAATGTATTTGGTTCAGCGGAAAGTCAGGATGAGCAGACAAATGCAAATCAGGATGTGGAAGCAGGAGAAGACCCGGCGGATACAAATCAGAATGCGGAAGCAGGACAAGACCCGGCGGCAGCCGATACAGCGGAAGATAAGACGGCGGCAGAAGATGCGGCAGACGCGGCAGAAAACGCGGCGTCAGAAGAAACGGCGGGAGACGGAAC
>OGZN01001265.1_pt1 | contig 11850 bp, 8 predicted proteins | sample 1576801 | NCBI WGS metagenome assembly OGZN01 (sample SAMEA3541573, study PRJEB24748) | human gut metagenome | biome: human gut; feature: human-associated habitat; material: faeces | place: China | collected 2012 | reverse complement strand
TAAAATGAATGAGCACTATGCAGACCGAATTAATTATTGTCAGTGAATACTGTCAAAAGTGTCATATTGAACCTTCATTCATTGAGATGTTGGAAGAAGGTGGTTTGATTAATGTACGTACCGAAGCCGGCAAGCATTATCTGCTTGTTTCTGAACTTCCGAACGTGGAACGTTATAGCCGGATGTACTATGACTTATCCATCAATATGGAAGGCATTGACGCCATTCATCATATGCTGGAAAGAATGGACGATATGAGGCGTGAAATTACTTCCCTCCGCAAGCAACTTCTGTTGTTTCGGGAAAGGGAAATAGAGGAAGCGGACTGGTAGAAAAACGAAGCCTCTGTTTGGTGCAAACGAAGGCTCTATTTATAGCAAACAGAGGCTCTGTTCACGTAGATCAGAGCCTCTGTTTTATTCGGACCGTTACAGTACAAAGAAAACTATCTGATGTACGTGCAGATTTCTTCCAGATAGCGTGCATCCGTTTCATCAAAGCTGTCCGGTGTATCACTGTCTATATCCAGCACTCCGATGACGTTTCCTTCTTTTATAATAGGTACTACTATCTCTGACCTGGAATCGGAACTGCAGGCTATGTGACCGGGAAACAGCTCTACATCAGGAACAATCAGCGTCTGCGCTTCCTTCCATGCCGTGCCGCAAACTCCTCTGCCGAAACGAATGCGTGTACAGGCGATGGGACCTTGAAACGGTGCCAATACGAGTTCGTTGCCTTCCACCATATAAAAGCCGACCCAGAAAAAGTGGAAAGTCTGCTTCAGTGCGGCGGCAATATTTGCCAGATTGGCGATACGATTCGTTTCCGAGCTTACCAATGCTTGTAGCTGTGGAAGCAGTTCACGATATTTCTCTTCTTTATTACCTGTGTGAATCAGTAAATTTTCTGCCATCTCTTTTCTATTTGATTTGGTTTAGAATACTCGGGTCTTTTATTTTATCATCCTCTGCGAAGAAAATGATTTTCGTCAGTATCTCCGCTGTTTTCGGGTCTTCATCCACAAAAGGCAGGAACAGTCGTCCGCGACTTTGCGAGTGTACCGGAAGAACGGCTATTTGTGCACCGCCTGCTTTATGGATAACACCACTGCCCAAATGAATGTTGTATTTGCCCAGCTTGCCTTCGATGTATGCAAAGTTCCCTTTCACCCTGACGTTGCTGAAGTGAAACAGGGGTAGGGTAAGTTCTACCAATGCACGGCGCATCTCGATGGTGGAATGGCTGGTTTCCGGATCGACACTTCCGGCGTGAGCCACACTGACGGCGAGGTCTACATCCCTCATCACTTCGGAGAAGACAACAGGTGGAATCTCCGAAATCTTCATCGGTTTATAATCCTTGCGGTTATGGAAGCAGACAAATTCCAGCGTGGGAGCTTCGATGTCGGCAGGAGAGAACCAGTCCGCCATCGCATAGATCGTGGCAATAATATTCTCTTTATAGTATATTTTCTGAAGTCCGTCCTCGTAATCGGCTACCCAGCGCCGTCCTTTCAGTACGGCAACCGTTTTCTGCGGTTGAATCTGATTTCCGGCATAACGGCGGGATTGCGTAGCGCTTTCCTCTTCCGTTGTCGGGATGTACAATTCGCGGAATACCTGCTTGAAAGGCTGGCGGATAGCTTTGTCAAACAAGAACTTCTGATAAGCATGCCAGTTGCCACTCGCATACAGGTCTGTGGGATGGGCGATGCGCAGTTCCTCTTTCGGAGTGAGCGGAAGACAGATGCCGTCAGCCGTTATCAATAGGCCGTCGGTGTAGAAGCCTGTTCTGCCGTTGCTGGTGAAGACCAGATTTCTAAGTAGCGGCCAGATAACCGGATTCTTCATCAGTTTGCGCAGTTCGTTTTCCTCAAAACGGGTACAGTCTTCCATTGCCTGTTCGAGCATGATGCGGGAACGGGCGTGCTGTTCCTTCAGTTTTTTGTGTACCGCTTTCAGTTCTTCCACGTATGGATGCTTTTTCAGTTTGGGAGGCAGGCTGTTCAGCTCTTTTCCGGCTCTTACTTGTTTGATTTCCGGTTTGCCCTCATTGTTGACTTGCACATAGACTTCCACGCCTTCTATTTCTTTGGGGGTCAGGTAAGGAGTGATTTCTTTGATCAGTTCCGTTTCCATGCTCCATGTCAGACGGGTGACGTCTCCGTAACCGGAGTTACGTGCCAGGTTTTGCAGGGCGATGGTAACGGCTTTCTTCTCACTTTCCTGTCTCTGTGCACCAAATTCCTTGCTTTCTTTCAGGAACTTTTGCAGGAACTGATAGCGTTCGAGCAATTCCTTGTCGGCTTTTCGTCCCAGCGGGATAAGGCCGTAGCTCATCAGTAAGTCTTTATTTCGCTTCGCTATGATTTCTTTCTTCGCGTCTGCCGCTTTGGTCTTGCCGTTGACGGCATCGGCAAATTTACGGGCGCGGGTATGCGTGTTGCTTAATGAAATATATTTGGCTGCATTGTACACTACTTCGAAACGTTCCTTGCCGATAGTCTTGTAGGCTTCCTTGAACCAGTCGATGTCAAAAGCACCTTCCTGAAGGTCTTCTATGGCAATCGGGGTATATCGGGCGATGATCGCTTTCTTCTTGTCGTCGAAACATTCGCTGGTATGGGCATGGAAGTAGTAAGCGGCGCTTTCCAGTCCTTTCCATCCGGTCGCTTTTTCGGTGAGTTCCAGCCATTGTGGGGCGAACATGGCAGCTTCCACCAGTCGTATATGGCTGATGTCGGCCTGACTGGCGAGGCTTTTGAGTGTATCGCTGTCGTCGTCCGGAGACGGGTAGCAGGCATGGAGCAGGCTGCTCAATACTCCCCGTTTGGTATTGCGCCAGTTGTAGCTGTCACGTATGAAGGTATCTTTGCCGAACGCTTGCAGGATACGGATCAGTGTTTCTGCTCCGTAGACGCGGTGAAGCTCTTCCGCCAGACGGGTGACCTGAGTCTCGGAATCTCCCCGCTGTAACTCTATTTCCAGAATCCGGTTCACTACTTTCTGGGTCAGTGAATGGAAGAGGGAGTGGTTGCGCTCGTCCAGTGCCGAAGTGATATCTTTGATGCGTGTGGGCGAGTTGACACGTCCCATCAGTTCCCGGTATATTTCTTCGGTGGGAATCAGTCCCAGCATCCATGCGTGGGCAAAGTCCATGCTTTGCAGGTAGACATCCGTTTCTTCCAGTTCGGGAGTATGCTCCATATAGTTGGTGAGCTTGTAGAGCTGGTACCGGACGGTGAAATAACGGGTGAAGAGAGCGTCATTGATGGGATGCTGAGGCGCGTCGAGCCAGAACCGTACAAACTTGTTGTTGTGTATCGGGTAAACGATCTCCCTTGCTCCATATTCCTGCTTGTCTCTGAGCCATGTATGCTTATTGGTGTATTGACGGAAGATATTCTTTGTATTGAGCAGAGGAAGCAACTGCAAAAGCATATTGACGGAGAACTGCTGATAAGTTGCTTCGTTTCTGTATTCATGTGCCAGTCCGTCGATAATATCTTCTATCTGCCTGTAATAGGTCAGCTTGCGGAGTGACTTTTGCAGCCCGCGGTAAGTGAAGCCTGCATACATCTTATTGATAAGCGGTTCGAATGTGTTGAGCGATTGGATAGCGGCTTCCTTGTCTTCCTGTTCTTCTTCGTCAAATTCATCGTCTTCGTCCTCTTCTATTTCGTTGGGTGCTCCGGTAGAGGCCAGCATGAACTTCATCATCAGCAATTTGTCGTAACTGCCGATTTCCTGTTGATAGAAATTCAGCCAGAGTTCCGGAAGTCCGAGTTCGCTCAGTCCGTCGTAGTGCTTGTACCAGTTCAGTAAGACACTGTTGCCCACCAGGCGTACTTCACCATATTTATCCGTGAATTCGTCTTCTTTATGCTTTTCGATGTATTTGTTCAGCTTGTCGAAGATCGCTTTGGCTTTTCCTAAACGAATAAACTCAAATGCTTTCTTCACATTGAATCCGGCATCGGGAGTAATCGGAGGCAGGCTGACTTCAAGCGCCGGATCGTATAGCCCGAAGCCATTCTCTCGGGTATAGTTACTTGTCGGGCTTTGTTCCGTACCGTCTCCGATCAGCGATTCGATCAGAATCTTTTCTTTGGCGTTCGGCTTCTGAATCTCTCTGACGGTGGACAGGAGTTTCTGATAACTGTCTTTCAGGAAATCGACGTTGCGGATGCTCTTCATCATATCCAGTCCGGCAAGGCGGCGCTCGGCATTCTTGTCGCTCAGCAATCGGCGGATACTGGCCGCCAGTTGTGCTTCCGGCTGTTTCATCAGCAGATTGATGGCATTGATACGCATCTCGCTATATTTGAAACGGAGCAATTCTTCTATATGCTGATACTGTTCGGGGGACAGGGACATTTCGGACAATACTTTGTATGCTTCATCCCGTATGTCTGCCGAACGGTCGCCGAGTGATTGCAGTACATATTCCTGCTCCACCTTGCTTTCGGTACGGGGCAGGACGATTCCGATATAGCTGGCGCGGTTGTAAGATTCGAGCGCGGGAAGATACGTGCAAAGTTCCTCTCTCAGCCGGATATCGTTGGTCATCCATGCGATGTACGCCATTTTGAGGACTACATCCGAACGGGTGAGCACCACACAATCCCACGGGAATACATAAGGCGAATAGACTTCCTTGGCGGAAATAGACTGGTAGACTTGTTTCAGATATCCGTAGTGACGGACCGCCTCTTCCGGCGTTTCAAAATAATCGCTGAGTGTGGGAGCTTCCTTGTTATCGCTGTATCGGCTTAGATAAAGCCCGTCCATATAAAGAGGAAGGATAGCCGCCACCACTTTCGGGTCGTCGTGCCATACTTCGAATGCGTCTTTGCTGATCAGATGATTCATCTGAGACGATTGCGTGCAGCGCAGGAAGTACAGTAACGTCTGTATCTGATGCTTGGCTCCCTTTCGGATGATGTCCGGTACGATGGCTCTGATCTCGTCCGTATCATAGAATCCGATGCTCCACAAAGCCAGATAAAGTTCGACTGTATCCTTGCTTTGCAGGGTATTGCGGGCTGTTTCGGGATGATTCAGGAAATTCCAGATCAGTTCGACATACTTGTTGGTAATCCGTTCGCTGCTGTCCTGTTCGCCGATTCCGGTGCATACGGCGATGCTTCGCTTGACGGAGGCAAAACGTTGCAGTCCGTTGTTGTAGATGATGGAGAACAGGTAGAGGTAACTTTCGGGACATCCTTCGTCCATCGTTTCCACGATGGCTTGGCGCAGTCCTTCTTGTAGCTTGGCTGCCAGCAGCAGTTTGCCTTCCAGTTCCAACAGCGGGCGGTGTCCGCTGATGGCGATGGCGTGGAGATACCAGCGTTGCAGGCGGTGGACATTGTTTTCGCTGGTCAGTACCTGATTCAGGTATTCGATTACTTTTTCGTTACCTTGCGCTATTTGTGCGGCCAGCCAGTAGGAAGAGTTCATATAGCCGCTGAATTCTTCTGTATCTTCGGGTGTATTTCCTCCTTTTAAGATCGCTTCCACTGAAAATCCGGTAGCGCGTAACTTTAAAAACTGTAGCCATGCGTCTCTGGCATGGTCCAGATGATTGGACGGATGGGCGGAACGCTGGGCGCGCCGGTCGTATCCGATGGTATGCGGACAGCGTGCTTCGAGTTGCAGATAAGTATGGAACAGTCCGGCGAATTCGTCGCCCAACATATAGCGGAACAGCGTGTTAAGTCTGCCATCCATCAGATTGGCAATGCTTTCGATGTTTTCTTCCCGGATGATCTCCTCCAGACGAGGTTCCAGTATCTCACTGAATATACCATACCGTCCTCCCATGTCCAAATCCTCCATGAATAGGTCGAACAGGGTAAGCGTTTCCGGCTCCAGGCTTGATTTTTCCTTTAGTAAACTCTCCAAATAGGGGTTTAGCAGCTTGTTCAATTTGTCGTTGTAAGTAATTCTCATGACTTTAAGCTTTTAGAGTTTATATTGCAGTTACCAAAGTCTTCCTGACAGCATTGCCAGCCGGATAAAGGTAAGTGTAGATTCTTCTTTCAGTTGGACGGAGGAGGATAATTCTCCGAGTTCCGCATCGTCCAGAAAGATGCGGAAGATTCCGTCTTCGTAAGATTGCAAAGCGTTGATGATGGCTTCGGCTTCCGCAGCCGGTCTGCCGTTATAGTTTGCTTCGAAGCCTACTTTGCCGGCGGCGGCCTTGTCCTCCATCTCTTCACAGGTGAGGTATTTCAGCATTTCACTTTGTTGCAGCCGTTCGTTGTACTCCTTTACTTGCCAGCAGACGACCGCTTCAATCAGTTCCTGCACACTGGCAGGAGGAGTGGGGAAATCGATCGGCATCTTTTCGATGCTGCATTTCCTTTTTCCTACTTGCTTGACTTGGATATATGCTTTCATACTTACTTTTATTTTTCGATTTGAATACTGGACGTGATTGCGTCCAGATCAGCCTGAGCCTTTTCGTCCGCAACCAGCATGACGATGGCAAAGACTCTTCTCTTATTCTCCTGAAAGTACAATAATACGGTTTGTTGCATTTCTTCTCCTTTTTCGTCGGGGTGGCCGATCCGCAAAGGATTGGTCGTCTTCGTCATAGGCAGGCCGTTGATGTTGACTTTGCTCTGCTTGTAATCCTCCGAGGGCTTTCCTTCCTCATTTCGGGGGAGGGTGAGGAGCAGCTTCTTCATACGTTCGAACTCATCCTGCGTATCATAGCTGTTGCTGGTCACGGTCAGCTGACTGCCGCCATTGACGAGTTTCAGCAGGGGAGGCTCCGAATCGGGAGTCGGCGCTTTCGTGCCGGTTATCTTGTACCAGTTGGTAGGATACTGGCAACTGAACTTTGATACAGCATCATAGCATGAAAGCCACGTATCCTCATCCGACATGGGAGTATACGGGAACTGTTCGGAAGTGGAAGATTTCCGGGGACTGCCGGTCACCGGGCGGCTGGCGCTTTTTTTCTGTTCTTCTTCCTGTTCCTTATAATAGGCTTCTACAAGTCCGCTTTTCCATTCGTTACGTATTTCCTGATACGTCGAGGGGATATTGCGGCAGAGTGCAAGGAAGCTGAACAGGAAGACACTGAAGATGATCAGTTCTCCGATGATGGAAACCGTTCTTCCGGCTTCGGGCTTCTTCATCCGTTCGCCGAATACATAGATGAATCCCAAAAGGAATCCGCTGAGTAAACCGCCGATGTGTGCGGCATTGTCTACTCCGGCCCGTATGCCGTAGATGAGATTGTAGCCTACGAAGATAAGAATACTGGTCAGCAAAGCCTTCCGCTGCGACCTCTCGATGCGGTGGAACAGCAGGAAAGCCAGAAAGATACCGTAGAGTCCGAAGATCGATCCGGAAGCTCCGGTACTGATCGTTTCCGCATGCATATAGAGGCTGAAGACAGCCGAACAGAGTCCTGTCAGCAGATAAGAGACGAACATACGACGCGTACCTATCAGATGTTCCAGCCAGATACCTATATATATAAAGGCGTACATATTCATCAGCAGATGGAAAGCGCCGATATGCACAAAGTTGCAGGTCACGGCACGCCACCAGTCACCGGTCAGGGTGAGCGGACCGAAGTCGGCGCCCCAGTTCAGCAAGGCCAGTGTGGAAGGTTCCAGAATTCCCGCTCCGGTAGCTGCCATCAGTATGAAGACAAGGATATTGATGTCTATCAGAACCGGTGTCGCGATGAATCCTTTCCGGGGGATAAAGAAATGGATGAAAGACGACTCTTTTTCGCTTTCTGCCTGAAGCCTCCGTTCTTCTTCCGTCAGCGGGCGGGTGAGTTCTTCTTCCAGTTCGTTGGCTTTTTGTGCCAGTTCCTCCGGTGTCAGAGCAGATTTAATCTCTTCCATCGTTTCCTGTAGTTTTTGGATATTCTTGCGATTTTTGCCATAATCTACCAGTTGTACGGAGGCGCATTGACTGCGGACGGATATTTCACCGCTGTTTCCTTCTTCGATGGTGAAAGTCACTTCTTCTCCTTGGGAATGCATACCCATTGGAACATAAAATATGACTTCACGAAGAGCGATTCCTTCGATATTCCATTCAAGTTTCTGAGACGCTTCGAGTGCCAGTATCAGAATTTGTGTATTTGATAAATCTGCAAAATGTAGCTTATCCTCGTGTAAAGGTCTGAGTCTAAACGCCATATTTCTCTCTTTTATTAAGTCGTAGATTGATATTACTCTCTTTTTGTACAAAAGTACAGAATAATAATGAAAAAGAGGACAAATGGGAGGGGGATATTTATGCGGACAACAAGAATACTAATACTTTGAGATTTAGTAGGTTCCTTTTGGAAAGAAGAGGACAAAAAAAGCATCCGCTTCGTTGGAAGGGATGCTTTTATCGTTAGTCACCCTTTTAGGGTTACTTTTTGTAGAAAGCAAGGTCTTCTTTATCCATATTTTTGATAAAGTTGGTATGCTTCGTAACTTCCGCTTCAGCAAAGTTCAGATATACATGTGCAGATTTGGAGAACAGGTCGGCAGCCTTGCTTGCGTCCTGAATCAGCAGGTGGCACATGATGATATCGGCAGCCATTTCCATCAGTCTGCGGGCTGTGAAGTCGAGCAGTTCCTGATCCTGTGCTTCTTTAACGGCGTTGGTGCTGGCTTCGAACAGGTCTGCCATCTTCTTCAGACGGGACATCAGCGGTTCCATTTCCGGTGAACAAGGTACTGTTTCGAATTCGCGGATCGTAGCAAGGTAAGAACCGTTGGTTACATAGCGGATAGCGGCTACAGTCTGCAACTGGGTGGTACCTTCGTAGATGCTGGTGATACGTGCGTCGCGGTAGATGCGCTGGCAGGCATATTCCATCATGAAGCCCGAGCCTCCGTGAATCTGTATACAGTCGTAAGCGTTCTGATTCGCATATTCGGAGTTCATACCTTTGGCAAGCGGAGTGAAACTGTCGGCTAACTTTGCGTATTTCTTCTGTTCCAGACGTTCTTCCGGAGTCAGCTTGCGTTCGCGTGAGATGTCGTCCAGTGCTTTGTAGATGTCTACGTAGCGGGCTGTCTGATAAAGCAGCGCACGGCCGGCATCCAGCTTACCTTTCATAATGGCGAGCATGTCATACACGGCAGGGAAGTCGATGATTGCTTTTCCGAACTGCTTGCGGTCTTTGGCATAGGCCAGTCCTTCATTGTAAGCAGCCTGGCTCAATCCTACAGATTGTGCGGCGATACCCAGACGGGCACCGTTCATCAATGCCATTACATATTTGATCAGACCGAGTTTGCGGTCACCGCAAAGTTCGGCTTTGGCATTCTTGTAAACCAATTCGCAGGTAGGAGAACCGTGGATACCCAGCTTGTGTTCGATACGGCGTACATCCACACCACCCTGACGCTTGTCATAGATGAACATGGACAGACCGCGACCGTCTCTCGTTCCTTCTTCCGAACGGGCAAGTACCAGATGGATATCTGCATCGCCGTTGGTGATGAAACGTTTCACACCGTTCAGCAGCCAACAACCGTCTTTTTCGCTGTAAGTAGCTTTCAGCATCACTGCCTGAAGGTCGGAACCTGCATCCGGTTCGGTCAGGTCCATAGACATGGTTTCACCCTGACATACACGGGGGATGAAGCGGCTGTGCTGGTCGGCATTACCGAATTCATACAGTGTTTCGATACAGTCCTGCAAAGACCAGATATTTCCGAAACCTGCATCGGCGGCAGCAACGATCTCGGCACACATGGTGTATGGAGTGATCGGGAAGTTCAGCCCGCCGAAACGACGTGGCATTGTCATTCCGTTCAGACCGGCTTTGACCATCGCGTCCAGATTTTCTTTAGTGCCGGAAGCGTATTCTACCCGTCCGTTGGCACAGTGAGGACCTTCTTCGTCAACGCCTTCAGCGTTTGCGTTGATAATTTCGCCTGTTATTTCTCCGGTGATCTCCAATACTTTATCGTAAGAGTCCAGTGCGTCCTCAAAATCCAGAGGAGCGTAGTCGAATTCATCTTTATCTCTGTAGTTGCGTTCTTTAAGTTCGCAAATACGTTTCATCATCGGATTGTTCAAGTGATACTTGAGTTCCGGTATTTCTGTGTAAAAATTAGCCATCTTTCTTTACTTGCTATTCTGTTTATAATACTTAATCATCTTCGGCACAACTTCTTCGATGGTTCCGTTGATTACATAGTCTGCAATCGTGTTGATCGGAGCATCCGGATCGTTGTTGATAGAGATGATAATACCACTTTCCTGCATACCGGCGATATGCTGGATTTGTCCTGAGATACCACAAGCAATGTAGAGTTTCGGACGAACCGTTACACCTGTCTGACCAATCTGGCGGTCGTGTTCAGCAAAACCTGCGTCAACAGCGGCACGGCTTGCACCTACTTCGGCGTGAAGTTCCTTTGCCAGGCTGAACAGCAGGTCGAAGTTTTCTTTCGAGCCTACTCCATAACCACCGGCAATGATGATCGGAGAGCCTTTCAGGTTGTTCTTCGCTTTTTCTACGTGGCGTTCGATTACTTTGACCACATAGTCTGTGTCGGCTACGTACTTCTTCACGTCGTGGCGGATCACTTCTCCCTGATAAGCCGGAGAAACGATTTCTTTCTTCATCACGCCTTCGCGAACGGTTGCCATCTGTGGGCGGTGTTCGGGGTTGACGATGGTTGCAACGATGTTACCGCCGAATGCCGGACGGATTTGGTACAACAGGTTCTTATAAACTTTTCCTTCTTTCTTATCTTCGTGGTCACCGATTTCAAGGGATGTACAGTCGGCAGTCAAACCGCTGGTCAAAGCCGAAGAAACACGTGGGCCGAGGTCACGACCGATAACGGTAGCGCCCATCAGACAGATTTGCGGCTGTTCTTCTTTGAAGAGGTTTACGAGGATGGAAGTGTGAGGAAGTGAAGTATAAGGATAAAGTCCTTCAGCATCGAAAACGTGGAGTTTGTCTACTCCGTAAGGAAGGATTTGCTTTTCAATTTCTTTGAGGCCGGTGCCGGCAACTACTGCTTCGAGTTGGCAGTTGAGTTCGTTAGCCAACGAACGACCTTTTGTCAGAAGTTCCAGGCTGACGTCTGCGACGATGCCTTCTTCTATTTCGCAATATACAAATAAGTTATTCATGATTATCCGATGGTATGGTTAGCTAACAGTTCAACAATCAGTTCTTCCACATCACGGTCGCTGCCGCTGATGGTTTTGCTCTCTTTAGCCTGGAACACGATGTTCTGGATGGCTTTTACTTTCGTCGGCGAACCGGACAGACCGCATTGGGCGAGGTCGCCGTTAACGTCGGCTACGCTCCATTCGGGCAGGTTGAGGTAATCGCGCTTGTCATACAGGTCGGTATAGTCGAGGTTACCTTGTTGTTTTTCCGTAACGGTTTTGGCGTGTTTGTACTTCTGTATGTTTCAACACCCATTCTGTAAACTTCCGCATCTGTAAGTGGTACGGGCTTTGATCCGGGTCCCACAAATCCTGTACAGCCTCTGATGTTGCGCACAACATACCAGGTTTCGTCTGTATAGACCATCTTAACAAAAACATAGCCCGGAAACAGTTTGTTTTCGACCTCTTTGGTCTTATCGCCGACTGTTTCGGTTACGATTTCAACAGGAACCTTGACATCAATAATCATATCCTGAAGATTTCTGTTTTCGGCTGTGGTCATAAGATCTGTTGCAACCTTATTTTCATAACCCGAATAGGTATGAACAACATACCATCTTGCTTCTGATTCTGCCATAACAACTTTCTTCCTTTCGTGATTCAAGCAATGTCAGATACGAATCACTACCCCGAACATCCGGAAGAGTCGCCGCTGCAGCCGGGCGTAATCGTCCTCCAA
>OGZN01001222.1_pt1 | contig 12061 bp, 10 predicted proteins | sample 1576801 | NCBI WGS metagenome assembly OGZN01 (sample SAMEA3541573, study PRJEB24748) | human gut metagenome | biome: human gut; feature: human-associated habitat; material: faeces | place: China | collected 2012 | reverse complement strand
CCGCCAGCGACCGCACTTCATCGCCGATTTTCTCATAAGGAGTATTATCGGCACCTTTGAAGATGACGGAGGGGTTCTTTTCGCGCTTGATTTTCTTCTCTTTGATGAGCCGCTCTTTCTCTGCATGGATGCGTTCCAGCAAAACGCTAGCGGGTTCGTCATTTGGGTCCTGCGGCACAAGCTTGCCCTGAACAGCCATCAGGAGAATGGAGTTTTTCAGTTGCTGCGCAGTCATTCGGCGGCCTCCTCCGTAATGTCAATGCCAAGGATATCGGTGATCTGGGCAAGGATGCGGTCAATGTCAGCATTCAGGCTGGCCCGTTTTTCCTGATACTGCAGAATCAGTTCCTTCGGCGGAAGGATCTCCTCCTCTTCATGAGGATAGCCGCAAAGATCAATATTGTAATTCCGCGCCTTCAGCTCTTCAACAGAATATTTCTTCGCCTTGTCAAAGCCGCCAATAGTGATCTCCTCACGATTGTCCCACCACTCAACGGCCGGAGCAAAATGCTCCAGCTTCATGGGCTTCGTCTTGGAGAAGTTCTTATATCCTTCCGGCATATCCAAGCGGTAGAACCAAGTTTCCGTCGTGGGATGCGTCCGATCGAAGAACAGAATATTTGTCGTGATAGAGGTGTACGGTGCAAAAACGCTATGCGGCATGCGTATAATAGTGTGAAGGTTAAATTCAGATAGCAGTTTTTCCTTAATTGCAATCTTTGCATTATCAGTGCCGAACAGGAAACCATCGGGGAGAATGACAGCGGCACGGCCATTCTGTTTGAGCCGATACATAATCACGGACATGAAGAGGTCGGCAGTTTCACTACTTGCAAGATCTGCAGGAAAGTGATTCTTGACCTCTGTTTTTTCATGTCCGCCGTAAGGGGGATTCATAAGAACTACATCGAACTGATCTTCCTCGGTATAATCAAGCACATCCCGCAGAAGTGAGTTGTCATGATACACCATCGGAACATCAATGCCGTGCAGCAGCATGTTCGTGATGCACAGAGTATACGGGAAAGGCTTCTTCTCAATCCCATAAATAGAGGTTGCATACTCCTGCTGGTCTTCTGCCGTTACGACCTGCTTACTCAGTTCATTCAACCAACTAGTCAGAAAGCCCCCTGTGCCGCACGCAAAGTCTGCGACCTTTTCGCCGAGCTTCGGTTTAATTGTCTTCGCCATAAAATCAGTCACAGCACGAGGCGTATAGAATTCACCAGAGGATCCGGCGCTCTGGAGTTCCCGTAAAATGGACTCATATATTTCCCCAAACGCATGGCTCTCCTCGTAATCATCCAAATCCAGGTCATCGATGATATTGATCACTTGGCGCAGCAAAACGCCGTCCTTCATGTAATTGTTCGCATCCTCAAAGGTTGTCTTGACAATAGCCTTTTTGATGGGTGTTGCTGCAGTCACATTAAGCCCCTTCAGAGTTGGGAAGAGTTTATTATTCACAAAATCAAGAAGCGCGTCGCCCGTCATCGCCTTACCCGACTTATCATCAGCGGCCCAGTTATTCCAGCGGCATTCTTCTGGAATAATTGATGTATAGGGCCGATCTGTATATCGCCATTCCTCTTCCTTTGTATTGTAGACTTTCAAGAAAAGGATCCAGGCCATCTGCTCAATGCGCTGAGCGTCACCATTCACTCCCGCATCATTCCACATGATGTCCCGAATGCGCTTTACAAAACCTGTTAAACTACTCATGATTAACCCGCCTCATATAATTCATTCTCAAGTTCATGAACAGCTTCGTTATACTTATCCTCGCCGCCGAAGAACTTGAATATCCTCTGGATCTTCCCAAATTTTGCGAATTGTGGAGTTGTCAGAATAGCTTCATGCTCTAACTCATAGATTCCGACATTCATATACTGATCCAGAAGTGCTTCCAAGACCTCTCTTGCCACCCCACTATACTTGCTGAGGAAATCCCGCTTCTTCACATTGTTGGCTCTCTCTTTTCTGGTAAGCGGCTTTTTGTCAAAGGCAACATGGCAGATGAAATCGAAGTCATCTACATCGCTCATATGCTGATCCGCTTTCAGTGCTTCAAGGTCAATCCCCTTGCTGGCCAACAATTCTTGAATCTTCTTTTTCTTTTCCTCGGATGTCCACTGCCGAATAAAGTTGTCGAGGGAAGCGTATGTACCAATAATATTCGTTTTGGTGTAATCGACAATGCTCTCCTGCCGCAGGAGTTTCCCATTCGTATCATACACAGAGACCGTTTTATTGATTATGCGGACACGACACCCATTTTCATCAACAATGGGCTTTTCTTCTGGTGGATACGGTGGATCAACTGGGTCAGGGTCGGGATTTGGTTTAGGTCCAGGAGGACAGGGACCGGGACCACGCTTTTCTCTCCCATAATCTTCATCAATTTCAATCGGGCCATCCCAATCAGGATCAGCAAAAAGGGCTGTAACACCGCGAATGTCCATAACTATAAAATAGGTCTTTCCATCTTTTTCGCGTATTCTTGTGCCTCTTCCGATAATCTGCTTAAACTCAGTCATTGAGTTGATCCACTCGTCTAAAACGATGAGCTTTGTCATCTTGCAGTCGGCTCCAGTTGACAACAGCTTAGATGTCGTTGCAATGACCGGCGTTTTCGACCCGACCGAAATGAAGTAGTCGAGTTTATCCTTGCCAAAAGTATCGTTGCCGGTAATGCGTACAACATAGTCGGGATACTTTTGCATCATATCAGGATTCTGCCTTGCGAGCTCATTTCTCATACGAAGTGCAGCATCTTCTGTTGCGCAGAACACAATGGTTTTGGACATCCGATCAGTCGCTTTGAGGTAGTCTGTTATTTCTTTTGCGACTTGGACAATGCGGTCTTCAATTATGATGTTATAGTCATAATCCCTGTTATTATAAATTTGGTCGGGGATCTCATGCCCGTAAATATCAAGTTGACCTTTCCGTGGGCGCCAACCATCGCCAATGTCGGTCGTTATATTGATGACTTTGAAAGGCGCCAGGAAACCATCCTCGATGCCATCTTTCAGGCTATAGACATATACCGGCTCGCCAAAATAATCTATGTTGGAAACATACTTAGTCTCTTTTGGGGTTGCGGTCATGCCAATCTGGGTTGCCGAGGAGAAATACTCCAAGATCTTCCGCCAATTGCTTTCCTTCTTGGCTGAGCCGCGATGACACTCATCAACGATTACGAGATCGAAAAAGTCTTTGCTGAATAGCTGAGCAAGGCGTTCGACAGTCTCATCCCCATCTTCTGTATCGTCATCGTCTTTTCCCGCAAGTTGTTGGTAGAGTGAAAAGAATATCTCGTGCGAGGTAATCGTAAGAGGATCGTCCTTCACAAAATTGACTTTATGAATCGTTTTTTCGAGCGGAGCAAAATCCTGTTGGATTGATTGATCGACCAAGATGTTACGATCAGCCAAATACAATATTTTTTTCTTCATTCCGCTCTTTAGAAGGCGATATACAATTTGGAATGCAGTATAGGTTTTGCCTGTACCTGTGGCCATCACCAGCAAGATGCGATCTTGACCTCTGGCAATCGCATCAAGAGTCCTATTGACAGCGTTACGCTGATAATAGCGAGGGGGATATGTATTCTGCCCTGAATAGAACGGCTGCCGAATGACGGATTCCTCTTGCTGCGTGAGCCCTTCTCCATGGTTGGCTCCAGCCTTGAATCTCGCATAGAGAGCATCAGGAGCTGGAAAATCCTCCATAGAAATGCTGCGCTCTTCTCCGGTGAGGAAATCATGCTCCATAAAACCATCACCATTAGAACTGTAGGCAAATGGAATGTCCATCATTATGGCGTATTGCATTGCCTGCTGCAGCCCATCTCCGACAGCATGCTTGTTATCTTTCGCCTCAACGATTGCAATTGGAGTGCTTTCGTTCAAATAAAGAATATAGTCTGCTTTCTTGGCTTCCTTGCGGGAGACCATATTTCCTCTCAAGTTGATTTGTCCATCTGTAATTCTTGTCTCCATTGTAATGAGACTAAGCGCCCACTTTTTTGTTATGGCAGGCGTAATAAACTGAAGCTTGATATCCTCTTCAGTCATCTGCCTTTTCGATAAGACTGCTGCCATGCGATTATCCTCCAAACTTCCGATAGTTGCTGATTATCAGAACTTGATGCATATAAGAATTATGCCAGAAACTGCTTTGTCGCAGCAAACAAGGCCTTTGCTCGTTGAATATGGAAAGCGCTCATTACTGGCCAGTCTTCCTCATTTTTGATGCTGACCTCTTTAATCTCATCGTAGACTTTGCAGGCTCTAACATCGTCTTGGCAGATCCAATGCAGGCTTTTTCCGTATGCAGCCTCAATGGCATCCCGGTTTTGCTCAAGGTGATTATAGATCGTCCGATTCTTTTGATAATCACCCTGATCAATAAATATTTCGACACGGGCAGAGTCATAGTTCGCTACGCAGCAAAGGTAAACACCACTACGTGCCGTGGCTCCCATGATAGAGTTATTCTTAGATGGGCTAATATTTAAGAAAGTACCCGTTGCCTCTTGAAGTGATGGAAGGACACTCTCCCAATACTTCCGACGAATCTTGTAGCGTTCGATCTCCTCATCTGAACCAATGCCTCTACTATCATCGAGGAAGAATACGAGATCGGACGGATCCTGCTTATACTGTTCGAAGAACTTCCGCAGTAGATTGACTTTATACTGAGTCGCGGTACCAGTCCAGATATAAATATCATCATCAATTTTTACACTGCTGGAGAATTCATCTGGTGATCTGGTAACCTGGATCGACAGATCTACACTATCATCGGCATCGGCAAGGTAATTGAGATATGCCTTATTTCCATTATGCAGTTCTTTTAGAACCTCAGTGTACATTTCTACCCACGAAGTTGTTTCATGCTCAATACCACGGAAGCGGTACTTCACGATGCTATGACCGGTAAGTGTGATATCATCATCCAGCGACACTTCCTCATACTGCTTCTGTGGCGGAGTATAGCAGCTATCAGCATAGGGCCACAGCAACACAGCTTGCTGTGTAAGGTATTTACAGCGTTCTTCAAGTTCAGGAAGCCCCCAGTGTTCTTTCTGTGCGACCCATTGAGTCATTCTGATACCGCTCTGAAGATACCCATCCTCCATTGTTTTTTTCTCGCTAAAGGGAGCATTGCTATATTTCGAGTTATAGGCTGTAAGTGTCAGATTCGCCAACGTGTGCAGCCATTCTCCATGTATATTCTCTGCATCTTGCCCAAGCTCACTAGTCCAAGCGGGGGTCAATTTCTGAGGCATAATATGTTCAACTGTGTACTCACCGCTATCGAGGCGCCCGTAGACGTCCTTATACTCATTGCTGTCACCGTTTTCCAGGCGTTCAAACAGATACGCTTTGTAACGTGGGAGCATAGCGTAGATATTCTTGGTCCGCAGACAATCTGCAAAAGTCTCGTTATCAGGGAATGCGGCCTTTTCCTTTTTGGAGGTCAGTACATATTTCATTTTTTCAATGAAATTGCTGTAGGTACCGTCAAATCGCTTGATATCGGAACTCATTGTAAGGAATACCTTTGCAAGTGTATTAGAAGGCAGGTCACAAATGATACGGCGCAAGAGGTAGGATTCTACGATTCTGCAAATCTCGGCAACCTCATCCAAGGTCAAGAGGCTGCTTTCCTGTAGCCTCATTACTTCCATCAGAAACGGTCTTGTGACGCTGCTTTCAAAACGATTCAAGCGGAAAAGAGACGCCTTCAGCTTCGCAGGAAAACTCGGATGGCCAAGCAGAAGCTTGTTATACCGCTTAGCATAGCCTAGGAGATCTTTCATGATAGATTCCATTTCACCGGGCATCTTTTCGGCATATGCCTTAAACTCGGTGTAGATATCCTTCATCCCGGTGATCTTCTTCTGTTTGATGCTCAGGTAGTCGCGGATGAACGGGCTGACATCGTAGGAGTTGTTCTGCTTATCGTAGCCCGCATTCTTCTCAATGGGGTTCCAGTAATTATCGTAGTAACGCTCCTGTTCCTCAATGTCGAGGCCCATCAGGACGAAGTTCCGGATCTTGTCGCCCTCATTCAGTTCGAGTCCGGTAGAGTTGAGGCTCTCAAAAACGAGCTGAGGATCATCGTCAGGAGGTGTCAGCGTAATGTCGATAATCTGCAGCTTTTCAACGGCCTTGAAGAGCTGGTCGATTGTAATGGCTTGCTTTTGGATCTCATTGTAGAAGAAAAGATAGTTCTGAGTGATGTTTGAAGAGCGTGCGAAGTTTTCAGGATCTCCCCACAGGCGATCATAGGCATCCTGGTCACCCTTGATAGGTTTCAATTTGACCTTTCGGTTCTTAGGGTTAATCTCATCCACCAAATATTTCTTGGTGATCTGCGCATAAAGAGTATCGTCCTCAGGAACAACCTTTCCATCTTTGATCAGGTTGGCCATAGCCAAAAGGAGCAGGGAAACGGTCGTAATGCGCTGCTGGCCATCAATAACAAGGTAGTCAGAACTACTGCCCATAGGGTCGCTTACAGACACGATGCCGCCAAAGAAGTGCCACCGCTTCTTGTTTTGGATCGTCCGAACAAGATCCTGGTACAGCTTTTTGCAGTGCTCCTCGCGCCAATCATAGTTTCGCTGATAGACAGGAATGATCAGCTTGTCCGCATTTTTCAAATAATGAGTAAGAAGTTTTCCTTGGCCGTTCATGATTTACCCTCCAGCCCATCAGTGGCGTTCTTCTTGCCGGGTTTCTTATATTTCTCGGAGTAACCGATATACTTTCCGCTCTTTATTCTGGCATCCACTGGCTTTTCTGCGTCTTTCGGAAGGAGCCAACAATAACCAGCACGCTCTGCGCCCGGTATCCGCCCTTGAGAGCAAAGCGTTTGAATACGCCTGTTAGATAGGTTCCATTTAGTCGCTGCTTCGCTTATGGTCATATAATCCATCTCGACACCTCACACATAACAAAGAGGTCCTGTCGTGGCAGAACCTCTAAATGGCTGCCAAAGTACGCAGCTGTAAAACTATCAAGTATCAAGTTAATAATACACCATCATGCGAATAATATCAAGTCAGCTATGTGGATTAGCTACGACCATTTCGTGAACAATCGGCACAGACTCCCCGGTTTGCACCTCCCTTGCCACCGTAATAGGACATCTGCGCATCCTGCTTAATTCGGCCGCAAACCGTACACATGATCCATCGCCGATTGTAGCGATCCACTGTCCATTCTTCAGAGGATGGGTCATAGCTCTGGCAGATCCGGATATATTCCGCATCCAGCTCCTCTTGCGTAGGACCGGCTGGAACCACAGGCCTAGTAGCATACGGTGTTGGACGAGTATAGACTGATCTTCGCTCGAAAGATCTTTCTCGTTCTTCACGCAGCCGGATCTCTTCTTCATTCGTTCTCCTGATCTTATCGATGTCGAATAGCCGATCTTGCAAATCTCTCTTGAAGTCTTCTTTCTTTTGAATTCCCGCACCTGCAACGCAGAGGCAGCAAGGTGGCTGCGCAACATTGAAATGACAATGGGCACAATCGATCCACCGAGCAGAATACTTGCCCTTATATTTTCCAAATGAAATCGGGCACAGGTTGCCGGTTCCATGCTCTGGGGGCGAAACCGCTACAGCGTAGTACTTTTGCTTCCACTGTTCTTCCAGACGGCTGAAGACCCATTCGGTGCGGTCGTTATCTTGAAGTACGCTTTGAAGTCTATCCGGGGTAAACTCCGTATCTTGGTCAATCTTCGGCATGGAGATTAACAAAAGCGAGTAGTCCTCCGCTTTTGCTTCATCCGCCAGTTTCACCCTATCATCGTCATCATAATAGCGGTCAAAATCCAACAGGATTCTTAACGGTGTCCCTTGCATGGTCACGCGCAGCAGCGGTGGATAAGACAGGGGTTCGCACTCGAAAGCGACAGAGTCAATCTTCAAGCTTCGTGTTTCCTGCAAAAGTTCTGGATCATTCCATGCCGGAAACCGCAACATCACTGGGGGCAACGCCAAAAAGCCACTCTGTTTCAACGCTTCGGCAAACGCCTTATAGATGGCCACCTCGCTTGCATACATACACTCGTAATTTGAAACATGTGCAAAGTGGTGGCGCCGCTGCGTTCCTTTTCGTGCCTCAAATGGTTGCAGACAAGCTGCACAGATGCAGTTGCACTTTTGACCGCTGGGCACCTCGGAGATATGCTTCAACTCGCCGGTTAGCTTATTGACGCCGAAATAGATATGGCTCGCTGAACGCTTTTTGATGTTCTTTGCCATATGCACCTCGCTATATTCTACCGAGATTATCTTTGAAGATCACTTGCGTTCGAATACAAAACTGATACGGTCTTGGTATTCAGGCAACTGCTCCAGATAGGCATTAAGGCGCCGTTCTACCTCAGCACGCTCCAAAGCTGATGCTTCTACCGGGCTTAGGTCGTGTCCACCTTCCTCCATGATATCCACTGCCATTTCATACAGCAGTTTATCCAGAAGCTCTTCGGGGCTATCAATTGCAAGGCAGTCCATGTCGCCGACAGTACCGCGGCAACTATCGATGCTGATGTAGATATACCCGACCTTACCAGACCATACAATATCGAAGTATGGAGTTGTTTTGATGTACTCGGAGAATACGCTCATGACTCGTTCAATGGCCTCTTTCACGCTGGTGTCATATTCCTTTTTCATGTCGGAGCCCTCCTTAAAATCGAATGGATGGGAGATGCACCTCTCCATACTTATCTGCTTCATGGATAATGCGAGGATAAGCACAGTAGAAGAACAAACCTCCTTGCCTATAATCCGTTCCTGTCCGGAACTCGTTGATTAAATTGTTCTGACATTCCCGGCATTGGTTGTTATGCCAATCGTGCGTTTTCGGGCATATGTACCAGTCCCGTGGATTACCCTTGATTCGGCTGCACTTCGGCGCATAGGGTTGGTTATCACGGAGGAAGGCATCAAACCGCTTCCGCTTGCTCAACAGAATGTTTTGTAGGCCGTCTTCAGTAAAAAGATCTGGCGCAAAACCATCATCAATGAAGAATCGGCGATAGTCGGCATACCCGTCATCGTCTACGATCGCCCACTCCACCTTCACGAGCCATTCGCAACCGTCGTCATCATGGTCTTCGGTGAGCTGCAGAACGATTGCTATATCTGTGGATCGCTGAGGAACAACTGAAGCGAGCGCGCGATTCGGCCACTTCCACACAAACTTGTTCTCATCATCCAGGCTGCTGGAGATATACTCATTCCCAAAGGCGTAGGTCTCATCGAACACCCAAATCACCTTATAGCCGGCCCTCATGTAGAACTTATTGCGCCGTTCAAATTCACCGGCAGAAATCGGACTGTGCTGAAACTCAATGACATAGCCGCCCATCAAGATGTCTGCACGATGGCATTCGCCCCTGTGTTCCACGACAATCTCACGAACATTTTCGGGAAAACGCGATTGCCATCCTCGGTGCCATTCAGACATATCGTATTTCCAGTCATCCATACACGAGGTCACATGAGCGAAGTGCCACGAATTGACTTCGCCCTGGCGAGGAATCACCTGGTTGCCGCACACAGGACAGTAATACTCTTGCCCCTTCTCCGCATCAAATGCGTGAACGCGGTGATGATCCGCTGTCAAAGCATATTCCAAAGTGATCCCTCCTCACAGAATAATCTAATCGCTGTCTTCTTGGCTGCTCGCGTCTCTCTGGAAGCCATACTCAAAAAAGCACATGTCTAGGATTTTGGCTGCCGGATACTCAATTCGGCTGCCGCAATGTTTCCGGAGCTTTTCAAACTCATCCTCATGGTCAAGATACAGGTTGCCAAGGGTTCGGATGGATTTCGCACTGAATACTTGGGGTGCTGCACCGGTATCAGCAAGAGCCTTTTTGAAATACCGATCATAGGCGGGTACGCAGCCCACAGTACCCAGCAAGATCTTGGTAAGCAAGGTATCCGTTGGGATGCCGGCACCGGACGCCACATAAGCTTCTGTAATGCTCTCGCTAAGTTTCATGATGCGGTCAGCATAATACTCCTGCGAGAGTTTCTCGGGAGAAAGGTCCCAGAGATCATCCCACTCCGGCTGATAAATCAAACGGACAACATCCGCATGGATCTTGTAATCCTTCTGCATGAGGAAAGAGTTTCGAAGCATACCCCAACTGGCCAAATACCAAGCCAAGTGCAGGCAGAGATAGTCGATCGTGGCGTCAATCTGCGGGCGCCTATTCAGCCGAAACGCTTCATGGCAGTACTCCCAAGAGAGATACCGGTGATGTGGATCATCCTTCATACTGTCATAGCACTCGTATCCGGCTTGAATGGCTTCAGCAAGTTTTTTCTGATCCACAACACGATAGGGCGGCTTACTATGGTGCGTGTGGCCCTGTACTTCGCCTTTCCTGAATACGACCCATTGTTCCTCTAAACTAATGGAATCCACGACATATCCCGCACTGATCCAGCTGGAGCAAAAGGATGCAGGGTTTGAGAGATTTGCCCAGGATGGTCTGTTCTTATATGCGTGGTTAGGGATTGGGATGATCTGGTTCAACTCATCGAAAGTAAGCTTAACAGAGTCTCCTCCGTGTTCCTTCAACCAATTTCCAAGTGGAGCATATTTCTCTCCAATAGCCATATCCGTCACCCATTCAGTTCATGAGGCTTGAACACTCTTTTGTCCAGCGCGAAGATGCGACTGCTCACCTCTCCCACCTGGAGACCGGCCAAGGTCTCGCGGTAGATTTCCATCCGGCTGTCAAGCATATCGATCTGGGAGAGCAGCTCGCTCTCCGCACATCCCTTCACATTCACCAGAAGATCATTTATTTTATGCGTATTTCCCTCATAAGACATCAGTAACAGTTCTATCAATTGAAGACTATCACTAGGCACATAAAGGAAGCAGAACAATGGGAACCAACTATGCGGTTGCACCTGGCATGTATTTACAAGAATGGCTAGATGACGAGCAGATGACGCAGCAGTGTATGGTATCACGCACCTCTGCAATTCCCTGGGGATCAAGCCCATTGATCGGTTCATCAAGGACCAGGAGATCCGGCTCCCCGACCAGTGCCAGCCCGATTCCGAGACGCTGCTTCATTCCAAGGGAAAAATGTTTCGTTTTTTTCTTTCCGACACCTTCCAGTCCGACCGTCTCTAAGATATCTTCGATGTATCCCTTTTTCCGAATACCAAACAATTCACATTTTATTTTCAGGTTTGTATATGCATTCATGTTGCCATACAGCCCCGGTGCTTCAATCAGACACCCCACACGAGAACGAATCCTCTCCAGTTCTTTTCCTTTACACCCGAACATCTCAATCTCTCCGGCTGTCGGTCTTGCAAGTCCACTGATCATCTTCAGGCAAGTCGTCTTTCCCGCACCGTTCCGTCCGATAAATCCATAGATAGCACCCTTTTTTATGTGAAGGTTTACTTTATCCACTGCCTTATGATGACCATACTGCTTCGTCAATCCATTTGTACTTAATAACAATTCACTCAATGCTTTCATCTCCTTTTCTTATCTGCTGTTATCATATCGGATAAATCCTAATCAAACGCAAATAAATAGTAAAAAAAGAGTAAAGATTACGCATGAAGACGATAACCGATTCCCCATACTGTCTCAATGTATTCCTCCGAAGTCACTTGTTTGATCTTCTTGCGGATATTGCTGATATGTACGTCCAATGTCTTTGTCTCACCCATATAAGGTTCGTCCCAGGCATATTCGAAAATATCCTCTTTACTGAAAACCTGTTTTGGATTCCTGAGCAGTAATTCTAAAATCGCAAACTCTTGTTTTGTAATCTTCGGAAGTATCTTTCCGGCAATTTCAACCTGAAAGGTATCTCTGTTTAATATCATATCTTTAAATGAAAGCGCATGCTGTTCCTCTGCTTCTTTTTCTTCTTTATGACGGAGCTGTACGTGAACTCTTGCCAGCACTTCCCTGATTTCAAATGGTTTCGTTATATAATCATCCGCTCCGCTCGTTAAAACTTCTACCTTTTCATCCAGGCTGTC
>OGZN01001217.1_pt1 | contig 12076 bp, 8 predicted proteins | sample 1576801 | NCBI WGS metagenome assembly OGZN01 (sample SAMEA3541573, study PRJEB24748) | human gut metagenome | biome: human gut; feature: human-associated habitat; material: faeces | place: China | collected 2012 | reverse complement strand
ATCTGAATTTGTTCCCCAATAATGTAATCGACAAGGAAGTAAGTTACTATTTGACGAAACAGAATCCTTATGGATTGCCATTGGACTCTCGCAAAGAGTATACAAAGTCTGACTGGATTATGTGGATTGCAGCTATGTCTCCAGACCAAGATACTTTCGAACAGTTCATAAATCCTCTCTATAAATATATCAATGAAACGACTTCACGGGTACCCATCAGCGACTGGCATCACACAGATAGTGGGAAATGGGTTGGTTTTAGAGCTCGCTCGGTAATAGGAGGTTATTGGATGCAGGTATTGATGAACAAAGTCATGAATAATCAGTAATTTAAATCTAATTTATTATGAATTTAAAAAGTAACAAGAAAAGTAAGTTTTGGTGTATACCATACGTCATGCTTACATTATTAGCCTTTTTTTTAGGAAGCTGTGATGATGGAAAAGAAGTATCTCCTATTACAGGTAGTGGAGGAACTCCATTCAATCCTGCTTTTCCTATTCGTATTGATAGTATTTACCCTAAAGCAGGCTCTGCAGGGCAAAGAGTACTTATTTATGGAGAGAATTTTGGAAATAATCCTTCCCAATTGGAAGTTTATATTGGTGGTCAGAAAAGCTCGGTTGTAAATGTAAAGTCTACATATATGTATTGTCTTATGCCATCAAAAGCCTATGAAGGTGATATACAGGTTACGATAAAAGATGGAGAAAAAACATATACTTCTGAAAAATCTGATGTGAGATTTGAATATCAACGATTAAAAGTAGTAAGTACTTTACTTGGTGAGGTTAATCCACAAATTTCCGATAAAAAGAAAAATTTTGAAATAAAAGACGGGCCTTTTGATAATTGTGGCGGTGTTGCTAATCCTTGTTTTATGAAATGGGATCCTGAGTACCCTGAGTTGTTATATTTTGCTGAGGATACATCTGTTGACCCTGAAGGTGTTACAGGTTCTGGTATACGCTGTATTGATTTCGGACGGCAACAATTATATACTATTCTTCCTAGGAGTGAGTATGGAGGGTATGAGCGTGGGCGTTCTATTGATTTTTTTAAAGATAAGGACGGAGTGTATCATATGGTTGTGGCTACATCACAAGCTAATGCAACTAATCCTGCGGTCTATATGTTTGATCGTGTTTCAGATACAACTAAACCATGTGGTTTTAAATGGTCAAATAGAAGAACAATTGTGAATTACAATGGTTGCGCATGTGCAGCAATCCATCCCCAAAACGGTGATTTATATTTTACTCATTTTCAGAAAGGTCACCTTTATAGAGTAAAAAAAGATATTCTTCAAGAATTTGTTGACGGAACCCGTACTACAGCTGTTTCACCTGGGACAGGGGCGGACTATATGTTTACCGTCCAAGATAAAGAATGGGAATTTAATATAATTATTCATCCAACAGGAAATTATGCTTACCTTATGGTTATTAACAAGCACTATATTCTTCGTTCTGATTATAATGGGGAGTCTTTTACTACTCCTTACGTGGTAGCAGGAAGCGCTAATCAAAATGGATATGTAGATGCTGTTGGGAATTTAGCTAAGTTCGATTCGGCATACCAAGGTGTATTTGTAAAGAATGATAATTATAAAGGTGAGATAGATGAATATGACTTTTATATTGCAGATAAACATAACCATGCTATCCGAATTTTAACTCCACTGGGACAAGTCTCAACATTTGCAGGTCGAGGAAGCGCTAGTTTAAATTCTAATCCTTGGGGGTATGTTAATGGGGATTTGAGAAAAGAAGCTCGTTTCGAACGTCCTAAAGCTATTGCATATGATGAAAAGACAGGAATAGTTTATGTAGGTGATGCTTATAATCACCGTATCCGTAAAATAGCTTTAGAAGAATTTAATGATTAACACACTAAAATATGAAAAAATTATTTGTCTTATGTACTATGTTGCTATGGGTGGCTATAAACGCCTTGGCACAGCAAAAGATTAGTGTCTCTGGTATTGTCACAGATGAGAATAAAGAACCGGTCATTGGTGCTAATGTTAGTGTAAAAGATGTCCCAGGGCTAGGAACAATCACAGATCTCAACGGACGATATGTAATTAAAGTGGAACCTTACAATCGCTTGGTATTTTCTTATATTGGTTATCAGTCACAAGAAGTTCTAATAAAAAATCAGTCAAAAGTAAATATAGTACTAAAAGAAGATGTTACCAATGCTATTGACGAAGTGGTTATTACTGGTACTGGAGCTCAGACAAAATTGACTCAGACAGGGGCTATTACAACAGTAAATGTAGATCATCTGAAAGCTAATCCGTCTTCTAGTATCGTAAATACATTAGCCGGTAATGTCGCTGGTGTTTTGGCAATGCAGACTTCCGGACAACCTGGTAAAAATGTATCTGAGTTTTGGATTCGTGGAATTTCGACTTTTGGTGCAAGTACTAGCGCGTATGTCTTGGTTGATGGCTTCGAACGCAGTATGGATGAAATCAATATAGAAGATATTGAATCCTTTTCAGTTTTAAAAGATGCTTCTGCCACTGCTATTTATGGATCAAAAGGCGCGAATGGGGTAGTATTGATTACAACTAAACACGGTAAAGCCGGTAAAATTAATATTACCGCAAAAGCAGAAACGACTTATAATATGCGTACGATCACTCCTGAATTTGAGAATGGGGTAAATTATGCAAATTTTTTAAATGAAGCACGTATTACTCGTAACTATGAACCCGTTTACCAGCCTGAAGAGTTGGATATTATCCGTCTTGGGTTAGATCCAGACCTCTATCCGAATGTGGACTGGATGGATTTACTATTAAAGGAGGGAGCGTGGCAACATCGGGTAAATCTGAATATGAATGGTGGTGGAAATACTGCACGCTATTTTGTATCTTTCAGTTATTTGGACGAACAGGGTATGTATAACACGGATAGCTCGTTAAAAGGAGATTATAACACGAACGCTGATTATCGCCGTTATAATTATCGCATGAACACAGATATTGATATTACAAAAAGTACACTTCTCAAGTTAGGAGTTTCCGGTTATTTATCCAAAAGAAATAGTCCGGGATTGGGAGATTCTGATGTATGGGGAGAACTTTTTGGATATACTCCAATAAGAACTCCGGTATTATATTCTAATGGCTATGTACCTGCCGTCGGTACGGGTAATAAGACTAACCCATGGGTAGCGGCTACCCAAACAGGTTTTAATGAGAATTGGAAAAATACTATTCAAACTAATGTAACATTGGAGCAGAAACTAGACTTCATTACTAAAAATCTGAAATTTGTAGGACGTTTTGGATATGACACATATAATGATAATACTATCAAACGTCATAAATGGCCGGAACAATGGCTTGCGGAACGAGCTCGCAATGAAGAGGGTGAATTAGTATTTAAAAAGATTTCCGGTGCAGGAAATATGGCACAGGAGAGTAGTTCAAGTGGAAATCGTCGTGAATTCTTAGATTTGACGTTAAATTGGAACAGAGCGTTTAAAGCACATCATCCTAGCGCGACATTGAAATATACCCAAGATGCTTTTGTTAAAACGGTTGCTTTGGGAGATGATTTAAAAGAGGGAGTGAGTAGACGAAATCAGGCTTTGGCAGGGCGCTTTGCTTATAATTATAACTATCGATATTTTGTTGACTTCAATTTTGGTTACAACGGTTCGGAAAATTTTGCGAAAGGACATCGTTTTGGCTTTTTTCCCGCATATTCTCTGGCATGGAATATTGCAGAAGAGAAAATAATAAAAAAGCATCTGAAATGGATGAATATGTTTAAGGTTCGTTATTCTTATGGTAAGGTCGGTAATGATAATGTAGGAACCCGTTTCCCATATCTTTATTCAATTGCCGATAACTATAAAGAAAATGATCAGACGAAATATTATGCAGGTTACAACTGGGCCACTTATGGAAGTAATAAATCTTATAATGGTTTACGCTATACAAAACTTGCTTCTAATGATATAACATGGGAAATAGCAACCAAAAGCGACCTTGGTATAGATATGGCTTTATTTAATGACAAATTCACAGCTACGATCGACTATTTTGATGAAAGTCGTAGTGGTATTTATATGGAGCGTGCATTCTTACCAGGAATGGTTGGTCTGGATGGCAATAAACCTTATGCTAATGTGGGTGAAGTAAATTCAAAAGGGTTTGATGGAAACTTTAGTTATAAACAAAAAATTAGTGATGTTAAGTTCACTGTACGTGGTAATATCACATATAGTAAGAATGAAATCATAGAACGCGATGAAGAGAACAATGTTTATGCTTATCAAATGAAAAAAGGGTATCGGGTTAATCAAAATAGAGGCTTGATAGCTTTAGGATTATTTAAGGACTATGATGACATTCGTAACAGTCCTACACAGAAATATGGTCCTGTAATGCCCGGTGATATTAAATATAAAGATGTAAATGGTGATGGTGTTGTCAATGATGGCGATATCGTAGCTATTGGTTCAACTAGTAAACCAAATCTAATTTATGGTTTAGGTCTTTCTGCTACCTGGAAGGGATTGGATGTAAGCTTACATTTCCAAGGTGCCGGTAAATCTCAGTTCTTTACTTATGGCAAATGTATATGGGCTTTTACAGAAGGACAATGGGGTAATATTCTTAAAGGAACGCTGGATAATCGTTGGGTGGATGCGGAGACTGCACAAAAGCTTGGCATCCCTGCTAATGAGAATCCGAATGCATCATACCCTCGTTTGAGTTATACGGATAATGGTAATGGTAATACAACGATCTATGAATATAAAAATAATTACCGTAATTCGACATATTGGTTGCGTAATGGTTCATATGTCCGTCTGAAAACGATTGATGTCGGTTATACTCTTCCGAAGAAGATCGTGAATAAGATACATTTTAATAATGTACGTATTTTCATGACAGGAACTAATTTACTGACATGGTCCAGTTTTAAACTTTGGGATCCTGAAATGGGGGCTTCACGTGGTGAGCAATATCCATTAGCTAAGTCTATAACACTCGGTTTAAGCGTTAACTTATAAAATTCAGAACAATAAAATGAAAAAATATATATTATTGATAATTATAATCGGTTTCGGGACTACATCATGTTCTGACTATTTGGATTCAGAATACATTTTTAAAGATCGTGAATCTTTGGAGAAGATATTTACAGATTATGATAAGACCGAACAGTGGTTGGCACGTGCATATTCATTCCTTACCGGGCAATGCTGCGATGTAGGCAGTAAACGCAATACTCCGTTTGTGTTTGACGACTGTATGTACTATGGTGATGATGATGTTACCATAGACGCATCCAAAGGTGGAAACATGTCATATAATAAGTTTCATGAAGGAGGGTATGACGAAGGTGCTTTCCAGGATACTTGGGATCGCTGTTATAATGGTATTCGTCAGGCTACGATTTTCATGCAGAATGTGGATATGAACGATAAATATAAACCTGAAGAGATTGTTGATCTTAAAGCGCAAGCGCGTTTTGTTAGAGCTTATTTTTATTGGATTCTTCTTCGTAAATATGGGCCGATACCTCTAGTTCCGGAAAATGGTTTTAACTACAATGACTCTTATGATGATGTCGCTACACCACGCAGTTCTTATGATGTTTGTGCCAATTATATTGCAAGTGAAATGGTAATAGCAGCTAAAGATTTGCCATTGACGAGAGAGCAACTTAGTATAAACCGTCCGACGCGGGGAGCGGCTTTGGCTACCCGTGCATTAGCTCTATTGTATGCTGCCAGTCCGTTAACGAATGGTAATAATGATGAATATGCACAACAATTGCTGGATGATAAAGGTAATCGTTTGCTTTCTCCTGAATATGATGAAAGTAAATGGGCAAAAGCAGCTGCTGCCTGCAAAGATGTAATGGAATTGAATGTATATAAGCTTTATACCACAGGTATCAATACCGTGAATACAGGTGCTTTTCCGGCAACTATAGCGCCTCCACATCACGATGTATATTCAAATGAAGATTTTCCGAATGGATGGGCGAATATTGATCCATACGAATCATATCGTGCATTGTTTAATGGAACTGTGTCATCAGTAGATAATCCTGAACTGATTTTTACTAGAGGGCAGAACATCGGTGGTGAACGCATTAAGGATATGGTAATTCACCAACTGCCTTCCGTTGCTAAAGGATGGAATACCCATGGAATGACTCAAAAACAAGTAGATGCTTATTATATGAATACTGGAGACGATTGTCCTGGAATGAATTCTCAGTACGCAGGATACCAAGCATATAAGGATCGTGTAGACAATCGCCCGCGACCAGTCGGCTATACTTCAAACGCACAGGACTATAAACCGCTTTCTGCAAATGTTTCTTTGCAATATGCAAATCGGGAACCACGTTTTTATGCTTCTGTTGCTTTTAACGGTGCCAGATGGTATTTAGGAAATGAATCTCAGCAAGCAAATCAGAATAAACAAGTATTCTACTATCGAGGTGGAGGTAATGGTTATTCCAATAATATGTTTTGGCTGCGTACAGGTATTGGAGTGATGAAATACGTGAACCCAAGCGATACTTATGAAAATAGCGACGGAGCCAAAATTATTGATAAAGATGAACCAGCTATTCGTTATGCCGATATTCTGTTGATGTATGCAGAGGCATTAAACGAATTGACTACATCTTATGAGGTTTCCTCATGGGACGGAATTAAAGCTTATACCATTAACCGTGATCCGGAAGAAATGAGAAAAGGAATAAAACCTGTGCGTATGCGTGCCGGTGTACCGGATTATGATACTCCTATATATGATAACCCTGCAAAATTCCGTATTAAACTGAAACGTGAACGACAGATTGAGCTCTTTGCTGAAGGGAAACGTTACTATGATCTTCGTCGTTGGAAAGATGCAGAATTGGAAGAGTCAGTGCCTGTTTATGGTTGTTATACTTTTATGACTGAAAGTCAGAAAGATCTTTTCCATACACCGGTACCCATATCTAATCTTTCAGCAACTTTTTCATCCAAAATGTATTTCTGGCCTATAAAACATGATGAATTGAAACGCAACAAACGTTTAACTCAGAATCCTGGTTGGACTTATAATGATTAATTAAAAAAGAAAAGATATGAAAAAGATATATACTTATTTGATGATGCTAACTGTTAGCGCATTAATTATCTCCTGTAATGAAGAGTGGAGTGGTGAACAATATGAACATTATATTTCTTTTAAAGCTCCAATAAACAGTGATGGGGTATCACGAATTAACGTACGCTATAAGGCGAACGAAGCAACTACTTATCAGGTGCCTTTGATAGTTAGCGGTACGACTTTAAATGATAAAAACTATACAGTACGTATTGGTTTGGACCCAGATACTTTAGTGGTTCTTAATAAAGAACGTTATAGTACGCGTATAGATCTTTATTATCAGGTATTACCAGCTACTTTCTATTCATTGCCGGAGACCGTTGAAATAAAAGCAGGGGAGAATACAGCACTTTTACCTATAGATTTTAAGTTGAATAATATTGATTTGTCAGAGAAATGGGTGCTGCCTTTAACTGTTGAAGAATCTTCAGATGGTAGCTATACCCCTAATTATCGTAAGCATTATCGCAAAGCATTACTCCGTGTTATGCCTTTTAATGATTATTCGGGCAATTATAGTGCAGTAAATTATAAGTGTTATATCAAAGGAGCGGAAAGTGAGGCCCCATTTGTCAAAAACTATGTAATGACTTATGTGGTGGACGATCAAAGCCTTTTTTTCTATGCTGGCATTATTGATGAAACCCGTGTCGATAGGAAAGGATATAGGATTCTTGCTAAATTTATAAATAATGATAATGGAGAAATCGGCAATGTGGAATTATCTCCTGCAGATTCTGACAATAAAATGAAATTTCAAATAGGTAAAGATGACTATGGGAAAGAGGTAACCCCTACCTATAGTGTAACTGAAACAATGGATCCTATTCGTCCTTATTTGAAACGTAAGACTATAATCATTAGAAATATTAATTACACTTATGTTGACTATACTACAATTCCGGGGGTAGAAACCGAATATCATGTAATAGGTTCTTTGGCTTTAGAGCGTCAGATCAATACTCAAATACCAGATGAAGATCAAGCTATTGACTGGGAGGCTGGGAATTAAATAGTTTTGTCTATTGATTAATATTGGATAAATTATCAAATATAAGAGATAGAGAAGAACATATGACCGGAGTTCTTCTCTATCTTTATTCTTTTGTGAAAGAAAATCGATTATTTATTAGATATTGCTTTTTATTGGTCAGAATTTTGCCTTTTTTCTATGATATCTTCCTTATTTTTGTTTGGAAGCAATGAGAATGGTGTTAATTAAATCGGAATAATTATGAATATAAAAAAACATTTACCTTGGTTGGGGGCTTTACTCCCTATTATTAATGCACAAGCGGATACGAATCCCAATGTAGTTATCATTTATATCGACGACATGGGTATAGGTGATATTGGCTGTTATGGAGGAAAATTTGTAGCGACGCCCAATATTGATAAACTGGCACAGGACGGATTATTGTTTAATCAATATTATTCTTCCGCACCGGTTAGTTCACCCTCCCGTTGTGGATTAACAACAGGACTTTTCCCTATTGAAGTAGGAATTAATACTTTCCTTAACGACAAGGCAAGTAATAAGAGGTGCGAGCAGCGTAATTATCTGGACGACAAACTTCCTTCTATGGCACGTGCTTTTCAGAATGCAGGATATGCTACCGGACACATTGGTAAATGGCACATGGGAGGTGGACGTGATGTGCACAATGCCCCTTCTATCAAGAACTATGGGTTTGATGAATATCTTTCTACTTATGAAAGCCCCGATCCGGACCCTGCGATAACAGCTTCTAAGTGGATATGGTGTGATAATGACAGTATAAAACGTTGGAAACGCACAGAATATTTTGTAGATAAGAGTATTGACTTTATTAAACGTCATAAAGATAGTCCATTCTTTCTCAATCTTTGGCCGGATGATATGCATACACCATGGGTACCGGAGTTTAAGCAAAAAGAAAGAAAAAGCTGGGAGACAAAAGAGGCGTTTTCGCCTGTGCTTGGAGAGATGGACAAACAAATCGGTCGTTTTATTAAGGCACTGGATGATATGGGATTATCCGAAAATACGATTATCATCTTTACCAGTGATAATGGACCTGCACCCAGTTTCAAGGCTGTTCGCTCCGCTTATTTGAGAGGTACCAAGAATAGCCTTTACGAAGGAGGTATCCGTATGCCGTTTATTGTCAAATATCCTAAGAAGATTAAACCCGGTCGGGTGAATAATTCTTCAGTGCTATGTGCGGTGGATTTATATCCTACTTTATGTTCCGTGGCCGGGATTAAAACTGAGAAGAACTATAAAGGTGATGGACAGAATTATGCAAAAGTTTTGCTCGGGAAGTCGGAGGCAAAACGAAAAACGGATTTAATGTGGGACTTTGGTCGAAATAAGCATTTTGGTTTTCCCGGCAATCCTTACGATAGAAGTCCGCATCTGGCAATCCGTAGCGGCAAGTGGAAGCTGTTGGTGAACGGAGACGGAAGCGATGCACAACTATATGATATGGAGCTGGATAAATTCGAGAAGAATAACATAGCTGGCGAACATCCGGAATTAGTTGCAAAACTAAGCAAGAAAGTATGCGAATGGTACGCCCAAAACAAAGATAAAGGATTGCAAACAGACCTCTAATTAAAAAAAACATGAATTCAAAAGCTTTTCTTTTGCCGGCAGCACTGATGATAGCCGGCAATTCCGTTGCAAACTCAAAAGGGAAAAAAACTGATAAAAGACCCAATATACTGGTGATTCTTGCAGATGACCTTGGCTATTCTGATTTAGGATGTTATGGCAGTGAAATCCATACACCTAACCTTGATAAACTGGCACAACAAGGAGTACGCTTCAACCATTTTTATAATGCGAGTCGTAGTTGTCCCACCCGTGCTTCTTTGCTGACCGGACTGTATCAGCATCAGGCAGGAATCGGACGAATGACTTTTGATGACAACCTGCCCGGGTATCGTGGCACACTTTCACGTAATGCGGTTACGATAGCCGAAGTGCTGAAAGAATCTGGTTACACTACCAGTATGATCGGAAAATGGCATGTTGCTGAAACTCCATTGCGTAAAGATCAGCGTGAATGGCTGGCACATCATGTTTACCATGACACCTATTCGGATTTATGTCACTATCCGGTAAACCGTGGCTTCGATTCTCATTACGGAACTATTTATGGAGTAGTAGATTACTTTGACCCGTTCAGCCTAGTTGAAGGAGAAGTACCTGTAAAAGAAGTACCGGAAGGATACTATATCACTCAAGCACTTTCGGATCGTGCCGCAGAAGAAGTAACGGAATATGCCAAGGATGATAAGCCGTTCTTCATGTATTTGGCTTATACCGCTCCACACTGGCCGCTCCACGCCTTGCCGGAGGATATTGAAAAGTATAAGGATACGTACAAAGTCGGTTGGGAAGCTATACGCAATGCCCGTTACGAGCGTCAGAAGCAACTGGGAATATTTCCGGGAATGGACGATTTTTTGTCCGAACGTCAGTTTAAAGACAGATGGGAGGACAATGCTCATGCGGAATGGGATGCCCGTGCGATGGCTGTGCACGCTGCAATGATCGATCGTATGGATCAGGGAATCGGACAGGTTATTGACGCATTGGAGAAGACCGGCCAGTTGGATAATACACTGATTCTTTTCCTCTCAGACAATGGTTGCAGTAATGAGAACTGTCAGAATTACTCTCCGGGAGAGAATGACCGTCCGGACATGACCCGTAAGGGAGAAAAGATGGTATATCCCCATAATAAAGAGGTATTACCCGGACCGCAAACGACCTATGCTTCATTGGGTGCCCGTTGGGCGAATGTGGCAAACACACCTTTCCGCTTTTGGAAAGCCAAATCCTATGAAGGAGGAATCTGCACACCGATGATTGCGCACTGGCCGAAAGGAATTAAAAAGAATGTAGGCGGTATGACACCGGAGATAGGTCATGTGATGGACATCATGGCTACTTGTATAGACATGGCTGGAGCAACTTATCCTGCTAAATACAAAGGAAACGATATCATTCCTATGGCAGGCAAGAGTTTGCTTCCTATTTTCAAAACCGGTCATCGTGAAGGACATGATTATCTGGGCTTCGAGCATTTCAATGAGCGTGCATTCCTTGCCAAAGACGGTTGGAAACTCGTGCGTCCGGGCGAGAATGCCAAATGGGAACTCTACAACTTGAATGAAGACCGGAGCGAACAACATAATCTAGCTGATAAATATCCGGAGAAGAAGAACGAAATGGTGAAAGCGTACGAGGAATGGGCGAAACGCTGCATGGTAGAACCCTATCCGGGACAAAAAAAGAAATAAGAGCATTATGGTAAGAACCAACTTCTTAATGACTGCCCCTTTATTGATGGCATCATTTTGTTCCGCACAGGAGAAACCGAATGTCGTACTGATTCTGGTAGATGATATGGGTTATTCCGATATCGGTTGTTATGGTGGCGAAATACTTACTCCCAATATTGATGCGTTGGCGTCTAAAGGTGTACGTTTTACTCAGTTTTATAATACTTCCCGTTCTTGTCCGGCACGTGCACTGGAGTTACACCATTAATTCGTGTGCCTGACATGTGAGCAGCATCAAGAATTAGTTTCAGATCATGCTTTTTACATATCTCTATGATCTTATCAAGTTTTCCTACGCGTCCACCATAACCTACAAAAATAATAGCTTTGGTTTTATCACTTATTTTCTTCTCAACATCTATAGGATCAAGGCAAAGATACTCATCTACATCAGCAAATGTAACATGCATATTTTCGTACATAACTGCGTGATTGGTCGATACAAAGGTGATAGGAGTTGAGATAATTTCATCACCATCTTGCCATCCATTCTGCATTTTAAGAATTTTCACAGCAAGATGAAGACCTACTGTGTTGGAAGCTGGTCAAAATCATAATTTCGGGATGGTAACTTGTGTAGTTGCACTCCAATAG
>OGZN01001186.1_pt1 | contig 12221 bp, 8 predicted proteins | sample 1576801 | NCBI WGS metagenome assembly OGZN01 (sample SAMEA3541573, study PRJEB24748) | human gut metagenome | biome: human gut; feature: human-associated habitat; material: faeces | place: China | collected 2012 | reverse complement strand
TAAGCTTTTATCAATAATTAAAGCATTCGTTACTGAACCAGATACATTCAACATAGTTCTAGCCATATCAATCAATGGGTCTATAGCCAAAATTGGGCCAATCAAACTAAAAGAAGATGCCATACCTACGCCAGATAAACCTACAGACGCTGCCATTGTCGCAGTTCCCGGAATACCTGCTATCCCAAGTGAACCTAACGTTACTACAATTATTGTCATGACGATCATGCTAAAATCCATAGCTGTTCCTGTCAAATGGCATACATAGACAATTAATAACGAAGGAAAAATTCCTGCACAACCTTGCATACCTGCCGTTGTACCAAAACCAGCTACAAAACTTGCTGTTGCTTGATTTACGCCTAATTTTTGCGTCAAAGTTTCAATCGTAACAGGCAAGCACCCTACACTAGAACGAGAAGTAAAGGCTAAAATAAGCAAGGCCAATGATTTTTTCATGTACACAATAGGATTTATGCCATTTACACTCAATGCTATTAACTGAATAATAAACTGTGCAATAATCGCTAAATACAATACAAAAATAAAATGTACTACACTTAAAATACTATCTAAACCTTTTTGCGCAATAGTATTAGCTAATAGTGCAATTACTGCCCATGGCATATAATCTAAAATCAAAAGCGCCATATTCATCAAAGCTTTATGCAAACCATTAACTAATTTGCGCATAAATTCCTCAACTTTTGGCTCATCAGCTTTTATCCACCAAATAGCTCTACCTAAAAAAGCTCCAAAAATAACCATGCCAATGATATTATTTTTTACCATAGCATCAACTAAATTTCCTGGTATCAGCCCTCTAAGTGTAGTCGCTACAGAAACAATTTCTTTCGCTTTTGCCTCTGTTGCCACATTTGTCAAAGCATCGCCACCAACATTGAAGAAAATACCAAACGCTATACCAACTATAGAAGCTACAGCTACCATAGACATTGTAACTAAAATAGTTTTCTTCACTAAACGGCTCATTTTTTGCTCAGATTTCATATTCACAATGACATGAGCGATAGAAACTATTACAAGTGGTACTACTATCATTTTGATTAAATCAATATAACCATTACCAAATAATTGTAGCCAATTCGTTGTTTCTTTAATAAAAGTAACCTTCATTGGGTCATTAGGAAAGCCTGCCATATACTGCATGAGTATACCTAAAATACAGCCAAGACCCATACCGATTAATACCACTAAGGAAAAATCCATTTTACGTTTGCGATAGAGATAATGAATAATGCCAAAGAAAATACATAATAAAATCAAAAATCCTACCGTATATATATCACTTATCATCAAAAATGATTGCCAAAAATCGCCATTCATAATCATACCACCTTTCATACTATTTCTATATGATTTATTATCATAACATATAATATAGAAAATTGACAATAACTTTAAATATTCATTTTTTTATTTCTTTACGATATAATATAGATTATCTAATTTTATATAAAAGGGTGATATGATGTTATATTTTGACAGCGATTATTTAGAAGGAGCACATTCCTCTATTTTAGAAAAACTTGTAACTACTAACTTTGAACAAACTCCTGGTTATGGCAATGATACATATTGCGAATCTGCTCGCGAAAAAATCCGTCAAGCTTGCAACTGTCCTGAAGCACAAGTTCATTTTCTCGTTGGCGGTACACAGACAAATGCTACTGTAATCGATGGTCTATTAAAATCATACGAAGGCGTCATTGGCGTAGATAGCGCTCATATCGAACTTCATGAAGCTGGTGCTATTGAATTTGGTGGACATAAAGTCATCACTTTGCCACAAGAAGAAGGTAAACTCAAAGCTAGTGAAGTAGAAAAATATCTCACTAAATTTTATGGTGATGAAAGTTTTGAACATATGACTATTCCTGGAGCTGTATATATCTCCCACCCTACTGAATGGGGTACTTTATATACTAAACAAGAATTAGCTGATTTATCTGCTATCTGCCACAAATACAATCTACCATTATTTTTAGACGGTGCTAGACTCGGTTATGGTCTTGCTTCTTTAAACACTGATGTTACTATGCAAGATATAGCTAAATATTGTGATGTATTTTATATTGGCGGTACAAAAGTTGGTGCATTATTCGGTGAAGCAGTAGTAATCACAAAACCAAATTTAATACCTCATTTCTTCACTATCATCAAACAACATGGCGCATTACTTGCTAAAGGTAGATTGCTCGGCATTCAATTTGATACATTATTTACTGATAATCTCTATCTTAAAATCGCTAAAAATGCCATTGAAAAAGCTGAACAATTAAAAGCTATCTTTAAAGAAAAAAATTATAAATTCTTCTTAGAAACAGATACTAATCAACAATTCATCATTTTAGAAGATACTAAATTAAAAGAACTTCGCCAAAAAATCAGCTGTAGTTTCTGGGAAAAATATGACGATACACATACAGTAGTGCGTTTTGCTACTAGCTGGGCAACACCACAATCATCTATTGATACATTAAAAGAAATTTTATAAAAATCTTCAAAAAAAAGTAGTTTAATATTATATCTAAAATATAAGATATTTATTAAACTACTCTTTTTTTATTTTACATAACTTTCATTAAAAATTATCTGCGGATTAGCTGTATTTGCATCAAGTGTTATTTCTACATTCAAAGGCAAAAATCCATTTATCGCTCCATGACCTACTGGCATATCATAGACTACAGGAATATTGGCTTTATCCGCATATTGCTTGATTACCTGCATCACAGAATAATCAAATTGTGTCGGCTCTGTTGGCTCACATCTTCGTATATTACCAATGATTAAGCCCTTCACTTGCTTTAACACTCCACTTTGCCACAATTGCTGAAAACATCTATCTATTACATAAGAGTCCTCGCCGACTTCTTCAATGAATAAAATACAATTTTCACCATTTGGCTGATATTCACTGCCAGATAAAGAAGCTAATACAGATAGATTACCGCCAATGATTTTACCTTTAGCATAACCTTCTTTTAATACTTTTAATTTATGATTGCTTGGCAAAACAAATTTATTATTCGCCCCTAAACTTTCATTTGCCAAACCCAATTTTAATTGATTATCTGTATAATTATAGCCATTGTCATTAATATCTATAACCATAGCCCCATGCACTGGCACTAAGTCCGCTTTTTTTATCAATGCCATATGCAATGCCGTTATATCACTATAACCAATCACCATTTTAGGATGCTGTTTTATCATTTCATAATTCAATAAATCAAGTATTCGACCGCTACCATAACCGCCACGAAGACAAAGTATCGCATCGACTTCATCATCAGCAAAAAAATTATTTAAATCATCAGCTCTCATTTGGTCGCTACCTGCTAAATATCCTGATTGCTGATACAAATTCGGTGATAATTTCACCTTATAACCCCAATTTTGCAATTTATTGATAGCGTCATCTATATTCATATCTTCAATACCTGAAGCAGGTGCTACTATACCTATACAATCGCCTTGTTTTAGAGCATTACCCTTCAAACTTTCAGCAAAAACAAATTCACTATGCAAACATAAACTAATAATAAAACATATACTCAAAAAATATTTAAAATAATTTTTCATCACTTCACCTCTAACCAACTATCAATCTTGCTCAACAATATGTTTACGCACCTTCATTGGTGTATCGCCAAAATGCTTTTTAAACAAAGTCCTAAATAATTTATAATTATTAAAACCATGTCTTGATAAAATCATAGACAAACTATCTTTTGTATTGATTAAATCTCGATAAACATAAGCTAATTTCACTTGATTTTGATACTCGATAAAAGTAACACCCATATGCTTTTTAAAAAATCTACAAAAATAATTCGTCTGAAAATGTACTAATTTTGCTATATCTTCTAAAGCTATATTTTGCTTATAGTTCTCTTGCAAATATTTCAAAATTATATTCAATCTAGCTAAATCTTTTTTCCTTTGACCTACATTGACATTCATCATTTTCACACTAAAATGAGTCTTCAATTCAAACAACAACGAAAACAATAAACTATTAAACTTCAATAAAAATCCATCTTCCTTTGCATCATAAACCCTTTTCATTTCCAATAATATAGATTTTACCTTATTTAAACACTCCTGTTTTCTTGGTGTATTTTTACTGTCATTGAGTACAAATATAATCTCTTGTATATCTGGTACAAACTGCTCTAAAAAATCTATAGGAATTTGCAACAAAATAATCGTATTTGTTTCCATCAATTTCATAGAGTGAATAGCATTTGCATTGACTAAAACACAATCACCATCATGAAGCAAAAACGATTTATTTTCTATAGTCGCCAATCTTTCACCTTTGATTAGATAAATAAACTCTATGGATTGATGCCAATGATTAGGTATATAATTGCATTTTTCCACCAAAGTACAAAAACGCACCTTCGTTATTTCCGAAAAATCTATATGCTCATAGGCAATATTCTTATTCATATTCTCCATGATTACCTCTTATTATTTTATTTAGTACACTTATTTTAACATAAAAAGAGTTATCTACTAAATCTAGTAAATAACTCTTTCTTTAATCATTTATAATCATAACTTAGAGATTCAACTTCATATACCTTTGTATCTATGCAAGTAAAAATACTTTCATCAAATATTGCTAAATTATATCCCGTTTCAGATAAAGTACTTTTATACATAATTCCTGCATACTTCTTTTTCTTTATAAAATCGCTTATATATTGTGTTGGTAAATAATCTAATTTACTATCATGTCTTCTCATTGGTCTTGATATATCATATGCTATTTTATTTAATATATCAACATTTATAGCATATTCCATACATTCTAATTCAGATATAAATGGACTAATTTTATCAAGACTTGATAAGTCTATTATTTCTATATCCTTATTTAATTCAAATCTTCCTACACATACATAATCATAAGCAATAGCCCTTATTTCATAAAAAGTTGTTTTTTCATCACTTGCTAAATATAAACAACTGATGCCTTCTGCATTAGCTCTTCCTGCACTAGCTAAGTTAGCTGGTGGAGCTCCCATTTCTGTTATATTATAGCCCTTTTTATCTTTAGATATTCGTGCTCTATAAAATACTTCACCTTTTTTTAGTGTTTTAACTGTATAAGATAATATTTTTTCTAACTCATTTTCATTAAAAAAATCTGTATGAAATCTATTTTTAGTTTTTATACTTTCAACAAAATCTTCCCATGTATTTGTTTTTAATATAGCATTATTTTCTAAATATAAACCAATATGTTTTAAATGCTTCAAATGCAATTCTTTAAAACCTACTTTTTGTTCAAAGACATCATCTATTCTAGTATAACTTTTTTTGCAAAGCTCTTTTACAAGCTTTATCATAGATGCTTTATCTAAATTGAATATATGCCATTCATTCATTAAAATATCTTCTAATTTTTCCAATTTATTTATAGGAAATTCCCGAGGCAAAGTATCCTCTAATGTGTATATATAGAGAATTTCTGTAAGAAGTTCACCTATTTTATTATCTTTTTCAATATCATATACATACACATTATGACTATGGCAGAAATCACAATCGCCTTTTTCTTTTAGATGTTCTATAATATTTTTAGCTCTACATCTTCAAAACAATTTATACAACACTTCATTTTATTTCTCCATTAAGATATCTATTCATCAATTCTAAGTGATGCATTATAGTATATTTTTTGACTGAACCTAATCCTGGATATCCTTGATTTTCAAAACTATCAATTAATTTTTTCAATCCTAAAGTCTCTTTTTCAGTTCTTTCCTTTTGCCAATTAACTAATTTTATAAGAGCCTCATAATATTTATTAGGCGTATCTTTTATATCTTCATTAGAATCTGAAACAAAATGATGTACTCTTAAATTTTTTTCTTCATCAAAATAAATAATATGAATTGCTACTGCCATTGGAGCAAATCCACCTTTTTGTTCATCATCTCCAATTATAGAGAAATCAGCAAAACCTTTATATCCATCTTCTTGATAATATAAATGAGTATCTGAAAAAAACTCATCTACATTATCCTTATAATCTACATTACGCTTTTGTTTATTAAAATTATCTTCTAATAAAATTTTATCTATTTTTACTGTTCTACGAATTTTTCCTTCGCTTTTTATTATCGCTATATGTGGATTATATTCTTCTACTAATTTATTATATATTGATAAATTATCTACTTCTGATACCATGACCATGATATCATCAATATTTATATCAAATTTAAAATTTTTGATATACTCATATCCATCTCTAGCGATTATAACTTTTTTACATAGATTACTTGCAAAAAGTTCATTAACTTTATCTAATGTATCTTCATCATCATCTATTCCCATAAAAACATCTTCTTTAGGATTTAATGTGATTGCAAATTCATGATTTTTTTCAATAAAAGCCTTTATTGTTTTAAAAAATGTAGATGTTAATTTTACAGGTTCTATAATAGGTACAATTTTTTCACTTAATAAATTTTCATTTACTAATTCTCTTAACGCTAATAATTCAAATTGTCTGCCTCTTAAATATGGATAATACATAATTTTATCCTCCATAACTACTATTTAAAAATTTTTCTAATTTTGATATATCCTTGTATGATATTTTGGCAAAATAAATTAACGATTTTAATTCATAAGGTATTTTACTAAAAATATTCTCATCTATTTGATTTCTTTTTTTTAGCTGTTTTAAAAACATAGTATACAATACATTCATAGGTATTTTTTTAAATAACTCATAACAAACTTTATAATAAAATACTATAGATACTGTTGGCAATTTTTTATAATAACTTAATAAAATTTCATCTATTTCTTTTTTATTAAGTACATCATAAATTACTTTATAATCTAAATAATTTTCCTCACAAATAGGTGCTTTTCTATTACTAATAGTGTTCCTTTTTGTAAATATAGAAATACCTACTTTTGTATCTCCATATAAATCACATAATTTATTAAAATTTTCTTCACAAGAAATAACTGTTACATATTTAAATGCTTTATAATAATCTTTTATTTGTTTATCTAATCGTTCCAATGTATCTAATTCAGATTTTATTTCATATACTACAGCTTTTCCATTTATCAAAATAAAATCCGCTTTTGATTTTGATATTGGTATTTGTGTTAAAGCTGTTGTTGTATTCAAACTATGTTTCCCCAATAATAATTTATTAATAATAGTATTTTGATATATATATTCATTTCTATAATACTTCAACATATAACTATATATATCCTTTATTATTTCAGAGTTGTTTTTTTTATCACTATCTTTTACATAATCATTAATAATAGTTTTATATACAGAATTCATATTCATATCTATTAACTCTTTAAAAATGTATTGTGTAAAAAATCTATTTAAAACTAAACCTCTCAAAAAAACACCTCCTTTTTAAATTATTTTTCAGCTAAAATCTCTTTTAATAGATTTTCAGCACTTTCTTCGTCAGGGTTATTTGTGCCTAACTCACCACGAAAAGCTTTAGCTAGTATTGCTTTTTTCAGTAATTCTATTTTTTCTAATTGCTGTTCTAAGTTTTTTATTTTATTATACTTAGCCAATAATTTATCTAAAATATTAACAATTTCCTGTTGTTCTTCAATAGTAGGTACTGTAATTTTAAATTTCTTTAATTTATCTGTACTAATACTTTCTACAGTTGTTCCACTTTTCATACAAGTCCCTAAAATCTTGTTAGATTTATATATACATATCCAATATAAATATTCTAAACAAACCATCTTACTAGGTACTAATACTTTCAAATCTTGATTTACTGTAAATGGAATTTTTACCATACACACTGGAAAAATTCTTCTTAGAATACCACTCCTAGTCACAAATAATATTGCAGGTTTATCTATATATTTAGCAGAAGAACACTCCACTCCTTTTTCAGTAATATATTTTTGAGTCTTTTCAATATAAATATTTTTCATGTCTTTTGATGTTATCCATGGTATATTGCCATTTTCCCAATAATCACCGCAAGACATACTTGGTGTACCTCCACCACTCCATGTACCACAATTTTCTAAAGCCATACTTTTCCATGTATCTTTTAAAATACCTTTTTCTTTTCTCCATTTTGCTGTTAGTTCACCAGTAAAAGCTTTATGCAATATTGCCATTTTATTTTGTTCAAATTGAGCTAAAGTATTTTCTATTAATTCTTTGGCTCTATCTATTTTAGCAAATAAAGACTCTATTCTATTTACTATTCTTTGCTGTTCTTTTAAGTTTGTAATTGGAATTTCTAAACTACATAATTGTTTTTGGTTTATACTCACTTGATTTACAGCCCTATTAACTCTATTTACAATAGACTTTTTATAATCTGTTGTACGTGTATATAATTGAAAAAATTGTGAGTTACATATATTATTTAATCTTAATCTCAATAAATTCATACCATGAACTAATGGTAACATATCTCTTGTTATTACTGCTGATTTTCCAACATGCTCTATACTATTTATATGACTTACAATAATATCTCCTTCTATATACCAGTCTTTATCTTTTATTAATGATTCATTAACAATATTTCCTATTCTATTAAAATCTATAGTATTGTTTTGTAAAGACTCTATCCTAGTTACTCTAGCCGTTTTACCTTCTTTATTTTGTTTTATAGTTGTTCCATTACAAATTTCTTTTAACAAAAAATCTAATCTTACCCAACACCAATTATTTGGTATTTTATATGGTTGTTCTTCTTTTGGTACTAAGGTATTTTTCAATTTTTCTTCTATGGTTAACTCTATTTGTTTTTTCTTTGCCATTTTAAGCCTCACCATTTTCTAAGGATTTTAATTCATTTACCACTTCACTAAGCAAGGCTTGTGCTTCGGATAAGTCTGCAATCATTTCTTCTGTGCAATCAATAGGATTTGGCAAGTCTTCATAATCTAAGATACTATCATCTTTTATCAAGCCTAAATCAAGGCTATTGCCTTTTTCGGCGATTTGCTCTCTTGTAAATACAGAAAATCTTTCATCTTGTATTTTATGTCTATCTTCTGCTGTATAAGCTTTGATAAAATCGGCAAAATCACTTTTTTTGAGTGGATTTGTTTTACCAAAAGAAGGCATATTCGTTCTTAAATCATAGAACCACACTTCTTTTGTATTATCTTTATCTGTTTTGCCACGTGTGAAAAATAATACATTCGTTTTTACACCTTGAGCGTAGAAAATCCCTGTAGGTAATCGCAAAATTGTATGCAGATTGCATTTATCCATTAAATCAGCACGGATTTTTTCGCCATCACCGTCAGCAAATAATACATTATCTGGAAGTACAACACCTGCTCTAGCTTTGCCATTGGCTTTTAAACTACGATAAATATGTTGCAAGAAATTCAACTGTTTATTGCTCGTAGGATAAGTGAAGTCATCACGTGTTGCACGTTCGCCACCTTTTTTCGTACCAAAAGGAGGATTGGCAAGCACTACATCAAAATCTTTTAATGCTTTTCCTTGATTGGATAATGTATCAGCAAGCATGATATCGCCATCAATGTCGTGAAGCATTGCATTCATCAAAGCCAATCTATGTGTATCATGTACTAATTCGCAACCTGTAAAAGCTTCTTTATATTGAAAATCACTTTGTTCTTCATCTAAATCATCATAATCATCAGTTTGAGATTTTACATAATTATTTGCAGAAATCATAAAGCCAAAAGTTCCGCAAGCTGGATCATTACAACGTTCGCCTGCTTGTGGTGCTACAAGCTCTACAATCACATCAATGAGTACACGAGGGGTAAAATATTGCCCTGCTCCAGATTTTTTCTCATTGGCATTTTTTTCGAGCAAACCTTCATAAAGATTGCCCAAGCCTTCTTCTTTGGCACTGTACCAATCAAGTTCATCTATAGTTTTAATTATTTTTTCTAAATTCTTTGGTTCTTCAATGTTGGTCGCTGAACCTTGATAAATCTCTCTAATTCTACCTGTAGTATTAGTGCCTAATTTATCTAATAATTCTTTATAGAAATTTTTTAATTCAATACCGCTTTTATTTACTAAATTATCCCAGCGGTATGCTTCAGGAATATTTTTTTCTACACCTGTTTCTTTTGCCATTTTCAAAAATAAAATATAAGTGAGTTCTGTTACATATTGATGATAAGTTATACCGTCATCTCTTAGTACATTACATAAATTCCAAAGTTTTGCTACTATCTCTTGTGTGTTCAAGCTATTTTTCCTCCATCTTCATATAAATATTGGTTTAATTCTACTATAATTTCTGCTAAATGTCCGCCAAATTTTTTATCAATAGTTTTAAAACCACCTTTTTTTACAAATCTTGTATCTGTATCAAAGGTTTCTTTATTGATTACAGACTCATGCAATAAATATTTCTCTATACTTTTCAAGAAAGTTTCTTCACTTACAGAAAAATAATGATTTGCTTTCAATTTTTCCATAGCCTTTTTTATGCGTTCTTCATGGCTAACTCTAGCACTGCCAAGCATACATTGACGAATTATGCTGATGATATCTGCTGTTATCTCTTGATTAGTCATTTGATTTAAAGCTGTATTTAAATGTGTTTGACTAAAACCATTACTATCTAGTTTTAAGCATAATCTTTTTAAATCTTCACGTTTTAAATCGCTAGGTTTTGTACAGATTAATTTCAAAGCCATTATTTCATTCATATTATCTTTTAAATATTGAGTGAAACTTTCTATATAATCTTGCGGTTTTTGCGTATTTCCATAATCTCTAGTATGAGATACTACTTCATCTTTACCCTCATAAATAATGCGAGTCTTGCCATGACAAGCATCTTTTTCTTGTAAAAAAGTAAAATAGCTTTCATGTTCTTGTATATAAGAGCTAATTTTTTCTACTGGCAAAGCTCTCAATTCGTCAATAAAATCAGTTGTTGATTTACCTGTCATTATCTTAAAATCTTTTTTCTTTTTATCGCTCATAGATTGTTGTTTACGGTTTAATTTACCGACTAATTGCTCTAATTGATTTTGTTTATATTTCAGTTCATCTGCTGTATATATGCCATTATCTTCTTTTATTTTATTGATGATATCTCCTATGCTGATATTAGGATTTACCACAACAGGTTTCATAGTATTTACACTGTCTAAAGCTTCATATACACCTACAGGATCATAAATCTCAAAACAAGTTTTATCAATTTGCGGACATAGACGAGTTGCCCTGCCTAACATCTGTTCAAATAAAATACGAGATTTCACTCTACGTAAAAATACTAAAGTATCTATCTTTGGCACATCAACACCTGTAGTCAATAAATCTACAGTAACAACAATAGAAGGATCTTTTTCATTTTTAAAACGACGTATATATTCTAAAATACGGTCTTTATTACCTTGACCTGCACTAGCAGTGATTTTGATAATTGTATCACTAGGAATATTATAATCAGGGCAAATTTCTTTTAAGATTTTTACGATTAAATCTGCATGATTATCGTCAACAGCGAAAATTAATACTTTTCCTTGCTTATCTTCATCTTTTTGATTATTTTTTCGACTGATACTCTCTATGATTTCGATTAAGACTTTACGGTTAAAATCTTCGGTGATTACTTCACGATTAAATTTATCCACTTCGATATGAACTTCATCTTCTAAGCAAGCTACATTTGTTACCTCTTTTGTAGCTGTATCATAAAGTAACATATTATCGCCTTTATGATAGACTATACCTTCATTGTATAATCTTGTACGGATATTATGCGGTACATCATGGTCTACCAAAAATCTATCATTAACAGCTTCACGATAAGAATAAGTAAATACTGGTTCGCCGAAAATTTCTGTAGTATGCAGTGCTGGTGTAGCTGTAAGCCCTATTTTTACGGCATCAAAATATTCAATGACATAGCGATATTTACTGATATAATCCTGTTGATTATTATACAAAAGTTCTTCTTCGCTCATCTGTCTATCCAAGATATAACCTCTATGAGCTTCATCTACAATGATTAAATCAAAATCGCTGACAGACGGCATTTTATTATATTTTTCACCATCTTCATCATTTTGATACAATAATCTTTTAACCATACTTTGTACAGTTGCTATCTGTATTTTAGTTTCTCTATCTATCTGTTTATTATTTAACCCTTTTATATTATAGATTTCATCTAAAGTCATCAATTCTT
>OGZN01001165.1_pt1 | contig 12347 bp, 10 predicted proteins | sample 1576801 | NCBI WGS metagenome assembly OGZN01 (sample SAMEA3541573, study PRJEB24748) | human gut metagenome | biome: human gut; feature: human-associated habitat; material: faeces | place: China | collected 2012 | reverse complement strand
GTACGAAGGATTTCCTGAGTAGGTTCAGTTTAACCCGTTGTTAGCAGGAAAAAACCCCTTCTGTGTAGAATTTACATGGAAGGGATTTTTTATTGAAAAAGCTTGGGAAGGATTATCGGTATGAAAAAAATTTGTTTTGTTTTAGCTTTCTTCGTAATATATTTTTTACCGTTTACAATTACAGAAGCCAGTATGGGGAGGAATACGCTGCTGTTCGTGCCTTTAGATAACAGGCCGGTTTGTTTGGATTATGCAGTGGAAACTATGCAGGCAGCCGGATGGAATGTGGAAACGCCGCCATTAGAATATATTGCCAGCAGTGATCATAGCGGTAATCCTGATAAATTGTATGAATGGCTGGCGGCGCGATCCGCAACAGCCAATGCGATCGTTGTTTCATCAGATGCGCTGATCTATGGCGGACTGGTTGATTCGAGGACGCATCATCTGCCGAAAGACGTTTTAACAGAGCGGGCAGAACGTTTATTAAAGTTGAAAGCGCAGGGTGGTGACCCCTTTGTTTATGTATTTACAACTATCATGCGTTCTCCCAAAGCCAGCAGTGCTCCTGTAGAACCTGCTTATTACGCCGAATGGGGACCAAAGCTGTTTAGAATGGGAGCCTTAGAAGATAAACTGGATTTAAAAGAAATCAGCAGAAAAGAACGTAAAGAACTGGCAGCGTTACAGGCGGAAATACCTCAAGCTGTTCAAGATGACAGAGCGCAGCGCCGCAATTTGAATATAGCAACTACGGAACTTTTGCTGCATGGCGTAGAAAGCGGTAATTTTGACTATTTACTGATTGGCCGCGATGATACGGCACCATATTCACAGGCCCATAAAGAAGCACGCAAAATGGACATTCTTGTCAGAGAACTGCCAAAAGAAAAAATTCGCTTTTTCTCAGGCGCGGATCAGCTTGGCCTGATTTTATTAAGCCGTGCTGCCAGCAGAGTCAGTTATGAGATTCCTATGGTCTATATTGATTTTGCAGAAGGCAAAGGCGGAGCGACTATACCGACCTATGAAGATGACCCGATTGCTTTCAGCGCAGCAGAGCATATTCATGCTGCTGGTGGCTGGCCTACCGCTAAATTAACGAGGGCAGATTTGGTGTTGGCTGTTAATACTCCGTTGGACGGAGTGACGTTGGAAGCCTCTAATCCAAAAAATACGGGTGAGATAACAAAACAGACAGAAGAATTTGTTGCGGATGTTAAAGGATATCTGAAGCAGGGCAAGGCAGTCGCAGTAGCTGATATTGCTTATGGCAATGGTGCAGATAATGCTTTAGTCAAAGAACTGTTTAAGGAAAATCTGGCGGAGAAACTTGCTGCTTACGGTGGCTGGAACACTGCTGGAAACACATTGGGCTTTGCTTTGGGGCAAGGTTTACTGGCTAAAAGTATGGATGCGGCCGACCGTCAATCCTTACTTACTGTAAGATACCTGGATGATTGGGCTTATCAGGCCAATGTGCGTAATAAGACTTATGTGGAATTGATTTGGCCTAATTATTGGCCTAACAGTGGACTTAACACTCAACAGGTGCAAGAGGCTGAAGCCGTTATCACCAAAGATATTTTAGAGCTGGCACAGCCTGTTTTAGGTGACAGAGTAAGTAAGTATAATTTCACTTTACCATGGAAACGGATGTTTGAAGTAGAAGTAAGCAGAAAATAAAACAGAAAAACCCGGCAGACTATAATGTCTGCCGGGTTTTTCTGTTTTAAAATTGTTTTTTAGATGATTTTTATATTTGAAATTCAAAAAATATATTGCTATAAAGACAAAATAAAATATTTTAAATAGATGATAATTAGTGTATAATAAAATATAAATATTAACTAAAACAAATGGAACGTATAATAAAAGACCAAAATAATCTTTAGAAGATGGGTGAATGATGAAGACAAAAGCTCAAAGCCATAAAATGATAGTTACGGTGCTGGTGATATTAATTTCCTGTTTTTTTGTGAATACTGTTAATTGTAATCCTCAGGGAAATAATACAAGAAAACAGCAGGAGCGAGCGATTTTGGTAAATTCTGTAGACGATGAACGCGGTTTTATTTTTTTAAAGAAAAAACTCCATGATCAAAACGATGTGATCATTTATTCTGTCAATCAGCAGGGGCTGGCCGATTATGGAGTTAGTGAATCTATGGGGCAGGCCATGGAATATGCTGCACTGAGGAAAGACAGACAATACTTTGATTTGCTTGCAGCACAAACTGATAAATATTATTTGGACCGGGCCGGCTATTACTACTGGAAAATTAATGCTGAAAATTATGCTGGCGAACAAATTTCTGCACTGGTGGATGATTTAAGGATATTTAAAGCATATTATTTGGCTGCTCAAAATAATATGGGCGACTATAGTAAACAGTTGGCTTATGTGTCTGAGTCTATTTATAAATTTGACAGTGATGGCAAGTATTTATATGACTTTTATGATGACAGAAGTCAGCAAAAAGCAGACTATGTTTCGCTTTTTTATTTGGATATGAACAGTATAGATATGCTGAAAGCGTATGATAAACAAAAATGGCAGGAGTTGTGGCAAAATTCACGCGAATTGCTGCAGAAAATAGAAAAAAGAGAATATGGGTTTTATCCGGTTGCTTTTAGTTACAGTGAAAAAAAATATGTTTGGAATGAAACTGGCATAAATATGGTTGAAAATTTGTATACTGCTTTAAATTTGTATAATGCAGATGGGGATACAGGCAGCTTGCTTAAATTTATGCGGGAAGAAATAAAAACAAATAAAAAAATAGCTAACTGGTATAATTTTGATGGTTCTGTTAAAGACGAAAATGAGTCTGCGGCAGTGTATGCTTTAGCGGCCCGTTTATTTTGGCTGAACAATGACAGTAAGTATGCTTTGTGGTGCTATAGTAAGGTTTTGGCATTTCAAATAGAAGATGTTTCAGATTTTGGCGGCGGGTTTGGTGATCAGGATTCTGGTATGGTTTACGCTTTTGATCAGTTGGAAGCATTACTTATGTTGAGGATGGTGCAGGGAATTGGTGAATAAAGAATTTAGACCGGATGTTATCTGGTTTAATAGTTTTATTATTACTGTTCTGTGTGTATTTGCCGTTATTCTTGTACGGTTTGAAGCACTGAATATATTTTTTGCTTTTGGACTTTTTGGTGTTTTTCTTTTGGTGGCAGTGCTTTCATATATGATTGGCTTGCAGCGGGGGCTTTTGCTCTCGGTAGGTGTTACTTTTTGCTATGGTAGTTATCTTATTTATGCAGTAATAATCAGTAAAGAAATGACGACAGTTGATCCATTGGATGTAGCGTGGCTTTTTTTGATACCGTTGATAAGTGTTTTAGCAGCCAAATTAGGGGAATGTATTTCCAGGAATGAGTCTTTAGCCAAGGATATTGAAGCGATAGCTGAACTGGTTACATTAGATGGAGATACGGGATTCTATAATAATCAGGGGTTTTTTAAAAAATTAGATGAAGAATTTTGGCGTGCTAAACGTTACAACGAAGCTTTTACATTGCTGTTGCTGCAAATTGCCAATTTTGATGAAATCCAGCTGGCCTATGGTAATGTTGGTGCAAGCCGAATATTGATAGCAGTTGCTAAAAATATTGACCTGAAAATGCGCGGTACAGATGTCAAAGGACTTTTAATAGATAATATGTTAGGTATTTTAATGCCCGGAACCAATGCTGAAGGTGCGGTTACTGTGGTAGAAAAGTTGCATTTGTTTTTGACAGTGGTAGCAGTTGAACTTGAAGATGGTAAAAAAAATATAAAAGTTAAACCAAGTATAGGCGCAGCTTCTTTTCAAGAAAGCGATATTGATGTTATTGAAGTGTATGAAAGAGCCAGAACGGAACTTACTTATGATAGAGGTTAAAAAATAACAGCTGTTTTTGGGGGATATATGGACGCGGAAAGATTATTTTTTATTTCAATGGGTGCAACCTGGCTGATACTTTTTTATCATGTATTTTTAACTGTTGGTGGATACAAGCATTTTTTGAAAACAATGCATGATGATGACGTTGATATGAAAATGGATTACTATCCTTTTGTCAGTGTGTTAGTGCCGGCGCATAATGAAGAAGCCGTTATTGGCAGGACGGTTGAGGCATTGGGAAGATTTGCCTATCCTAAAGATCGTTATGAAATAGTGGTGATAAACGATTGTTCAAGTGACAAAACGGGTCTGATTTTAGAAGAGAAGCAAAAGAAAATTCCACAGCTGAAAGTTGTTACTTTGCAGCCGCCGGTGGGTGCTAAGGGAAAATCAAATGCGCTGAACCATGGACTGAAAGTCAGCTGCGGTGAATATGTTGCTGTTTATGATGCCGATAATACTCCGGAAAGAGGGGCTCTACTGCAGTTAGTTTATAAATTATATACTAATGATAAATTGGGGGCTGTTGTTGGAAAGTTTCGGACACGCAATCGTAATGTAAACTATCTTACGCGCTTTATAAATATTGAGACTTTGAGTTTTCAGTGGTTATTGCAGGCCAGCAGGTGTTATTGGTTTGGTCTTACTACTATTCCTGGAACTAACTTTGTTGTGCGGAGAAGTATCCTCGAAAGTATTAACGGCTGGAATGATCAGGCGTTAACCGAAGATACGGAGCTGACAATTCGCATTTATGATTTTGGTTATACCATCTTTTGGTACCCGCATGCCGTAACTTGGGAACAGGAACCAGAGTCGCTGCGTGTCTGGATGAAACAGAGGACACGTTGGGCACGTGGAAATTTGTGGATCATCAGCCAATATTTACTGCGGATATTTCAGCTTAAAGACAGAAAAATCGGTACAGATATAGTTTATTTTGCTTTTACATATTTTGTATTTTTTGCGGCTGTGATTATATCGGATATATTGTTTGTTTTAGGCGCACTGGGAATAGTTCGTCTGAGTATAGATGCGCCGTTGTCACTGATATGGATGTTGGCTTATGCGCTTTTTGTAACGGAAACCTTTATTTCACTTTCCTTAGAGCGTGGCGAAGGCAGCTTAAGTAATTTATTTTTGATTTGTCTGATGTATTTTACATATTGCCAATTGTGGATCATTTTAGTATTTAAGGCGCTTTACGAAAGCTTGAAGGACAAGATTCAGGGAAAGGGGTTCCACTGGTATAAAACAGAGCGGAGCTCTAATTAAAGAAAGATATGGTCAGGAAAGGTTCTAGAAATATGCAAAAAAAAGCTTTTGTGAGACGCGATATGGCAATATTTAATGGAATTGTGCTGCTGCTGTTGATTGCAGCAGTGATGACATTGTTGTGTTTTTTGAACAATGAAAAAGAATTAGTGTTTCTTATTTTTGCGTGTCTGAGTTTTAATATTATCGCTGCCTATTCGTTAGGAACTACGAAGGGACTTTATTTATCGATTGTTTTTGTAATGTTTTTTAGTATGTACAGTTTATATGACATCGTATTACTGGAAAAAATGGGGGCGGATGTCTATATTGATTTTTTGGCATTGCTATGTTTTCCTGTTGGAGGTTTCTTAGGTGGAGAATTATCAGCGGTGGTAGAGAAAAATATGTTTAAAATAGCCAGTGTGTCTGAACTGGAAAAACTTGTTACTCTTGATGGGAGTACCGGTTTTTATAATCAACAGGGATTTTTTTAACAACTGGAAGAAGAAGTAGGACGTGCTAAACGTTACGGTACAAGTTTTTCCCTGCTTTTATTTCAGATTAGCAATTTGCAACAGCTGCAATCTATTTATAAGAAACAGGATATTATGTTCATCAAAAAAACTGTGGCAGAAATTGTTGCCAGTAAATTGCGCTTTACTGATTGTAAGGGGATTTTAGATGACGGCAGTATTGGCGTGATCCTTCCTCAGACAGAAAGCGGCGGCTTAAATATTGTTGTGAGCAAAATAGATACTGCTGTCGGACTGATACCGGTCAAGCTCAGTAGCGCCAAGCGCATGGTGCGTGTAAGGACTTCACTGGGGTATGCCACGATTGAAAATACGGACACAGATTATAAAATGTTATACTTGCGGGCGAAAGAAGATTTGGTGAATGGCAGCTAGGATGCTTTTAGTCAAAAAAATAATATTGGTATTGTTAATGTTGATATTGGGGACAGGCACCTGCTTTGCACAGACTGCTGGCAGAAATTTCCTGCTCTATGATCTGCAGATGCGCTACGGTGGAACTTTCCCGCTGGTTACTTCGCTGGCAGAACATCTGGGACATTTTGAGGAGGATTATGTCCTTGTAGCTGTGGATGATTGGCAACCAGGGTTGTTGCAAGATGCAGATACTATAGTTTATGCCGGGCTTCAGCAAAGAAAGCTGCCGCGGGAATTGGTAGAAGAAATTGCAGGGGCAAGGCAGGTTCTGTGGTTTGAAGATAATATTGAACAGCTTGCAGAAGTTAAAGGCTGGCATGATTTTAGATCATTGGGTAAGGTAAGTGATTGGACTTATATAAACTTTAAGGGAAGAAGTTTTTATGATTGGATGAGTGTTGAATATACTGATCCAGGAAAAAACGTAAATGTTATAGCAACCGCAAAAAAGTTTATTGATGAAGTACCAGTAATTTGGCAGCGTGAAAATATTTATTATTCTGGAATGTTGGAATTTAATGAGCTGTTTGATGATTATATGGGCTATTTACTGCATCAGGTATTTAAGCGGCATACTGATGACCAACGACCAAAAGCGTTTTTAAGGGTTGAAGATGTAAGTTCGATCGTTGATCCTAAAGCCGTTAAGGCTGTGGTGGAGAAAATAGAGAAATATAATATTCCCTTTGCTATCGGTGTAGTCCCCGTTGGAATTATGGACGGGAAAAAACATTATTTACACGAGCGGGAAGAATTGGTAGAAGTGCTGCAGGAGGCTCAAAAGCGTGGCGCCAGCATTATTATGCATGGCTACACTCATCAAAATGAATTTTCACCGACGACTGGCGAAGGCTATGAATTTTGGAATGCTAAAGATGATAGACCAATGGAGGATGAAGAAAGTTTTACTGTTCCCCGTATAGAAGCAGGCATTTCGGAATTACTGCGTTGCGGATTAATTCCATTAGCTTTTGAAGCTCCGCATTATGCCGCAAGTCAAAAAACATATGAGATTCTGAGTAGATATTTCAATATTTATTCCGGTCAATTGCAGATTTCTGATGATACGGATAGCGTTACTATGACCTTACCGTATATGACGAGATCAAGATACCTTTATGGAATGTTGGTTATACCTGAGAATATGGGGTTTTATGACGGCGGCGAGTTTGTGGTAGAAGAAATGATGAATAAAAGTGCTTCGCTTAAAACTATACCAGGCGCTGTTGCTTGTTTTTTTTACCATGGTTATTTAAAACCAGATAAAGTTGGCTCTATTATTGAGGGTTTGCAAAAGCAGGGTTACGAATTTTTAGATTTAAAATATCTGCCGGTAAAAGTGCAGGCACCAGGAATCGTAATTACAGCAGCAGATGGTGTTGTAAATGCGGTTGTGGCTGAAGAAGTAAAGCAGTCATGGCAAACTGCTGCAGGAGAACAATATTTAAAAATTAACAAGATCGTCAGTGTTCAGGCGGCAGTTTTAGTAGTAATTTTAACTGTGTTTGTATATATAATTTTAAAATTAAAGCGCAATACAAAAAAACATTATGAGAAATGATTAATATTAAGGATGTGTTGGGAGTATGCTCAAGAGAGTATGTTTGTTGATGGCGATGATATGGTCTTTGGGATTCATATGTACAGCGGATGCTGCACCAATGGAACTCGGACTCAAGCCTGTTGTGCTGGGGAATGAATACAGTATAAGTTTATTTATGGATGACAAGGTTTTGCGCAACCCCAATGCGGCACTGACAGGATTTTTGGAAATTAAACCCGGTATGAAGCTTTCCGTGGCACCGGTTTTGGATTTGTGGTATTCGTATTCGCCGACAATCCTGCCGGATATTTCGACAATGACAGTTTCAGTGAATGGAATCCCTGCGGAAAGCCGCAGACTTGTTCCAGATGGTGCTTTTAGGAGTAATTGGCAGGTTGCGCTGCCCTTGACCAGTTTAAGAGAGGGGATTAATGAAATTACCATCAGTGTTTTGCACAGGTCTATTGAGGGCCTCTGTAAAGATATTGATAATGATGCTAATTGGTTTATTATACGTCCGGAAACAACAATAAAATTCAAAGTTGATGCTATGAATTATAGTTTGGCCAATTTCCCTAATCCTTTTATAGATGAATATTTTGGCGCCCGGAATAATGTTACTTTTTCTCTTGCTAATCTCAATGATAATAATATTATATCGATGCTGCGGCTGTCGTCGTTTATGGGACGAATGTCGGGTTATGGTTCGCCGGTGGTTTGGGAAGCGAGGCTGGAACAGCCAGATGCAGTGCTTGATACAAATGTTATAAGATTGGGCGGACAGGTTGAGGCAGATGTAAACTTCAGCGGTGATACAGCATTTTTGAAATTATTTCCTTCCCTTAACGGTCATTATAATTTAAGTGTGGGGGGAAATAATGAAAATGGTGCCAAGCTGGGCGTTAACGCTTTGTGTAATAATAAATTTGTTAGAACATTGAGCGGCAGTGAAACACAGTTTTCTTTGCCTGTGCAGGCTGAAAAACTTTCCGGTAAAAAAGGTTTAGACAGTAAAGGAATTTATACGCTTAGTGATATTGGCTATAATGACGATATTTTAGCAGCTGGTGCTTTTCATCAGGAAGCAGAAATATTTATTCCCAAACCTTCTAATTATGATATTGAAGAAGGTTCTTATGTGGAATTGCATTTCAGGCATGCCAAAATTCTGGATCGTAAGAAATCGGCCGTGACTGTTTATGTCAATGATATTCCGATCAGATCAGAAGTGCTGACCGCTGAGAATGCTGACGGCGGTATTTTAAAAGCTGAGCTGCCGGTTTTGCCGGCTAATCAGCAAGGATGGCGTGTGCGGTTTGCCTTTTATCATGATCTTGGTATAATCGACTGTTCTAAAAGATATGACGATGTTGCCTGGTCGGTGATTGAGAAAGAAACCAGCATCTATTTGGCAGTAAGCAGCCATTCGAGACAGGAGAGTCTGGCAGACTTTCCCGGGTATTTCAATACTGACAGCAATGGTGATATTGTGCTGACCATGTGGTTAAGTCAGACACCGGATAATGATGAACTGACGGCTGCAGCGCAACTAGCTTACTGGATCGGTCAAAATAATACGGGTAACATAGTCTGGAAAGTACAGCTGGGACCACAAGCAGTTATTAGTAATGACAGTGGAACTGTTATTACTACCGGTCAAAACAGAGTTTTAACGGATAAACGGACAATTGGTGACAGTTTGCCTGTAACTGTTAATGCAGATGGAACAATAAAAACCAGTGAGTGGTTAAGTATTGCTACTGACGCAATAGATAGAAAAAATATTTTTCAGGTTGCGCGTAAGGGCGATAATGTAATTTATGCCTTTACCTATGCTAATATCGAGAATATGAAAAGTTTTATGCGTTTGGCTTTTATTAATGGAACCAGTCTTAATGGGCAGGTCGCTTTAATAGATGCTAATGGACAGACTCTTACTTTTGCAGAGGAAGTAAAACATCAGGATGCTGGACTTAGCAAAATTTTTAGAAATTTTTCCGGTAATCGCTTGGGAAGTTATCTGGCGGTGATCGCTGTAGTTGTTTGTGGGACGCTGATAATGATGTGGTATTCCAAACGTCGCAAATAAGAACTGACGAAAGGATAAAGGGAAGATGCAAAATAGAATCATAACGATGTGTTGCAGCATCTGCATGTTGATTCCTTTAGTAGGTAATGCAAGTGCTATTACGGTCCCACCGGATGTTAAAGATGTTGCTGATAGTGCAGCTGAGTTAGCTAAAGGAGTGGATTACAGGAAGCGCTTTGAGCAGGAAGAGGACGAAGCCGCTTTAAGTAAGCAACAGATGGAAACGGAAATGGCTGCTTCCTGGTCAACGGTAGTGAGCTTGTTAGAACAGGCAGAGAAAAACAGAGCTCTGTTGAATGCTAATCAGGAGCTGCTGCAGCATATGCAGCGGGACAATAATTCATATGAGCAAAAAGTCCGGGAGCTGGAAGAGAAAAGTAGAAATGCTTGGGCCGCAGCTGCAGCCCAGGTCAATTATGCAGAGGCGCTTGATGATGCACAGGTAGAAGGAAGCTTGGGTGGAGAGCAGGTAGGTACTGCATATGCCTATGCAGGTAATTTGCAACATCAGGCCGAAAACATTGATGTTGAACTGGAAAAAGTTTTTCTTGAATATGAAGCGCTGCAGAATAAAACTGATCTGCTGCTGGGCGTAAGAGACGAAGCCGCAGCCGAACTTGGTGAACAGGAAAATGAATTGGCAGAAGCGGTGTATAATGCAGGCGGGTCTATGGATTATGCGTTGGCAAGCAGGGATTATTACGAGCGGCTATTGAAAGAAAAAGAAAATCCTTATCAGGATGTATCTGGCTTTCTAAGCAACAATTTTTATAATTGGCACGGAAACGGTTGGAGTGGCAGCCAGTTTGTCCAGCCTTATTATTTTGGATATGCCAATAAAAATAGCTATTGGGGGCTTAACTTCAATTATGTAAGTTCAAAGAATACAACGCCGGGACATGAAGGCAAGATAAATACTTTTACAGATACTTTATTATATTTTTCAACGAGAAATAATAAGGATAAATATATAGTTGATTATAATTTGGGTATTAATATTCCTACGGGAAAAGCGAAGCTGTCAAGCTACGAACGCAACGCCAGAATGGATGAAGATCTGGTGAGATTTGCTGAGTTTGGTGAAGGTTGGAACTTTACTCCCGGAATAGCGGTTACGCGTAGAATAGGGGGGGACAAAGATCTGCTGACGTTGGGAACAAACTACTCAGTCAGAGGTTCTTATGATCCTACCAGTGATATCGATGATGACAAATTCAATCCTGGTAATGAATGGCAAAAGTATTTACGCTGGCAGCACGCTGAAGAAAAATGGCAGCTGGTAGGTGAGCTTCTTCATACCAGTTCTGCAGAAAGTAAGATTGCTGATGGCAGTGTTTTTGATACAGGCGCAGTTTGGGAAACGCGGTTGACCTATAACCGTAATTTAGCCAAGGATCAGGACTTAATGTTGTACTATTGGTACTATCATGAGAATAATGAAATTATTTTGAATAAAAAAGTTGAAGAATCTCCAGTACATTATTTTGGTGCGGAATGGAAAAAACATTTATCTAAAAAAACAGACCTGCGTCTGGCTGCGGATATCATGATAGCCGACGGTATTAGATATAGCTCGCTGACGGATTCATATGTAGATAATAGAAAAAAAGTTGCTTTGGGCATAGGCTGTGATTTAAAAATGGATGAAAGAAATAAATTGTCGTTGAAGGTACAGCACTTTTCTATGCGCGACGGAAAAAACTCTAATGGCGCTGATGCCAGAAGGTACCAGGGATTTAATTTTCTTACAAGTTTCTACCATACATTTTAGGAAGGATAGCCTAACATGATAAAAAACAGAGATTTACCAGCATATTTTTTTATATTATTGGTTAGTACGTTTTTGACTTGCTCTGTTGATGCTCAAGAAAAGGCTGAAAATAAGATATATGCAGATGAACATATGCAATTTTTGCTGCCAGAAAAATTTAGAGGTGAATCAGATACAGAAAAACCTTTTCAAGTTTGTTTGACTGATGACGCTGGCAGCAGAATATATTTTGCAGTTAGAAAAAGAGCGGATAAAACAATTGCAGGAGGGATTACTAACGAGGCAGGAAACATAACGGCTGCAGAAAAGAAAATAGCGGTTGCTGAAACTTTAATTGTTTCTGATTATGGCAGCAAATTGTGGGGACTACAAAAACAGAAAATAAATTGGATTCGTATGCAGAGATCAGAGGATTCAAATGATTGCTTAATGATTTATTTTTGGCAGGCGAAAGGAATGGAATACCTTTTTTTGCTGGAAGGATCGCAAATAAAAATGGATTTACTGGCAATGGAAGTAGAAAAAAATATAATTTTTTAAATACGGAGAATAAAATCCAATCAAATTGACCTCAAATTTAGCAAAATTTGAGGCTTTTCTTTTATATTTAAGAGCTTGTGATAAATTATGACTGAATTTGTCAAAAATGCTGAAATAATACATATAAAATATCCTCTGAAAATGGAAATACGAGTCCCAAAAGATTACAAAATTAAGATTTTTTGTGTAAAACATATTACAAAGTTACGCAAAAGAAACGCTAGGGTCCGTGTAATACAAAAAACACGGTTTAATGCGGGTTTGCGCTTGTAAAAAAATCAAGAAAAAGTATTGACACAGC
>OGZN01001164.1_pt1 | contig 12352 bp, 8 predicted proteins | sample 1576801 | NCBI WGS metagenome assembly OGZN01 (sample SAMEA3541573, study PRJEB24748) | human gut metagenome | biome: human gut; feature: human-associated habitat; material: faeces | place: China | collected 2012 | reverse complement strand
AAATAAGAAATTTAGACGCAAGATTGTTCGAGAAATCAACTTGTTGGCACAATAGGTATGCCGACAGATTGATTTCTGAAATAACCTGAAGATATACCGGTTCGTATTTTTTCTCTTACACCTTATCATGCTTATGGCGAAATTACAAGATTTCTTCCCCGATATGCTCCAAAACCGCCTATAACAGACCTGGTACAGTACCCAAGCTTTGCAAGCTGCCTTGCAAGCAGAAGGCTTGCCCCGCCCCTGTCGCAGTACAGAACCAGTATTTTCCCTTTTGGAAAGGCTGTATATCCGTCTATTTCTCCATATGGCATGTTTACGGCTCCTTTTACATGACTGTGCATATAAAACTCTTTTTCTCTCAGATCTATGATCAACGTGTCCCTTCGGCCCACATAATAATCCAGCATTTTTGCAGAAATCGTTTCCACCGGAAACATGGCAGACTCCTTTTTGTTATATCATATGATATCAGGAACAGATGTGCCACTGTCTGACAAAAAACAGCCGACACATAAATTGGCTCACAGCAGATCAGGAGGGGCATTTCCCCCTCCTGATCCAATCAATATCTGTCTTCTTCTGAGCTGTAAGACTGGGAAGTTTTATTTTTTGCTTTACTTCTACAATCTGTCTCGTTTTTGCTTTTCACACTGTTTTTTGCATTACCAGCATGGTTCATTTCATTACCATAGCTGTTCTTATCTGAAGTTCCTGTGTAATTTCTGCTGTTTTTACTCTCAGATTCATAGTTTTTTGCCATTATTATTTTCCTCCTGATGAGATTTATCTGCCCGGATCTCCTGATACTCTGCAAAATCCGGTTTTTTTCTTCCACACTTCATCGCTGAAAGTGCTTCACATTGACTATTATCCCAAAAACCGGGGGGAATATTCATCAAAATATGTTGCTTTTTTCACCAAGCTATATTATAATCATAGCTGTAAAAAGAATTTACCCTTCAAAAATTTTTTTTACATAAACCCCTTATTTAATTATTTATACTCCCCTTGAAAGTCCCGGCAGCTCCCCTGCCGGGGCTTTCTCTTTGTACTTATTCGGCTGCGAATCACTTGATAACAATTTCAGAAAAACTGCAAAAAACAGCATCGCCGGTCTCATGATCTGCGATGCTGCTCTGTTTTTTATATTCTTCTTTTCCTATTCATTTTCATATGCGCCGGCAAACAGTTTGTTTCTCAACATTTACCAGATTTCAGACTCTACTGCTGCTCTTTCAATAGAAAGACCTTTCATATAGCTGTCCATAAATGCATTGAATCCAGCGACACCTTCCGGTTTTGGATCCAGTGTGCTGCTTTCCTGATCTGCAAACACTTTATTATCAAGGAAGCTTTCCAAAGTCTCACCTTCTTCTTTATTTACCAGATAAGAAGCAAGAAGTGCGATTCCCCAGGCTCCGCCTTCACCTGCAGTAGCCATTACAGATACCGGTGCATTGACAGCATCTGCCAGAATCTGCTGTCCTACGCCTTTTGTCTTGAATAATCCTCCATGGCCAAGAAGACGGTCTACTTTTACATTTTCTTTCTCAAACAGAAGGTTCAGACCTACCCTCATGGCTCCAAGGCATGTATACAGATTGGTTCTCATAAAGTTTGCAAGATTAAATTTGCTCTCAGGAGAACGTACAAATAACGGGCGTCCTTCTTCAAAGCCTGTCATATGCTCGCCTGAGAAATAGCAGTAAGACAGAAGTCCGCCACAGTCCGGATCACCTTCAAGTGCTTTATTATAAAGAGTTCCAAACAGTTTATTCATATCCACTTCCATACCCATAGCCTCTGCAAACTCTTTAAATACATTTACCCAGGCATTCAGGTCAGAGGTACAGTTGTTGGAATGAGCCATAGCTACCAGATGTCCGGACGGAGTGGTAACCATGTCGATTTCTTTATACGGTCTGGAGAGTTCTTTTTCCAGAACGATCATGGCAAATACAGAAGTTCCTGCGGAAACGTTACCTGTACGAACTGCAACACTGTTTGTGGCAACCATACCTGTTCCTGCATCACCTTCCGGAGGGCACATCGGGATTCCGGCTTTCAGTTTTCCTGTTACGTCGAGAAGTTTCGCACCTTCTTCTGTAAGAACACCGGCATCTTCACCTGCAACAAGGGCTTTCGGCATAATATCGCGAAGTTTCCATGAGAATCCATAAGGAGCAACCAGTTCATCGAATTTATCAACCATCTCCTGGTTGTAATCTGCCTTTGTGGTATCAATCGGGAACATACCTGCTGCGTCACCGATACCGAGAACTCTCTTTCCTGTCAGTTTCCAGTGGACATAAGCCTCCAGAGTTGTAATATAATCGATATCTTTTACATGTTCCTCGCCATTAAGAATTGCCTGGTACAGATGTGCGATACTCCATCTCTGAGGAATATTGTAATTAAACAGCTCCATCAGCTTTTCACTGGCTTCCCCTGTAATATTATTTCTCCATGTACGGAATGGTACAAGAAGTTCTCCCTCTTTGTTAAATGGCATATATCCATGCATCATGGCGCTGACGCCAAATGCACCTACAGATTCCAGTTCTATGTCATATTTTGCCTTCACATCCCTTGCCATATCCTGATAACAGTCCTGAATGCCTGTCCAGATATCATCAAGGCTATATGTCCAGACACCGTTTTCATAACGATTTTCCCATTCATGACCGCCAGATGCGATTGGCTGATTTTTATCATCTACAAGTACTGCTTTGATCCTGGTAGAACCAAATTCAATACCAAGCGCTGTTTTGTTAGCGAGAATCGTTGCTTTTGCTTCTGCTACTCCCATTTTTATGTACCTCCCTGTTTCTCTGTTATTTATGATTACAGATCATTCGACAATCTATAATCATATATTGTTTGTACACCAATATTATTGCATTTCTTTTATTGTTTTACCATGGAAATTTTACGGTTTTAACATACTTTTTATTACTTTAAACTTCTCAGGGCTGCCATCCCAGGCAGTTAATTTCAGCCTGATATGGCAGCCTCTGTATTAATTACAAAAATTATTATTTTCTGAATGCAAGTTCATTCCATCTCAGTTCATTCTTAAAATCACGAATATTTGTATCTTTATCAATGTAAACAGCTTCAATACCCATAGCTGCTGCCCAGTCACCCATCTGCTCTGCTGTCAGGTCATAGGAGAATGCTGTATGGTGGGCTCCGCCTGCAAGGATCCATGCTTCTGCACCTGTCTTAAGATTTGGCTGTGGTGTCCAGAATGCACTTCCTACAGGAAGCTTCGGCATCGGTTTCTCAACCTTCTTGCATTCCACATCGTTGATGATCAGACGGAAACGGTCTCCAAGATCGATCAGTGATGTTGCGATACCTTTTCCTTCTTTTGATGTAAATACAAGTCTTGCAGGATCTTCTCTGTCACCCATGGAAAGCGGGCATACTTTAATGCCGATCTTACCATCTGCGACAGACGGGCATACCTCAAGCATATGAGACTGAAGGATTCCTTCTTTTCCAGGTACAAAGTTATATGTATAGTCTTCCATCATGGAAGTTCCTTTTGCATCTTTTACACCAGCTGTCATGATCTTCATCAGACGAACCATTGCAGCTGTCTTCCAGTCGCCTTCTGCACCGAATCCATAGCCTTTTTCCATAAGTCTCTGGATTGCAAGTCCGGGAAGCTGTTTAAGAGCACCCAGATCTCCAAAGTGTGTAACGATTGCCTGATAATTTTTCTCTTCCAGGAATTTCTCAAATCCGATCTCAATCTGAGCCTGAACTGCTACATGACGTTTAAATTCTTCCGGATCTCTTCCCTCAAGAAGAATATCATATTTGCTGTAGTATTCATCTACCAGCGCATCTACATCACCTTTAGCTACATCTTTTACATAATCAGCAATCTCATTTACAGGATAAGCATCAACTTCCCATCCGAATTTGATCTGTGCTTCTACTTTATCACCTTCTGTAACAGCTACGTTTCTCATGTTATCTGCTACACGACATACGCGGATATGGCTGCTCTCCATGATACCAACTGCTGTACGCATCCAGGAAGCAAGTCTTTCCTGAACATCTTTATCTGCCCAGTGTCCGACAATAACTTTTCTTTCGATTCCCATTCTTGTAACAATATGACCATATTCACGACCGCCATGAGCAGACTGGTTTTCATTCATAAAATCCATATCAATGGTATCATAAGGAATCTCCTCATTAAACTGTGTATGAAGATGGCAAAGCGGTTTTCTGTATTCTTTCAGACCAAGAATCCATGATTTTGCCGGTGAGAAAGTATGCATCCATGTGATAACACCTGCACAGTCCTCATCTGCATTTGCCTCATTAAATGTTTTACGGATCAGTTCGTTTGTGATCAGTGTTGGTTTCCATACTAATTCAAATGGAAGAACACCACTCTTGTTTAATTCCTCAACAATGATTCTGGAATGCTCAGCAACTTTTCTTAAGCACTCATCTCCGTAAAGATCCTGTGAACCTGTACAAAACCAGAACTTATAGTTTCTTCCTGTTTTCATGATAAAATTCCTCCCGGATTTATTTTTATTTTTTATTTATTTCATTTGTTTACAATATTTTTCTGCATGATCCCCGTATGATCAGTTCCGGATAAATCAGTCTTTCAACCTTACTTTCTTCTTCAGGAACTCCGTTGATCTTCTCAAGTATAAGCTCTGCTGCCATTTCTCCCAGCTTTTCCTGCGGATGAGCTATCGTTGTGATTCCGCTTCCTCGCTGAGCATACAGTGAATTGTCATAACCGGTAATGGAAATATCATCCGGTATCCTGACTCCCATTTTCTCCAGTTCTTCCATAACCTGAACAGCAATCTGATCATTGTAACAGACGATTCCATCCGGAAGCTGTCCGCTCTGTACCATTTCTTTTGCCATCAGTGCAGGTTTTACTTTCCTGTCCTCTGTATGAAACCAGACAACATCATCAGGATCATAGGCAATCCCTGACTCCTGTAAGGCCTTCACATATCCCTTGTGGCGCTCCAGTCCCTGCATATCGTCTGCCTTAAAGAAACCCTTGATCTTTTTATGTCCCAGTTCCAGCAGATATTTTGTTACAAGATAGCCTCCCTGTGCATCATCCATAAGAATATGAGGTTTATCCCTCATTTCTGAATAGATTCCCTGAATAAACACATACGGAATTTCAAATTTATCCAGATTCTGATAAAGATTTCTGTGTTTACAGATCATCTCACTTTTGCTTGGTTCAATGATCAGTCCATCAATATCTTTCTTCAGAAGTTCCTCCAGACATCTGGCCTCTTTCTGTCTGCTGTTTGCTGTGTTTTTCAGGATAATACTGTAACCGCTTTCTGAAAGGACATTATCCATTCCCTGTATCAGTCTCGGAAAAATATAATCAGAAATATATGTGGTCACTACCGCAATATTCTTTGAATTCTTTATATGGCGCATATTCTCAGAGCAATAAGTACCTCTTCCGTGAAATGCCTCTACATATCCGTCCTGCTCCAGGATTCCCAGTGCTTTACGAACTGTATGTCTACTCAAGGAATATTTCTGTGAAAGCTCGTTTTCTGAAGGAAGCTTCTCTCCCGGTCGGATAGCTCCTGACATAATATCACTTCTGAGCTGTTCCATCAGTGAGAAATATTTCGGCTTTCCATTATCTGTCATGTCTTCTTCCCTCCTGTATTTAGGATACAACTTGTACGCACGTACGAACAAGTTGTTTTTTATGCATAAATTATACAAAATATCGAGAGATTTTTCATTAGTTTTTTCCAAAACACCTCGAGGGATAGTGATGTGTGAACAGTAACAGTTCATCCTTTACGAAAGTTACCAATATCCGATTGATTTCAACATCACTTCGGCTCAGCTTTTTCTATACCATAACATTCATGGCAAATCCCATGTACCGCCATACGTATTTCTTTATCCAGACGTGAATTACAGGTGATCAGAGTCACCATTCTCTCCCTTTCATCAGGCTCTACTCCTGTGTCATACATGGAATTATTTTTCAATATAGATAATTGTCTCCTGTATGCAGGACTGGATAACTTGTATCCATATTCAAATGCCGGGCTTTGGGAAGATGCCTGTTCCACAGAAAAAATTTTGTACAGAAACTTTCTTTTTGGTGTTGTGATCTCAATTTCAGGACATTTTTTTAGAAATTCAGGCTGTTCATAACGGTTCAGATTTGCAAACATCATATTACCTTCTATATTATGCCCGTAAAGAATACTGTGGGAATCTGTGAAATTCTTTTTTATGTCATGTTCCAGAAAAATACATCCAAACAGATCTTCCTCTCCTCTGAAATTATGTTTCAGGTAATATTCATCATCTGCCGCCTGAACTACAGGATAAGAAATATCGGCTCCCGGGACAGTAATCCAGGCAACTGTCTGAGAGTTGATCTTTCTTAAATTTTCCCAGGAAATCCCGAAGGATTCCCTGATTTCATCTGTACAGTTTTTGTTTTTTGATTCAGAAGATCTTCTCTGTTTTTTCCTGCGTTTTTTTTCACTGTTTTTTGTACTGCTGTCTTCATCAGTTTTTTTGCCATCTGCCAATAATCCGGCACCTGCTCTGTTCTTCACCCCTGCCATTTTGGAAAGCTCTGCATATTCCTGCCTTGCTGCAAGATTCTGTTCATAACTTTTTATATAGAAGCCGGCACAATATATAAGAAGCCCAATTGCTGCTATGATCATACTTACTGCAAATGTTCTGAGTTTTTTCATTTCCGCGGCATACCCTTTATATTTCTTTTCCCGGAAACAGTTCTTCTGTAGATCACCACACCTCCTGTCAGCAGTCCCATTCCGATAAGTCCAAGAACAGCCATCATTTTAAACGGTCTGACATCTCCTGTTTTAGAACTTCCTGCCATGGAACCACCCTGATAGCTTCCGTATCCACCCGAATTTCCGTAACTGCTGCCTCCGTTTCCGGAAGTTGTGCCTCCATTATTTCCACCATTGTAAGATGCCAACGGTGCTTTCGTCGGTACAGGAGTCATTTTCGGGCAGGTTCCCGGTACAGATGGTGTTGGTGTGGCTTTTGGCTGCTCCGTCGGTTTCGGTACTTCTGTAGGTTTTGGTGTCTCTGTCGGCTTTGGTGTTTCTGTTGGTTTCGGTGTTGCAGACGGTGTTGGTGTGGCAGTGGGTTCTGCTTTTGTTTTCACATATACCTCCTGCTGCGCCGCAATTTCCGGTGAAATATCTCCTCTTGCTTTCGCTGTGTTTACAATTTTTTCAGGCTCTGTGCTTTCTGTTTTAAATACCACTTCATAGCAGACTTCAATTTTATCCATATCTGACAACGATGCTCCTGTCTGAATTACAAATCCTGTATCATCTGCCTCTATTTTGGCATCTTTCAGCTCTATGCCGTTTTTCTTCACAAAAATGCTGTCTTTTACAATAGAAGCCCCTTGGGTTTCCAGTTTATCTTCGATAACAATATTCTGATCTGTGACATCCTCACGCAGTTGTCTTACTGTCAGCTTATAGTATCCTTTCTCACCGGACGCATACTCTTTCTTATCTGATTCCTTCACAATTTCCAGAATCGGACTGTGTACCTCTGTCTCTGTTTCCCCGGTTGCAGGTATCTTTTCACTGCTGTCTGCAACTGCAGTATTGTGCACTTTCTGTCCTGCCAGGGCTGCATCAATCACTGCTGCCTGATATTCCACGATCATACTTTTCTGTTCCTGACAGTCCAGAGGATTATACATTACCTGCTCAAAAAGACCGCCTTTATCATTATCGCAGATACTATATCTGCTGTCCCTGACCAGTGTCCTGCCTGTTGACATCAGGAAAGTATTATCATCATTGATCTGTACATCAGCATCTGCCACATTTCCTTTCTCATCCATCAGAATCACCGAATCCTTCAGAAGACGTACTCCCTGAGTATCGATCACATCCTGCAGAGTAACATTACGCGCCACACATCCGGTCTGCTCCTGTGTCAGGACAATGCGGTATGTAATAATATCACCATATTTGTAAAATGGTTTGTCCGTCGTCTTCTCTACGTTAAGAACAGGCGAGTTCACCCAGATTTTTGAGGAGTCCTTTACTTTCTGTGCATTATCTGCATACGCCTGTGCTGTATTTACAATCTCCATCCCATTTACGCTTTCCTGCGCAGTACAGCGGAAATTAACAGTCACAGGTGTCTGATACGGAAGATCTGAAATCGTCACGATCCATCCGGTTCCCTGACGTGTAACCTGACAGCTGACCGGTTTTTCCACTGTTTCTTTATAATTTTCCGGATTCAGCTGATTTCCTGCATCATCAGTTCCTGCCACCGGATTCTGAATAACAGCCGGAACACCGCTTACAGTAACAGCATCTTCAGCTCCGTCCAGAGCCAGCCCTTCAGGAAGGGAAAGATCACTGATCACAAGATTTCTTGCGATAGATCCCTTCTGAAGATTATTAACCGTAACCTGATAATTCACCTGTTCTCCTACCCGAAATTCATTTTCCGCACGTCCGTCCCCGGCTGCCAGATATGGATTCTGAAAACTTTTCTCAATAGAAAGAACTGCTGTATTTACATACACTTCTGCGTCATCCTGTGAAACAGGGGCATTCTGCGCCTGCACATTGGCAACATTAATGCTTTCCATTCCATTTGCCGCTTCCGCAACTGTGCAAAGGAAAGAAATCATAACCGGAGTATTTGCCGGAAGATCTGAAATGTTCAGTCTCCATCCGCTTCCCTCCTGAAGAAATTCATAATTCACCGGTTTCTCTGATGTCTCATTATAAAATTCCGGATTGAGCTGGTTCAAAACATCTTTGGTCCCTGCTGTCAGCTGCGTAATATTCTGTGGGATTCCGCTTACCGATACATCCTCTGCCGATGAAAGCGCAAGTCCTGCCGGCATACCGGTATCCCAGACAGTTACGTTCCGGGCCACTGTACCTGCTTTTTTATTCTCCACCACCACATTGTACTGTACCTGTTCTCCGACCTGCCATTCATAATGATCTGCAGATTTCTCAATCCAGAATTCTCCTGAATTTACATATACTTCTGCATCATCAGATCTCTCATCTGTATTAGCAGCTTTTACAGTTGCTGCATTTACGCTTTCGTGTCCATTTGCCTCTTCCTGTGCGATACAATGGAAAATAATCGTTACAGGCTGACTGTATGGCACATAAGAACAATAAAAGGAAAATCCGTTCTCATCTGCATTCAACTGAGAATCCACAGATCTCGCTTCATATGCCTGTCCTGTTTTCTTATCCGGTACGGGATAGTTTACCTGTTGCTGAACTCCCAGTACTTCCATGCTCTGTGCACCACCTGCCAGAACCAGTCCCTGCGGCAGACCAATATCAGTAATAGTTACATCTTTTGCAATTGTTCCTGCCGTTACATTATTCACCACGATCCGGTAAGCTACCTGCTCTCCTGCCTGCCATTCATATTTGTCTGCTGTTTTATCAATTTCAAGCTGTGGACTGTTCGGCCATACTTCTGCCATATCCTTTCTGGATTCCTGTTCTCCTGTCTCAGGATTGATCAGATTATCCGCTGTTGCAGTCACAATATTTTCCCATTCCTGTCCATTGGAATCCGCAGATGCCTGACATTTAAAACGGATTGTGATCGTCTCCCCATACTTCAGGGACGGACACTCTGCTTTCCATCCATTTTCTCCCTGTCCGGTAAGCGTACAGTTCTCGCCTCCCTGACTTGTCTCTACAGCATACTGCCCTTCCAGAAACTGCAGACATGATGGAAGCTCGTCTGTAATAACAACATTTACTGCTTTTACATCCTGTTTTGTCTGAGAAACCAGAACCTCATAATCTATGATATCTCCCGTTTTCCATTCATACTGAGAAGTATTTTTCTTTACTTCCAGTTCCGGTGGAATCACACCCTTTACCCACACTGTTTCCGTATCCATTGTATCTCCGCTTCCGTTTGTACGTTCATAACTCATGGATGCATGGTTTGGTACAAGAATACTGTATCCATCCTCTGCAAGGTATTTTGAAATGTTAATTTCTGATTCCGGTCTCTGGCGTACTTTTAAAGTAAATGTGTAAGTCTGATTATCTGTAAATGCTTCATCCTGAAGGCTCTCTGCTTTGGCCCTGCAGGTCACTTTCTGTCCTTCAACAGCAACATCAAACCAGTCTGTCACTGTCTGCCCTGCATCATTCACAATACTGACTTTTGATGCATCCTCTATAGTAAGACAATCCTCAAGTATATCCTGTACCACAAAGGATTTCAGTCTATTGGGTGTCACCTCCGCCCGGATCATATACTGGAATTCCTGTCCCTGACGAATGCCAAAAGGTTTTTCTTTTGATGTGGCAGCTGCCTGTTCCCATGTACAGTTTGCCTCTCCCACACGTTTCTCAGGCGCTTTTTTCATCTCAACATCACCGAAACAATAGGATGTAAAATCAAAATATGCATATGCTTTGCAGTATTTCTGTCCTTTAAAGTTCGGACAATAACTGTTGCCTGATGGATCCAGATATTTATTTCTTGTAATCTCTGCCCATCTTTCCTGAGAACCGGCTTTTGCAATGGCATCTTCACGACTTTTATCCCATTTATCCAGTCTGAACTGATGACAGAATTCTACCGTAAAATTATCTGTATTATAAAAAAGATTCAGCCATCCTCTCGGATCATCCGGCTCAACGGAACCAAGGGGTGAGCTTACAGAATTCCCATCTACCGTCAGATAATCATTGTTTTTCAGAACATATGCATTATCCAGACTGCTGTCTGACGGAATACGGACTCCCTGTCCCGCATCAATATCACGTATGGTTCCATGGCCACTGATCGGCAGTGTTTCTTCTGTTCCATGCTTCAGAAACTGAAACTTAACCTTTGCGTATCCTACAGAATAAATAAATACACCGATACTGTTTTTGGAAAAGCCAACCATTGGATAAGCTTCATTATCTTTCCATGCAAACGTAGCTCCGCCTTTATTCTGAACAATCGATTCTGCAGTGCGCAGATCATAACGGGGTTCTGCATTCTCTACTCCCACAAGAATGAGTCTGACATCAACAATATTTCCATTTCCATCTTTTCCTACATTGTTATAACGCATCCCTGCGCTTCCGGCTTTATAGTCCGCTCCTACACGAACGCACTCTGTGTCACGTTCACTTTTTCCATTGTCTGAAAAAGCTTCCCTGTCCAGATTATCACACCCAAAAGATTCATATGTGGTAATTCCGGGCTGAAACTTCATGTTAAAGCGATAACCATAATCTACCACCTTGTCACTGTCCCATGTTTCTACAGTTAACGGTGCCGCCTGAGTTACGCAGACAGGCACAAGCCCCAGAATTGCCTGCAGAATAAAAAGCATTGCAAGCAGCAAAGCTCCAAGGCGTTCTTTCAGTTTGAAATTGTGTTTCATTTTCCGTCTCCTTTCCGAACAAAAAATATAAAAATGAATGTGGGATTTTTCCCTGCACCTGGCAGGATTAAAGAATAGAAATAAGTTGAGATTGTATGATTATAAATATTCAAGGGGAATTAATATCGTGAAACAAGAACGTTTACACTTAAGATTTTAAGATTCTGCGCAGGGTTTCTTTTCTGAAACCCTGCACAGATTTTCATTGATCATTTCTTTTCTTCAGCCATGAAAGAAAATAAAGAATAATTGCAAGAATAATAAAAAACGGAATCGCAACTCCGATTATCAGTATCAGTAAAACAATTATAACAGCCGCCGCTGCAATAACAACAGCCTTGCCATGCCAGGTAGAAAGATCGATTACTTTTTTCCATCTTTTCTCCTGCTGATGAGGAAGCTCTGTCTCATTGCCATAACTACTTCCGTAAGAAGAATACTCTCCGTAATCTTCCTGTGTACTTCCATCATCTGTATCGATCAGAGTTTTTGCTATCAGATGCGGGTCTCCCAGTTCCTGCAGTACTTCCTGCTCTGAACGTCCGCCACGTACCTGAGACTGTATATAATCTTCATAATACCTGATATGTGCTGCTGCTTTGCCCTCCTGCATCTGCCCGGCAAGCTGGCTTCTCAGGATTTCCAAAAATTCTTTTCTGTTCATCTTCTACACTCCATTTTGCCAGAAATACATATCAAAACTCTACTGCTCTCTCCGTTATCAGTAACGTTCGTACTCTTATTTTACCATATATACCGCAGGTAGCAACTAATATAATCATAAACTTTTTATGAAATTCTTATAAACACATATATCGTTTTGGAAATAACACTGCAAATCCACTCGGATTCTCCTGCTTTCGTCATTTTCCGACAATTTTTGCATACATCTCCGGT
>OGZN01001150.1_pt1 | contig 12435 bp, 7 predicted proteins | sample 1576801 | NCBI WGS metagenome assembly OGZN01 (sample SAMEA3541573, study PRJEB24748) | human gut metagenome | biome: human gut; feature: human-associated habitat; material: faeces | place: China | collected 2012 | reverse complement strand
CAGCCAGATACCCATGATTGAATTTTTGGTCTATGGGACTTGTGGCAAAGCCTTCGAATACATGATACCATATCACCAAAAGAGCCGCAACCCCTCGCAGTCCGTCAAGGAGTACGTAATGGGGTTTAGAGTCTGCAAATGCAGAGGAAGAGATTTTTTGCATGTTTTAAGTTATTGTTCAAATTAGTATTAGTCATTGAAGAAGCCGCAAAAATACGGAATTTATAAGTTTAAAAATTTGTCCTGCGTCAAAATCTTGCCGTGTATGGGAATTATTTGTGTGCTCTGAGGCGGCTGAGCGTTGAAAGTGTGATGCCCAGATAAGAGGCGATATATCCCAATTGTATCCGCTGGCACATTTGAGGAAACTGAAGTTTGAATGCTTCATATCTTTCTTTTGCAGACAGGGTGAGGCGGTCTTTGTGCGAACGGTGCAGGCGTCTGTATTCGTTTTGATGAATCACTCTTCCCCAGTTTGCCAGTTCGATATTGGTCTGGAACAGCCGGAGCAGATCGGTCAGTGATATTCTGTATGCGACAACGTCCTCAAGCGTTTCCACAAATTCTTCACTCATCTTATTATAATACAATTCATCCATGCTGAAGACAATCGCTCCCTCGCACGCAAAGGAAGTCGTTATTTCCTCTCCGTTTACCAGCCAGAAAGAGCGGGTCATTCCTTCTTCAATAAAATAAGCCGATTTGCAAAATTTGTCAGCCTCTATCAGTTGATGCCTCTTTGGAAAATGACATAATACTGTATTTTCTTTTAGTATTTGTATCGTTTCATCCGAAATGGGATACAAAGAGTTCATCTTATCTATAATGTTTCTCATAAAGTAGTCCTTAATAATTTTCTGTCAAGTACAAAAATAGGAAAAACAATTCTGCCCACAATAGATGCCGGTGAAAAAGGGGGTGTTTTATCGATTCGTTCACTAAGGAGGAGAGAAACCGGAGAGTGGGAACTGCTGCTGAAAGACAAAGAAGGTACACTTCATTCTTTGGTGAAATGTACCTTCTTTGAAATCGGGAAGAGGCTAAACACGTGAGTATAGCCAGCTTATTCCGGAAATGGTATACATCAATTGACGTTGCTTACCTTGGATTCTGCTGTATATTCGGATTGGCATCTATCTCGCTTTGTGGAATAGGCAGAGCTATTCTCAGATCGGTAGCTTCTATCTTTTGTGCGTTAGACGCTTTCAAGGTCTCAAGATGCCAGCTGCCCTTGCGTTCAATAGCCAGACCATTGCGCAAGTAGTCATAGAAGACTTCCCCTTCGCCAACCAATTCCTTGCGGCGCTCTTTAAGAATCCTGTCCAGAGTAAAAGTCTCCGTTGATACTTGCTGACTGGTATCCGTCGTACGGCGGCTGATGATGTCATTCAGATAACCTTGTGCTTCTTCAATATCCGTTCCTTTTTTCAGTCCCGCTTCAGCCGCGTTCAGATAGACTTCGGAAAGGCGGATGATGCAAATGTTATTAGTTTTGGGATCATCTCCGGTCTTGCCGGGAAATTTGGCAAGATAGACTTTTTCGTGCATGGCGGCAGCCGGAAGTCCGGTGTTGTTTTCGATGACAGATTCCTTTGTCAGGCAGTGGCGTACATCCTTGGAGTCTTCATTCAGCAGGTTCAGGAAATCTTCCGACAAGATCAGATTATTCCAGTCGACCGTTGCTTCGTTGGCATAAACCATCGGAGCACCTTCACCGCCCGTACCTCCTGAAGGTTCGGATAAAGTGATGTAAAGTTCGAATAATGATTCCGACTGGAAATCCTGCCTCCATACATTGGGATATTCCTCATAGCTGTAAAGCTGATAACGTCCGCCGTTGTTTTTGATCACATCCGTAGCGGCATCATAAGCCTTCTGATATTCACCCATATTCAGATAGACTCTTGACAGCAATGCCTGAGCTGCCCAATAGTTTATATAGCCATTGGATGTCTCTCGTCTCAATCCGGACAGTGCATTGCTCATGTCGCTGACTACCTGTTCGTAGCATTGCGCTACAGTGCTGCGTGATGGTTTATGTGTGGGATCGGAAGGGGAGGTCTCGATGGGTACTCCCAATGAAGCCCCCTTGTCATTCGTATAAGGCATTCCGAACAACCGGGTCAGGTTGAAGAGGGAAAGTCCCCGTATCACCAGTGCTTCGGACTTGATGCGGTTCAATTCTTTAGTATCACTGCTTTGAATACTGCCCGACTCGATTTTCTGTATCAGATTATTTGTCTGTCGTATTACTTTATAAACAGTATTCCACGGCAGTACAATATTCAGATTATCGGAAGCGAGCACATTGTATTCATAATAGGGAGATACGCGTTTTCCGTCTCCTTTGGTGATACGTGCCTGTACATCGGCGGCACGGCAATCGCCGTAATACCAATAGTTGTCTCCGTAATAGCTATGGCCAGATGCCAGACGATAAATTCCGTTCAGAGCGATCTGGGCATCGTCCAATGTGACGATGGCCTGTCCTGTTTCTACCGAGCTGGTGGTGTTAAGGTCTAGCCAGTCTGCCGAGCAGGAGCTGTTCAGTAGAGCCATTGCTGTAAGTATGTATATATGAATTCGTTTCATTATGTTGTTTATTTAGTTAGAATGATAGGGATGTTAGAATGATAATTGAGCTCCGAAACTGAAAGTACGCATGGCGGGAGCCTCGCAAAAGACTTCACCGTTAACGGGTGTTTCGGGGTCATACTGTTTCCATTTGGCCCAGGTCAGCAGATTGTTTCCCGAGAAATATATCCGTACTTTGTCAATCATCAGCTTTTGAGTCCACTGGTTGGGCAGTGTGAAGCCGAGGGTAAAGTTTTTCAGACGTAAATGATCGGTACTGTGGATATAGCGGGAAGAGTTGGTGGAAGTAGCCGGTTCACCATATACGAAACGTGGGATATCCGTCTGATCTCCGGGCTTTTGCCAACGGTTCATCATGTATGCGGGCAAGTTGTATCGTGAACTGTAGATGGAACTGCTGCCGTTTTCAATATAAGTTCCCAGTTTGTCGAACGAGTAACCGCCCAGCGAATAAGTCAGTGTAAAGGTCAGGTCTATCCATTTGTAATTCAGTATATTGGTGAATCCTCCCGATACTTTGGGAGTAGCGGTCTTGTACGGAATGGATTCTGCTTTGGCAGCATCGGTGGTGAGTTCCCGATTGTAGCTTCCGTCCTCATTTTTTGTATTCAGATAATATTGGGCAGAACCGGTCAGCGGGTCTACTCCGGCAAACTCTTTTACATAAAACGTATGATAGGGGAGTCCCACTTTATGGATGAACCATGTTCCCTCAATCGTCTGGTCTAATAGTCCGTTGAGTGAAACGATCTTATTCCGGTTATGGCTCAGGTTGAAAACACTGGTCCAGTTAAAGTCGTTGGAAACAACGTTCAGCGTACGCAATTCAAACTCTACTCCCTTGTTGTTCAAGCGTCCGATGTTGCTTAAATAACTGGTAAATCCGGTAGTGGCGCTGATGGGGAGACTGTAAAGCAAGTCCTTGGTATCCCGGTTGTAATATTCCAGACTCGCAAAAATACGATTGATAAATGAAAGGTCGATACCCAGATTCAGGCTGTAATTCTTTTCCCATGTCAACAGATCATTGGGTTGTGCCGATTCATACGATCCGGCTGCCTCCATGTAGTTTTCTCCATAACTGTACAGTCCTTTGTAGCCGTAGTATGAACCGGGCTGATTTCCGTTTACACCATACGAGGCACGTATCTTGACATCACTCAGAACCGGCTTTACGGCTTTCATGAAATTCTCGTTGCCCAAATGCCACATACCCGACACAGACCAGAAATTTCCCCAGCGGTTGTTGGGTGAAAGACGTGAACTTCCGTCGCGACGGTAACTTCCGGCGATGTAGTAACGGTCGTCATAGTCATAATTCAGTCGTGATAGATAAGAAATCATCCGATAGGCTTGGGTGGCAGACTTGAAACTGTTCAATACGGCGGCATTATCCGGTTCTGTCAGTTTATCACTGGGGAGTTTGGACTTTTCACCCGAAGCGTGGTCTGTCTGGTAGCTTTCTATTTCATAAGCCGCCAATACATCGAGATGATGTTTGCGGGCGAAAGTACGCACATAGTTCAGTGAGGTCGATGAGATCAGTTTGCCGTATTCAATGAAGCCTTTGGCTGTCTGGGCATCGCTTCCGCTTTTAGGACCTGCCGAGCTCAAAGGGTTATAGTAGCGTGAATCCTTCTGGATAGTATAATCATAGCTTAATGTCTCTTTCAGTTTGAGACCTTTGATCGGCTCTATCGCTGCGTAACCGGTTGAAAACATACGTGTCATACGCACACGGTTGTAATCGGTGAGTATGTCGCGCAACGGGTTCAGGCTGGTGCCGTCATAAGCTCCTACGTAGTTTCCTTCTTCATCACGCACCACCATGGAAGGTGTCATGGTCATGGCTACGCACAGGAAAGGGTTAATAGATGATCCGCGTTCCTCATTCATTTCCTGATTCATTTGCGAGAACATCATATTTGCTCCTACTTCCCCGTATTTGCCGACTTTCTGCGTCATGTTCAAGCGTGCTGAGTAACGGTTCAGACTGGAGTTTTTGGCCAATCCTTCCTGATTGTTGTAGCCGAGCGAGGCATAGAATGTAGAACGGTCGTTACCGCCGGAGACGGAAGCTTCATAACTCTGATGCATAGCGGTGCGGAGCAGCTCTTTTCGCCAGTCCGTGTATCCCATGGCCGGCTTATACGCATATGAGCCGATATTGGAACTGGCATATTCAGTCGGAGACTCCATGCCATTGTCTGTTGCGTAGTTAAGCAATCCTTCATAGAGCAGTTCTTCCCGTTGGTCACCGTTGAGGGTAGGGCGGAAGTCGACGGCCGCATGAGAGAAGCCGCCTGATACGTTCAAATCCACACGTACCTTTCCGGTATTTCCTTTTTTAGTCGTAATCAATATGACGCCATTGGCGGCGCGGGAACCATACAGGGAAGCCGCTGCCGCATCTTTGATTACAGTTACGTTTTCAATATCCGACGGATTCAGCGTACTCATTATATTGGTCTTGGAGTTGTTCATATATGCTGCATCAGGACCACCGGAACTCATACTCCCGGAAGTAACCGGTACTCCATCTATGACAAACAAAGGTTCCTGTGAAGCGTTGAACGATCCCATTCCTCTGATGCGAATACTTTGGTTGGCACCCGGTTGACCGGAACTGCTGGTTATTTGTACACCGGTAGTCATACCTTGCAACTTTTGCTCAACGCTCATCACGGGTACTTCTTTCAGCATATCTGTACGCAGCGTATTGGCCGATCCTGTGAACGAGGATTTGGAGAAATTACCATACCCTGTTACTACTACCTCGTCAATATCCATCGTTTCGGGGATCAGTACTATTTTGAGTTCTTTCTCTTTGCGGGGGACGCGTATTTCCTGTGTCTTCATTCCCACATAGGATACGACCAGCAGCTTGGTTCCGGTTTCCACGGACAATTGAAACTGACCGTTGATATCGGTAATCACTCCTTTGGTGGGATTCCCCTTTACACTGACGGTGGCACCGATAAGTGGTTCATTATCCTCTGATGATATAACAACACCGGATATGTTCAGTTGCTGAGCGGACGCATACGAAATACTCAACAAACAAAACAATAAGCTAAAACATAATGTTAACCTTTGATTAATCTTCATACTTTTATATTTAAAAATACATTTGCTATAAAGTCGATACAAAGGATATACCAATAGGATATAAAGAAATGCTGAAAGGATAAGATACAGATTAACAGCAGAGTTGAAAAAAACGATATTATTGGGGAGGTGTGGAAAAATGTGGAAAGGTGTGGAAAATATCCCCAATCATTGGTACGATAAATAGCGTGGCTATATGGATTATCGTACCGATAATGATTGGGTATATAGGTCTTACAATTTAATATCCCGGATTCTGATACTCACTGCCGTTGATAATGGTAGCGGTAAAGGTCGTAGAAATGGGACGTAAAGCATAATTCGGATTAAAGAACCGTGCGAGATCCGGGTGAGTATCTTTCAGATAATCGGAACTCTTGAACATCCCTGTCCGTTTCAAATCGTAGAAACGGCAATATTCACCGCATAGTTCGCGTCCTCTTTCGTCTAATACGTTACGAACCGTCATGCTGCCCGTTAACGGATTTGCTCCGGCACGCCCGCGAACCTTATTCAGGTATTTGGCGGCATTCGTTCCTCCGTTCAGATAAATGTCAGCCTCTGCGGCAATCAGATAGACTTCCGCCATACGCATGATAAACGTAGCGTTTAAGTTTCCGTTTCTTTGTTTGGAGGCGTTTGCAACGTAATAGTTACTGCTGTTGTGCTTGTTTAGTGACGGATAATAGTAACGGAACAGATTCTCGCTGGTACCGTCGTTCTTGTAATTCCCTGTTACATTTGTATACGAGTAGTTCATGTTCACATTGTTGTTTTCATCACTGTAGACATGATTGTAATCAATCAACAAATAGTCGGTCTTGTGCTCATTCTGTTTTTCCGTAGAATAATCCGCATCCTGCGGCATGATAAATTTAATGGCCGGATCACCTTTCTTCAGAGCTTTGCCGATGACTGTTTCGTCTTTATCGTACATGTGTACGGCACTTTCGTCCCAAGTATAACTTTTATTGGCCTTCCATTGGGTAGTGAATGACTGGTGGAATCTGGGGGCTAACGTGCCGTCATTCTGTACATACAGATTCAGCAAGTGTTGCGTAGGCATGAAGATACCGCTGATGGAGCCTTCCCATGTCAGTCGTGTCTCCTGATTGTCTTCACGGGCACCGAACTTATTGATGTCGCACAGGAAATACTCGTCATTGCGGTTTAGCTTGTAGTTACCGTTGCTCGAACCGTGTCCGTCCGTGCCTGCATACCAGCGATGTTTCCAGAGCGCTTCCTTGTTTTCCCAGTTATTGTTTTCTTCGAATACTTCACTGTACGTAGGATACATATAAGTGTTGTATTTTCCGCCACCCGATTCGCAGTCGGAGATCAGCTGTAAGGCTGCGTCGAGAGCTTCCTGCAGGTATTCCGTGCTTCCATACTCGTAGGTCTGCAGACAGGCTTTTGCCAGAAAGCCGAGAGCGGCTTTCTTGGTCGGAGTGGTAGTCGTGGCATGATTCCCGATTGACAGCCATTCGGATGCGAATCTCAGGTCGGGCAGGATGACTTCTTTGTAGATAGTCATCGGGTCGGTGCGGACAGGAGAGTAGTTGAGGCTGGTTTCCGGTTCCGTAAGCATGGTTACCCCTCCGAATTGTTCTACTGCGTTGAAGTAATAGACAGCTCTCATGAAGCGGGCTTCGGCAACTTTCGCGTTCCGTTCCTCTTCTGTGGCGTAGGGAGGCTTGTCGCCTAAGGCGATGGCTTCGTTGCAGGAACCTATTCCGTCGTATGTCCCGTTCCACCAGTTATTGGTGTAGGTCGTGTTGGGCGATGTGCCGGCGAAAAACCAGAACCATTCGGTGTAGCTTGTCGATTGGTTAGCCTTGTACGTCCAGAGGTCCGTATCCCCTTCGGTCAGCGACATCCAGTCTGCGGCACCGTAGTAAAACCTTTCCATTGCGAAGTAGCACTGGTTGATCAGTGTTTCGTATCCCTCGGTCGAGGTAGCCAATGTTTCATTGGTAAATGCGCCCGGGTTGTACTCTTCCAGCGAGCAGGAATGCAGGAATAGTGCGGACAGCAGGACAGAGCAAAAAACTGTTTTTAAATGTATACTTTTCATTGTCATTTTCTTCTTTAATTAGAATGTGAGATTAACTCCAAATACAAATTGCCGATAGGTGGGAAACGCGTCCGAACCGTTCGTTTCGGGGTCTGTGTCCTTCAGTTGTTTGTCTTTCACAAAGATGAACGGATTGTAGGCCGTAGCGTAGATGCGGCATTTCTCCATCAATACCTTGCGGGAAATGTTGGCGGGGAGGGTATATCCCAGAGTGATATTCTTGATCTTGATGAAGGAGCCGTCGTGTACTCTCAGCGAAGGATATACCGTTTTCTGTTCGTCTCCCGTTCCGGGACGCGGGAAGTATGCGCCCTGATTGTCCTCTGTCCAGTAATCCACGCCTGCCAGCTGATTCTTGGTCACACTTTGCTCTGCGGTATAGTAGCCGAGCAGGTCACTGTTGATTGTCTGCCCGTAGCGTGCCATTGCAAAGACGGATAAATCGAAGTTCTTGTAAGTGAAGGAGTTGTTCAGTCCGATGATCCAGTCCGGATTCGTGTGTCCCAGAATTTGTCTGTCGTCGGTGCTGTATTTATGCACTCCGCCGTCTCCGTTTTTATCCACAGTCTCTATCTTGATAAATCCCGGATTTACGCCATACGCATCCAGCGTCTCCTTTGGAGTGTCACTTCCCCAGATACCTGCATATTTATAGCCGTAAATGGCATGAATCGGTTCACCGGTAAACAGGTTCTCGGAGATCAGGTCACCGTCGGGCAGCTTGTCTATCTTCTCCTTGCTCCAGGTGGCGGACAGGGTCGTGTTCCATGTAAAATCCTTGTGCTGTATATTGTGGGAGTTCAATATCACTTCCACGCCCTGATTGCTGGTTTGGGCGATATTCTGCCAGATAGACAGAGGAGAACCCCATCCGGTCAGTCCGCTGGTGATGGGCAATATACGCTTGAATAATAATCCTTTGGTGGTTGTTCTGAACCATTCAATGGAACCGTCGATGCGGCTGTTCAGTATGCCGAAGTCCAGACCGATGTTCCGGTTGTACGATTTTTCCCAACCGAGGTCGGCACTGCCGTAAGTCTCCGAGTATTGTGTGAAAGGAACGATTTTTCCATTGATGGAGACTCCGCTGGCAGAATATACGTAGGCTTGGGTAGTGGTGCTATAGGCGTCCGTTCCGCCGGAGTTGCCCGTGATGCCGTAGCTGACTCTCAGTTTCAGGTTGTCCAGCCAGCTTCGTGTCTTTTCCATAAAAGCCTCGTCGGAAATTCTCCAGGCTATGGCGCCTGCCGGGAAAGCATCCCATTTGTGTCCGGCGGAGAATTGTGAGACTCCGTCCCAACGGGTGGAGAAGTTGAATAAGTACTTGCTCTTGTATGAATAGTTGAGGCGGAAAGCAAAAGACATTTTCTGTGTCTGTGCGAAGTCCGATTCCACATGTGGGGAGGAACCCGAAGTCAACCGCCAGAACGACCATTGGTCTACCATCTGTCCGCTTGCGGCAGCCATGTTGCTTTCCGACTGGTTCTTGTTCCACGAAGTGATTAAAGAACCTCCTACCGTATGCGCTTTGGCAAGGGTCGTGCTGTATGCCAGAATGTTTTCCCACGTGTAATTCCATGCGTTGTCATTGGTGATGGAGGCGTGAGGCGAACCCGCATAACTCGGACGGTTGGCGTTGCATTGGTTTCCCCAGTATTGTCCTCGTCGGGAATGGTTCAATGTCCCGTTGATCCGGCTGGTGAATGTGAAATCTTTGAGAGGAGTCAGTTCGACATACCCGCTCATATTCAGGTAAGTGGAACGGGTGTTGTCCGCATATTGATTCTCTATAAAATCTCCCATCGGCGAATACTGCCCTGTGATATATTCGTGATTGATCTTGCCTTCCTCATCGTAGGCATCCCCCAACGGGAAAGCAGAGAGGGAACGGGTAAACGTGTTTTTCACGCCGGAATTCAAATCACGGTACACCAGATTGGAGGTAAAACCGACTTTCGCCCACGAAAAGAGTTGCTGGTCGATGTTGAGCCGTAAAGAGTACCGGTTCAGATTTTCATTGCTGAGCAGGCCTTCTTCCCGGTTGTAGGAGGTCGAAGCGAATATCCTTGTCTTTTCCGTTCCGCTGCTTACCGAAAGGCTGTACTTTTGTGTGGTAGCTGTATTGCCGGAAACCTCGTCTACCCAGTCAATCCATTTTCCGGCATTATACGCATCTGTAAAAGCCTGCTTGCCCAGTAGGGCAGACATATCGGAGGGGAAATCACCGTTCTTATATCGGTATGCCTCTTTCTGGTAAGTCACCCATTCATCCTGAGTCATTCCGTGTTTGTAGTTGGGCGATCCGCTGAAGCCGTAATACGCGTCAAAGTTGATTGTGGCTTTGCCTTCTTTTCCTCTTTTGGTGGTGATAATCACAACACCGTTTGCTCCTGCCGAACCGTAAATGGCGGTGGATGAAGCATCCTTCAGAACATCGACACTTTCAATATCGGAAGGGTTGACCTGACTATAGCTTCCAGGGATTCCGTCGATAATAAACAGTGGCTCGTTATTGCCATATATGGAACGCGAACCACGCAGCAGGATGCTGACTTCACCACCTACCTGTCCCGATGTTTTGGTGATGTCCATGCCGGGTATCTTTCCTTGAAGAGCTTCCATCACATTACTGGTAGGAGCAGCCAGTACCTCGGCACTTTTGACAGAGGTTACCGCTCCTGTCAAATCCCGCTTTTTGACGGAGCCGTATCCTACTACTACCACTTCGTCAATCAGTCGGGCATCTTCCACCATCGTGATTTCCAGTTTGCTTTTATTACGTGTGCTGACTTCCTGTTCTATGTATCCCATATAAGATACTTTGAGTACTGCGTTGGGCGACACACGCAGTGTGAAGAGTCCGTCTACATTTGTAATAGTCCCGTTGTTTGTGCCTTTTTCTACAATATTAGCTCCGATTATCGTCTCTCCCTGAGAGTTTTTCACTACGCCGGAGATGGTTCTGCTTTGCTGGGCGTAGACTTGTGTGGCTCCGACTACCGATATTATTCCTGTTAAAAGGAATAGCAGGTAGAATCTTATCATATAAACTGTCTTTAGGGTAACGTCTGTCCCTATGTTTGTTTTATCAGAAAATGATTTCATGTTTTTTGTTTAATTGTATGTTCACTAATTGGTTTTTGAATAGTTAAATCTCTGAATGATTTAAATCTATGTTCCGATTATACCGATTTGATTTACTCCATAGGCTATTAGATTTTATTGGTTAAAACTGCGATTGTACCGTGAATTGACGGTCAATCTCTGAGTGTATGTATTTGATGTGGCGCCACTATCAATATCAGTTTATTTAGACTGATTGGACAAAAGTAGGCATAGAGCGTTGGGGATTGAAAAAAATAAAGTTGACTTTTATTTGAATTAAGTTGATTCTTACTATCTTTGCCTAAACGTATTCACTTAAATAACAATGATATGGATGTTGAAATAAAAGATAAGGCTAGCCAAAGGCATGTCGGTCGCAATTTACAGAGGATTCGTGTGTATTTAGGCATGAAGCAGGAAGCTTTGGCGGCTGATCTTGGTATTAGTCAACAAGAGATTTCAAAAATAGAAAAGCAAGATGAAATAGAAGATAAGCTTTTAACGCAGATAGCTACTGCCTTGGGGGTATCTGCTGAAGTAATAAGAGACTTTGACGTCGAAAGAGCGATTTATAATATTAATAGTTATAAAGATGCAACGATTTCTCCGGGAGCAACAGCAACTGTTTATGCTCATACACAACAAATTAATCCTCTTGATAAAATCGTGGAGTTGTATGAACGTTTGTTGCAGAGCGAAAGGGAAAAGATTGAGTTGTTGAAAAACGCAAACAAATAATCACAGAACAAATAAATTCTAAGCAAGAACCATTATTATGAAACCTGAGACTTATACCAATGCCTTACACATAGGGCGGAAAATAGAAAGAGTGCGTCGCCTTCGTGGAATGACTCAAACTGATTTAGGAGACTTACTGGGTATTACCAAGCAAGCTGTCTCCAAGATGGAGCAGACAGAGAAGCTTGACGATGAAAGAGTGAAGCAAGTAGCAGAGGCATTGGGTGTTACTGAAGAAGGATTAAAAAAGTTCACCGAAGAAACTGTCCTGTACTATACAAATAACTTTTATGAGAATTCTAATGCGACTGCTACTAATATTGGTACAATCTCAAATCTTGAGAATATAAATCACTTTTCAATGGATCAAGCTGTGAAGTTGTTTGAGGAATTGTTGAAAATCGAAAGAGAAAAATATAGTGGAGGAAAAGAGGAAAGCGCTAAATAATAATAGGTTTATCCTTTTCCTTATTTAGGATTCTTAGAAATATATGATAAAGCTCCATTTAGTTGTTCGGACATTGAAGAATAACTAAATGGAGCTTTAATTTGATAGATATCCTATAAATGTGTTCTAATCAAATAATTGATAGAAGTCAGCAATTGAATTATTGCTTCTTGCTTATCATTTAAAATGGGTTGAATGATTTAATAATGGGCTAACCGATACGCAAAAGAACTAAATCGTCCAAATATGAATTCAAATCATATAAATCTAAAAGTCGTTTATTGGATAAAGAATTCCTATACTAAATTTAGCTCCGGCTTGTGCAATAAATAATCTCTTTCAGTACATAAATTAATTCGTCCGCCTA
>OGZN01001079.1_pt1 | contig 12805 bp, 10 predicted proteins | sample 1576801 | NCBI WGS metagenome assembly OGZN01 (sample SAMEA3541573, study PRJEB24748) | human gut metagenome | biome: human gut; feature: human-associated habitat; material: faeces | place: China | collected 2012 | reverse complement strand
CGCACCTCGCTCGCCGTATCGGCACTTAGAATTATGCGGTATTGCCTTATATTTTGTGTGGATTATGCGGGAACAAAAAACAGATTTTCAGGATTCTGTCTCTTTTTCTCTTTTGTTTACCTCTCTCTCGCTGGCTTCCACCATCGAGATCACGTTCAGCAGCACCAGCCGCACCACAGCGGGGTGCAGGCAGCTGTTGTTGATGGCGTTGATGACGGACTTTTGGAGTTCTTCAATTTTTGCGGTTGTGGTCATTTCATCACCCTTTCTGCCATCGGGGAGCCGGAATATTCCGGGCGCGGATAGCTTGTATCTTCGGTTCGCGTGCCGCCGCAGGCTGCCAGCGTAAGCGGGATGACCAATGCAAGCACCAACAGCAAAGCCAACGTGGCCAAAATCTGCATGAATTTCTGCATTAAATCTCCCTCCCGTTCACGCTCAAAGAACCGCATTCAATTCTGCCGGGGATTTCAAACTTGCTGGCATTGCAGTGGATGACCTTATCTACCTGGTCAATGGCAATGCCCACAAACTCACTGGTGGCCCCGCCGGTGGAATAATCAAAGCTGGGGTCGCCGGTGGAGAACCAGCCTAAAAACGTGTAGCGGGAGTTATCGCCAATATAAGATTTGCCGTACCGGCTGCTTAACACACCGGTCAGGTTGTTTTCCCAGTACCAGCGGATGCGCCCCGTGTCAATGTCCACACGAGTGCCAGCATCTTTGCCCATACGAATCCAGGCATTGTCCAGGTCATAAGTGGTTGTGCGCGCCTTATTGTGAATCTGCCCGGTCGTAATGTTTCCGCCGTTGATGATTGTCTTGTCCTGGTTCCATGTGCTGAGGTCGGAAAATGTTACCACGCCGGATAGGTTGATCTGTGCGCTGGTGATCTCTGTTCCGCCTGCCGTCAGCTTGATGGTGCTGCTGGTTCCGCTTGTGCTGGCCGTCAGCTTAATTTCGTTCACCGTCTGCTTGATCTCGGTTTTTGTTTCGGTGGTAGTCAGGTAATCGCCGCTGCTGGCCGTCCAGGCAGTGGGGGCGTTGCCCATCTGCACCATGGGGTGCATGATGGTCAGATCGTTGGTAACGGTGGCGTTATCGTTGGCTGTGCTTACAAACAGGCCGTCCGCATAGCCGTCCGCGGTCGCCGTAAAGGCCGCCCAGCGCAGCTTCCAGCCGTTGTCCAGCGCAATGTCCCGCTGGGCCTGCTTGAACGCGGAGCCGTAATAACTTTTTGCGCCGCTGCTGTTCTTGGTCTCAAACTGCAAAAACAGGCTGTCCGTGCCGGAGTTGAGCTTGTACAGTACGCTGGCGCAGTAGGTCATGCCCTTGGCAATCACCAGCGTTTTGTCCGCACCAAAGTGGAAGCGAGTGTTCTGCGCCTTGTTGGTCACGCGAACAGATTCACCCGTAATGGTGTAACTGCCTTTTTTGCTTGCGGCGTTGCCGCCTGCATCCATGGTCGCATTGTTCCAGTCGTCGGTGCCCGCAATAATATTGTTGCCGCCGGTGATCCGCTGCGTTACCGTCTGGGTAATGCTGTCAGCTTTCTGGTCAATCGCGGATACTGATTCTTTAACGGTTTTGAATTCCTGCTTTGTGCTGTCCAGGTCGTTGGAAATGGTTGTTGTCGTTTCTTCCAGACTGCTGACTTTGGTGCTGATGCTATCCGCCTTTTGGCTGATGCTGGAGACATCCTCTTTCAGGCTGTTCACCGTTGCGGTAGTGGCGTAATCCTGCAATTTGCTGTCAACCGCATCGTTGGCGGCGCTGGTAGCGGTGTCCTTCACGTTGGCCGTTACCGTTTCAGTCACCGACTTGGTAACTTCAGTCTTGATTTCCTCTGCGGTCTGGGAAAACAGACTTTTGGCGCTTTCCTGGGTCAGATAGTCGCCGGAGCTGGCGTTCCACGCGGTGGGCGCGTTGCCGTATTGCAGCATGGGGTGAAACAGTTCAAACTTATTGGTGCAGTTGCCATTGCTGTCGAAATCGGCTTTTTTCAAAACACCGTTTTTGCTGGGGGTCCATGTACCATACCGCAGCACCCAGCCGTCCGTCTGCTCAATTTCGAGCTGGTCAGCGGTTTTTATGTAGGCAATGTAATTTTGTCCGTCATCGCTCGTAAACGTAATGCCCAGCCGCAGCGCATCGGTGCCGGAAATGAGTTTGTACATAACGGACAGGCATAGGGTAACGCCTTTGGTGATATGAGCGCTAACAGCGTTGAACTTGAACCCGCGGCATGTGTTCGCATTGGTTATTGTTGCGCTGCCATCATCGCCATACACCACGCTACTGTCAATGCCGACATAGGTGGCGTTTTTGAAGCTCTCACTGCCCAGGATCAGGTTGCCGCCGCCGGTGATTTTGGTGTCTTTTTTCACCTCAGAGGAAAGCCCGTCTACCGTTGCTTTCAGGTCAGTGTACTTGCCGGTCAGGTCGCTGGCCTTTACTTCCAGGCCGTCTACGCTGGTCTTGATCTCCAGCATCTTGCCGGTCAGGTTCTTGTAGCTCTGGCTGTTCACGGCGCTGGAGCTTTCCCGGCTGGCGCTGCCCACGCTTTCAAAGCTGGCTTTGCCGGAGGAGGTTGTGGCGCTCATCAGGTAGGTGTCGAACTCCCGCCCGCGCGCGTCCTTAACGTGCACGATCTGCCCGCAGGCAAGGCCGGAACCGCTGGGCACCGATACTTTGCAGGGGGTGTAAGTCACGTTTTTCAGCACGTTGTACAGGTTTTGGACAACGCTTTTCAGGTTGGCTTCGGTGCCGGTTGTCAGCAGCAGGTTGCCCTGCACTGCATAGGTGTTGGTGGCAGTGGTGCTGTCGGGGTAGATGACCCCCACGTCACTGTCCGACTGCCGGATCTGGACTTTCTCAATGGCTTTGACCGTGTAGTCCTCGTAGCTCAGGCTGTCAGCATAATAGGCGGTGCTGTTGCTGGCACCGTCCGGGGTGATTTTAGCAGTGCTGCGCTTGTCTGTGTAGGTCAAGAATTGCAGCTTGCCGTCTGTATTCATGTGGGCGTAGCAGCCTGCCGCTTCCGCCGCCCAGGAGATAATCTGTCGGCAGGTTAAATCATCCGCATAGAACGCCTGCACGCTGTAGCTGCCGTTGATGGGCAGGCTGCTGCTGGCAAGCGCGACCCCTGCCCGCTGGCAGGCCAGCTGAACCAGCTGCCAGATAGTTTTGGGGAACTGCGCCTGATTGGCCCGCAGCCAGCCGGAGAAGTCCGCATCCAGCTTGGACATGGTGTCGTAGGCCGTGACCTTGTAGCTGTTGCGCTTGGTGCGGGTGGGCTTCTCAGCATAGAAAACACCCACCTTGGTGCGGTTCCCGGCAGCGTCCTGCCGGTACAGCGTCAGGGCGTCCCCGGCAGTAATTTGCAGGCTGCCGCCCGGGTCCGCCCAGATTTCGGCTTCGATGTAGTCCGAAAACGCAGAGCCGATGGTGAACTCCTGCCCGGCGTTCACCGCAGTGTGCAGCGTCAGGCTTTTGACCGCGCTGCCGGGGGAGCCGCCTGTCAGCTCAGTGCCGTCTTTCAGGCGTAAAACCGATTGATACAAAGGCATTCCTCCCTTTCTCAGCATTCGATAATGTTAAACTTCAAATTCTTCCACTGTTTCGTCTTGGCGTTGTGCCAGGCGATGCCGTATTTGCTGCAGTAGCAGGTGGTGGTTTCGGTCTCGGTGGAAGAGCCGGCTTTGGGATGGGTGAACTGAAACGTTGCCTTGCCTGCAAACAGCCCGATGGTGTACTTGTATTCGTCATCCGTCAGGCAGCTGTAGGCAATGGGCCAGGTGGCAACCTTTTCCCGCACCACTTCCCGGTGCATAAACCCGGCCTCATCGCGGCCGGAATCGCTGGAATCCAGGTCGGAATAGCTCGGTTCAATGTCGCAGTCCGGTGCGTACAGGGATTTGCCATCGATCTGGAACAGATTGGTCAGGGTCACGTCACACACCTCCTGTGGCAATGGCCTGTTTGCGCTGCCAGCGCTGCACGGCGCGGCCTACGTCCTCGTCGGTCAGCTCAATGCCGCACACGGCGGAAAGGATCTCCCGCAGCACGGAAACCACGGCTTCAAAGCCCGCCATCTGGCCCGCCTGCAGGTCCTCCATGACCTCGGCCACAGCCTGCTTGATGGTATCCAGCGGGGCTTCCACGTTGGTGCCGTGGCTCTGGTCGCCCAGCACGGCCAGAAACTCCCGGTTCGCCGGGATGACCGCGCCTTGTGCCAGGTAGGGAATTTGCGGGGCGGTCAGGGTGCTGATATTAAACCCAACATGCCCGCCGCCGAATATGTCCGGCAGGTCGAACGACAACCCGTTCAGCGCGTTGATGACCGCATTGATGCCGGTGACAACGGCGGAGATCATCCGGTTGATGAAGCCGATGATACCATTGACGGCGGTTTTGATGGCGTTCGTCATCTTATCCCAGACGGTGTTGACTGTGTTGCCGATGGCCTGCCAGGCAGCATCCCAGTTGCCGCGGAACACGGCGCTTAAAAAGTCCGTCAGCCCGCGCAGCACAACAACGGCCAGATCGATGGCATCCGCAATAGCCCCAACGGCCACGCCAACAACGTCCGCAATGGCGTTGAATACCTCAGCAAACGCGGGGCCGAACGTGGCGATGATCCACTTGGCCACCGGGGCCAGCAGGTTGTTCCACAGGTCCAGCAGGCAGTTGGCAACGCTTGCCACCAGCAAAAGAATGTCATCCCACAGGGGTTTGAGGTGGGAGGACCAGAGGGTAGATAAAATCTGCATCAGGTTAGTAAGGATCGGCTGCAAAACGTTCTGCCACAGGGTGGTAAAAATGCCTTGCAGGTTTTCCAGCGCCAGGGCGGCACTCTGGGCAATGGGCTGGCCGTACTCGGCCCAGGTCAGCTGAACGCCGCCCAAAAGATCCTGCCAAACGGTCAGGGCAGCGGTTTTCATCTGCTGCCAGGCTGCATCCCACAGCGCGGCGGCGGGGGCAAGCACAGCCTGTAATGTAGCCCAGAAATTTTGCAGCTGCTGGTTTAATAGAGCCGGCGGACTTAACTGTGGCGGTTCGGCATCTGCGGCTTTGATTGTTGCAGCGCTGCTGCTTTTGCGGGTGGTGGAAGCCGCCGCAGCTCCGGCACTTTCGGCAAGAGAAGCCTGCAGCCGGTCCAGCTCATCAAATTCCGCAACGCTGCGTTTGGCGGCCTTGGCTGCTTTGGTGGTGCCACTGGCAAGTTTGGCCTGGGCTTTGGCGGCTTTGTTGGCGCTGACTGCTGCTGCGGCGGTCTGCTGCTCAAACTTTGCCACCGGCACGGCGGAGAACGCAGCGTTTACACTGCGGCTTATTTTTTTCAGGGCAGTGCGCAGGCCGTTCAGTGGCTGCTGCGCGGTGTGGGTAGTTGTTTGTGTAGACAGGGCAACCTGAAGGCTGCCTGCATAGGATTTTGGCAAAAGCATCTACCTCCTTATGGGGACTTAATTGGCCAACAGGCGCTGCAGCCGCTGGCGTTCCGCTATCTCTGCCGGATTCAGGCGGGGGCGCAGGTCAACCATGGCTTTGTTTTTGCGGTAGTAGTCCTGTTCCCACGGCTGCAATTTTTGGCCGTGGCGCAGCTTGCTGCGCACCCGCAGCAGGGTAGCCAGCTGGCCGTCCCCAATGCTGTTGAACCAGGCCATAAAGGTCCACCAGTGCAGATAAGGCAGGGCACGCACTTCGCACCCGGCGGCTTTGTTGATGCCGGCGGCAATCAGCGGGGCGTCCTGTTCCCAGTCCAACAGCGGCGGGGCAGGGGAGCGGGGCAGCGTTTGCCCGCAGTTCAAAAAATCTGCCAGCTTCTGCATGGCCTCGGGATAGTCGCTGCGCGGCAGATCGCCCTCATAAAATAGGGCCAGGGCCACCCGCCAGCGGATGAATTCCGGCTCGCTGGCGTCGTTCAACCGATGCAGAATATCCAGAATATCGCGGTAATCCGAATGAATCGGATATGCTTTTCCGCCAACCTCCAGCCGGGTGGGCAGCCGCCAGCTGCTCATACCTGCACCCCGCGCGCGGCGCGCGCTGCCTGGGCCTGCTGCACGGCCAGCGTGGCTTTGGCATCCGCGCACTGGCGGGCGCCGGCTTCCAGAACGGGCTGCAATGCCGCAAACAGATTGGTGATGACCCGCTCGCCGTTGCCGGCAACCGCCAGCAGATTGGTGCCGCCCAGCATGGCGTCAAAATCATTGCCGGGGCCAAATACTTCCGCCAGCAGCCCCTTGGCGCGCTGATCCGCCTGGGCCAGCAGCTGTATGGCATCGGTCCCAGTGGGGCTTTGCGCCTGCACCTGCTGTTCCAGCTCTTGCAGCTGATTTTGCAGGGTGCAAAAACGGCTGTAAACATTGGGGTCGCTGGGGTTAAAGCGCAGCACTCCGCCGCCGTGCTCCGGCCCGCCATTGACCGCGTATTCGCGCAGGCCGGTATCAATCGTAAGTTGTTCCATAAAGCCTCCTTTAATGTAACAGAAATCTGTAATCACAATAGCTAAAAAATGGTGAAGCGCTGCTGCACACTTCACGAAGAAAAAAGGTGAACAAGAGAATTTTGGTGTACCCTCTGCCAAGGGAACGCCAAACAAAACTTACAGCGGAAATACCGGAATCCTAGGGTGTATCTGAAAAGTCAAAACTTTAGTCTATCTTTTTCTTGTTTTCAAATACACTTTAAGGCAGGTGAACGATATTGGGAAAAGAAATCCTAAACGTAAAACGCAGCCCGGCAGCCGCCGATTTGGGCATTATACAGAACAATAAAAAGATAGCGAAAAACCTATCATTCCAGTATTCTGTAAAATTCTGGACCTTGTGGCTATCATAACGCAATATTACAGAAATGTCAACAATAAAATTCAGAAAACCGAAATTGCGATGAAATACCGGTACCGTAATACTCCACAAAAGCCCGCAAACATAAAAACTCTCCGCCGCACAGTGCAATGTTGTGGGCGGAGGGAGAGCCGTGTTTAGAGTGATTTGCTGCGTTAGAGCACGGTAGCAAAACAAAAATGATGCAGACAAAAGTAAACGAGAGGAGATAAGCAGACCGGAAACATCCGGCACAACACAACAAAAAAGCTCCAGCGCCTTCTACCCTTATGGCGCTGGAGCGAACTTACTTGATTGGAGTCATAGCCTCATACCCGATTGTATTATTTTTCGGACCGTTTGCACATTTTCATGGCAACCTCATCCTTTAACTTTGATCGAATGTTTTTAAACCTGGTTTTCTTTGTTTTGCAAATCGGAAACGGGTTTCATTCGCTGTTGTTCGATGATTTTGCGTTTGCTTGAAATTTCTGATTCCCTTTGGTTCGTTATTTGCTGCCTGGAAACATTTTGCAAGGAAAACGATTCTTGGTGCATCTGTGGAACGGGGAAGTGAACTTCAATAATTTTGTGCAGGGTACCTGAATTTGATGCCAGAGGTTGATTCCTCTTTGCTCTAGTACATCGGAGTTTCTCCTTTTGGGGGGCGGTGCGCTTGCACCAGCCAGATCAGGTGAAGCATTATTTGTTCGGCGGAGTTAGATCTTTCATAACAATCACCGGTGATTCTGGGTTTCTATTTACGCTTTTGCGTACCAGGTTTTGAACCTGTAATTTTCTATTTAGAATCCTGTCGTCAGTTCTTCATCTAATCTATGTAAACGCGGGGAACTTTTTCTGACGGGATTTCCTGAGCACTGCATTTTAAGCAAGCTACGAACCTTGCATCTTAACTTTTATATCTTTTACAGGTAATGACCTGCGGCTGTTAATGAGGTTCGTTTGCTTTCAGCAGGCCCAGGCCCGCCGGTGATGAATGGGATCTTTGAAATTAGCCATTGGACTTGAGCCTCCTTCCTTACGAATCCTGCCGGCTTTGCCATCTTACTTTCAAGTCCTTCGGTAGCCTCCCGGTCCCTGCTTTCCCGGAGTTCTTCAAGTGTTCCCATTTAGACCTCTTACTGGAAGCCTTTGCGAAATCTGCTTGAAGCTGTCGGGAAAACCGCCGTGCCTTGTTCCGATGCTATTGAAAGTGGCTTTTGCTTGGAGCTTTTAGCTCCTTATCTCCGGCTGTTTTCTTTCTGTGACTATACTATACAATACCCTAAGGAATTTGTCTATTCGCAGATATCCCAAACAAAATATGAATTATTCGTGCATGTTATGGATAGATATTGCCTTGACGAATGTGGTATAATAAATATGTTGGGTGTGCAAAAGCGTGGGCCTGTCGGTTGGCAGGCCCACGCTTTTTAGTTTGTATTAGAGAAAAGAAGCTAAAAGAAGTCAGCCCCAGAAATCATCACAATAAGCATTTAGTAATCAGACAGCCCCAATTCCTAATTGCTCATTCCTAATTTCTAATTCAACTCCTAACTCCTAACGAATTCACATGCTCTCCGGCACCGTAACCTTGAACATGGTCAGCACGTTGCGGATCACGCTGCGCACGGCCAGGCACAGGGCCATGCGGCACTGGCGAACGGCAGGGTCAGCTTCCAGAATGCGGCAGGCATTGTAGAAGCGGTGGAACGCCGTGGCAATGTCGATAACATAACGGGTAATGCGGGCCGGGTCATACTTTTCTGCTGCGGCAGCAATCTCAGCCGGGAAAGCGGAAAGCAGACGCAGCAGAGCCTGCTCGCTGGGGTCAGTCAGCAGGCTGGCATCCAGGGCATCGGCACCCTCAAAGGTCACACCGGCGGCTTCCAGCTTTTTCAGCACGGAGCAGATGCGGGCGTGGGCGTACTGGACATAGTAGACCGGGTTTTCGCTGTCGTTGCGCACAGCCAGGTCAAGGTCGAAATCCAGAGTGGAGGAGCTTTCGCGCTGGTTGAAGAAGAAACGTGCGGAATCAATGGGCACTTCGTCCAGCAGGTCGGTCAGGGTGATGGCCTTGCCGGTACGCTTGCTCATACGCACCGGTTTGCCGTCGCGCATCAGGTTGACCATCTGCATCAGCACAACATCCAACTTGGTGCCGTCCAGGCCAACGGCGTCCATGGCACCCTTCATGCGGGCTACATGGCCGTGATGGTCGGCACCCCAAATGTCGATGGCACGGTCAAAACCGCGCACGGCCAGCTTGTTGTAATGGTAGGCGATGTCGGCGGCAAAATAGGTGGGAATGCCGTTGGCGCGTACCAGAACTTCGTCTTTGGCTTCCTCTTCGCCGTCGGCGTTTTCGTCCTTCTTGCGGTTTACAACGCCGTACTTGGAAGCATACTGGGCGCTGCGGTACATGATGGCACCGTCCTCGGCCTTGTAGCAGGCACCCTTGTCCATCAAGATTTTGATGACATCATCCACAGCGCCGCTCTTGTGCAGGTCGCTTTCGTGGAACCAGACATCATAGGTGATGCGGTACTTGCCCAGGTCGCGTTGCAGCCCGGCAATGTTCTTGGGCAGGGCATCGGCAATCAGGGCATCTTTCAGCTCTTCAAAGTCCTTATCGACATAGGAATCGCCGTGAATTTCGGCAAACTCTTTGGCGCGAGCAATAATGTCAGCGCCCTGGTAGCATTCCTCCGGCAGGGGAACGGCCTCTTCGCCTTTGTACAGCTGCAGGTAGCGGATGGCCAGGCTCTTGCCGAACTTCTGGATCTGGTTGCCTGCATCGTTGATGTAGAACTCGCGGGTCACATCATAACCGGCCCAGTCCAGGCAGGCAGCCAGGCAGTCGCCCAGAGCACCGCCGCGGGCGTTGCCCATGTGCATGGGGCCGGTGGGGTTGGCGGAAACAAATTCAACGTTGTAGCGCTTGCCTGCACCGCCGTCCGTGCGGCCGTATTCCGGCTCAGTGGCAGCAGCCTGCAGCACGCTGGTAAACCAGTGGGCACCCAGGAACAGGTTGATGAAGCCGGGGCCTGCGATCTCTGCACGGTCGAACAGGCTGCCCTCCAGGTTCAGGTGGTCCACAATGGCCTGTGCAATCTGGCGCGGAGCCTTGTGGAACGCACGGGCACCGGCCATGGCGGCGTTGGATGCAATATCGCCGTTTTTGACATCGGCGGGAATCTCAACAATAAATTCCGGCAGCGGGGCTTCCGGAAGGGAACCGTCTGCCACAGCAGCATTCAGCGCGCCGGTCAGCAGCTCACGCGCCGTATCCAGCGCAGCCTTGCGGGGGTTATAGTATTTGTAATTCACGTTGTACCTCCAGTTTGGAAGTTAGGAGGGAGGAGTTAGGAGTTAGGAGTTTAAGGTGCGGCCTGCGCCGCAATTTTGAAAAACAGCCGCACACCAAAAACTCCTAACTCCTACTTTCTAACTCCTAACTAAAAATTTATTCAACTTCAGTTTCCTGCTTTTTCAGCGGCTCTACTGTGATAAGCACGGAATTGCGGCTGATTAAGGTTTCGGCGCCGGAATCCAGCGTGTAGCTGAACTGCAGCTCGCCGCCATCCGGCAGCAGGTTGTGCTCAATCACATCAGCGGCCACGCCAAGGCTGATGGAACCGTACCCGGTTTCGTAATGGCACAGGTGGCGGATGCCTTTTTCAATAATCAGCTGGCTGGATGTTTTGCCAAAGCGGGTCATGCTGACCAGCCGGGCATCCTGGCTGACGCGCACCGTGGTGGTACATCCGGCGTAACCGGTGGCTTCGGTTTCAGCATACACGATGTAGTAGCTGTTGCCGCGCTGCACAAAGTTGCCGCGGGTCATCAGCTCCACGGTGTCGTTTTCGCCGTTCTGCTCCATGGTGCCTTTGATGGTGATGAGGTAATTTTCTTCAACAGGTTTTGCCATAATAGTTTAATTCCTTAATACGTTTCAATGGCGATCTGTTCCACCGGGCCGCCCGCTTCGCTGCCCATGAACAGCCGCTCCTGCTTGGCAAAGCCGTCCGGGGTATCGCTGACAAAAAAGCGGGTGGTGCCGCCGGTGCTGCGCCCGCTGGAAATCCCAAGGTCATCCAGCGCGGTGGCGGTGGCAATGGCGGTCAGCTTACCGGGGTCAATCAGCGTTACGCTGTCGCCCACAAAATCGCCGATCATTTTTTTCAGCAGCGGGTAGTGGGTGCAGCCAAGGATCAGGGTGTCAATGCCGGAATCCCGCACGGGGGTCAGGTATTCCTCAATCATCAGCTGGGTCACTTTGTCGCCGTTCACATAACCGTTTTCAACCAGCGGTACAAACAGGGGGCAGGCGCGGGCAAAAATCTGAACCCCCGGCACCAGATCTTTCAGCTGGGTGGCATAAGAACCGCTGCGGATGGTGGCCGCTGTGCCGATCACGCCGATGCGTTTGTTTTTGGTGGCGGCAGCAGCTGCGCGGGCTGCCGCACCGATCACGCCGGTGTAGGGTACCGGCAGCTGGGCAGCTTCCGCCGAAGGATAGGTGGAAGATACTGTGCCGCAGGCCGCCATAATGAACTTGACATTCTGGGAAAGCAGGAACCGGATATCCTGCTGGGCGTACCGCACGATCACATCGTGCCCGCGGGAACCGTAAGGCACGCGGCCGGTATCGCCAAAATACACAATATCTTCGCCCGGCAGCAGGCGGCGCAGCTGGCGCACGGCGGTCAGCCCGCCAAGGCCGCTGTCAAATACGCCGATGGGACGAGTATCCATCAGTAAGCACCTCGCTTTTTGCTCAGTGCAAGGCCGATTAGCTTATCAACCAGGGCGGCAAAGCTGTAGCCCTCGTTTTCCATCAGCTTGGGGTACATGCTGATGGGGGTAAAGCCCGGCAGGGTGTTCAGCTCATTGCAAAGCACGCGTCCTGTGCCGTGCTCTACAAAGAAATCGCACCGGGCAAGACCAGCGCAGCCCAAAGCCAGGTAAGCGCGGGCGGCCAGCGTTTTGACTTCGTCCAGCTTCTGGTCCGGCAGGCGGGCGGGAATCACCGTCTTGGATATACCGTTTTTATACTTGTCGTCATAGGTATAAAACTCTGCGCCGGTCAAAATCTCGCCGGGGCGGGTGGTGCGCACTTCCTGCGGGTTATCCGGGTTGCCAATGGCGGCACATTCCACTTCCTGCCCATCAATAAACTCTTCAAACACCACTTTGTCATCTTCCCGCAGGGCGGTGTCAATGGCGGTGTTCAGCTCTTCACGGTTGTGGGCCTTGGTGATGCCCACGCTGGAACCCGCATTGGCCGGTTTGACAAAGATCGGGTAGGGCAGGCGGTTTTCCACGCGGGTCAACAGGGTGCTGCGCTGGGTTTCCGCTTCGGCTCGGACGGCGCTGCACCAGTGGCAGTGGGGCACATGATAGGCGTCCATGATGGTATTGGCAACGGCTTTGTCCATGCAGGCAGCGGATGCCAGAACGCCGCAGCCCACATAGGGGATGGCAGCCAGCTCCAGCAGGCCCTGAATCGTGCCGTCCTCGCCGTTTTTGCCGTGCAGGATGGGGGCGACCACATCCACCGGCAGCAGTTCATAGCCGTTGGCGCTGTGCACCAGCAGGCCATGGTCGCTGCGGTCCGGGCTGAGCACGCAGGGCACGCAGGAAGCATCCTGCTCCCAGCTGCCGCTGCGCATACCCTCGGTAGAGCCGCTGTATTTCAGCCAGCGGCCCTGTTTGGTAATGCCCACCAGAATCACTTCATATCGGTCCGGCATGGTGGCAAGGGCATCCGCCCATGCAGCAGCCGAAACACAGCTGACCTCATGCTCGCTTGAACAGCTGCCAAACAGCAGGGCCACGCGGATCTTGTTTGCTTGTTGTTTCATATTGTCAGGTATGCTCCCTTTTTGTTTTCGGCCGGTTCCGGGGCAGTTTGCCGCCCTCCCTTCTTCAACAACGGATGCCTCAGCAGCCTGCGGAACTCTCCGCCCCGGC
>OGZN01001078.1_pt1 | contig 12813 bp, 10 predicted proteins | sample 1576801 | NCBI WGS metagenome assembly OGZN01 (sample SAMEA3541573, study PRJEB24748) | human gut metagenome | biome: human gut; feature: human-associated habitat; material: faeces | place: China | collected 2012 | reverse complement strand
AAACCTGCCCCTCCAGAACTTTGACGATATGTCCATCCGCTGAAGATTTCAGAGGACGGACGTAGTCACACGCCGGATACTGTGAGCATCCAAGAAACGGACCGTGTTTCCCGGATCGAATAACCAGTTCAGCCCCGCACTTTGGGCAGGACTCATTATTACGCACCGTGAACAGTGCTGATTTCGCCATAACAACTTATGCTGAATTAAAGAAATGATTAATGCAGCATACCTTCATTCACTTCAAAGAGTAATTCTTCCATTTGCTGGTACGCATTTTCGCAGCCCGGAATATTGAACAACACCATCAGGATCACCCATTTCAGATCATCCAGTTCGAACTCTGCGTTATCCAGCGCGAGCACTCGCTCTATCACCATTTCACGAGTTTCAAGGTTGAGCACCTGAATCTGCTCAAGGAAAAGCAGAAACCCACGGCAGCTGGCATCCAGTCGTTCACACTCTTCCGGTGTATAAATACGCATGGAGAGAGGATCCGAGGCCAGTTGCATCGGTTCTGCCAACCCTTCCTGATAATCAGCAAGTTTTTCCAGCCATAGCAGGGCATTGTAGATATCTTCTCGCTCAAAACCTGCGTCGGTAAGATCCTGTTCAAGTTTGTCTTGATCCACACGCAACTCAGCTTCTGTGTGAATATAGGTTTCAAACAAATACATTAGTACGTCGAACATGGCATGCCCTCCTCAATCGGACATAGCCGCCGGGTACAGCTGCGATCCATCCTGCTAACTCCAGTTCGAGTAGTTGAGTAACTACCTCTGGCACAGGTTGGCCGGCACGTTCAGCGACGACGTCAACAGGTGTTACCTCATCTCCTACGTTAGCCAGGAGCTCAGGAAATGGCAATGCCACGTCTTGCTGATCTGGTGAATAAAATGAATTTTCAGGGGCGTCTGGCAACCAGTGCAATCCAAATTGCAAGTTTTCCAGAATTTCTTCCGGTTCCGTCACAAGAATCGCACCTTGTTTTATTAACCAGTGAGGCCCTTCGCTTCCCGGATTCCCTATTGGACCTGGCAAGGCAAAAACTTCTCGCCCCTGCTCAAGCGCACAACGTGCTGTCACCAGCGAACCACTACGCAAAGCCGCTTCCACCACCAGTACACCTTTACTTAGACCACTGATAATGCGATTTCTTCGTGGGAAATTGTAAGCAAGGGGTGGAACATCGAGGGGAAATTCCGAGACGAGAGCGCCCCCCTGTTCAAGCAGACTGGCAGCCAGTCGGGCATGACGGCGGGGATGAATGGTATTAAGTCCATTCCCCAATACAGCAATGCTGACGCCATTTACCTGTAAGGGAGCTTTATGCGCTACACCATCGATTCCACGCGCCAGTCCACTCGTAATTGTCACTCCACGCGTCGCCAGAGTTTCGCAAAATAATCGTCCCCATCGCTCGCCATACCATGAATGCGCCCGACTCCCCACTACGGCAAGCTGAAATGAATGCAGCGCGTGCAGTTCTCCTTCAACAAACAGTGCGCCGGGGTAATCTGTCGTCGCCAGAAGTTGAGGAGGATAAAATTCGCTGTCCGCAGGAATTAAATGATGGTTGGGTTGCTCCAACCAACAAAGTGAGCTTTCGATACTCTTTCGTGGAAATGAAAGAAAGCGTTGTGCCTGCCGCAATGTAAGCCCTGTTTGCTGCAATACAACCGCATCAATATGCGACTGTTTTGCCACCCAGTGAGCGATACGGACCATATCATCGCCGTACAAGCTGCTGATACTCATTAAACGCAGCCAAATTTCTGTATCGACCATCCTTATCTCCCTGCCATAAGCAGCCTTAGCAATCTTTGCGATTGGTCAGTGATGCTGTCAATCAGAGGGGGATTTGTCTAGAATAGAAGAAATAATCTTTCTAACTCCTGAACACATCTCTGGAGATTTATGTCAGTTTTGCAAGTGTTACATATTCCGGACGAGCGGCTTCGCAAAGTTGCTAAACCGGTAGAAGAAGTGAATGCAGAAATTCAGCGTATCGTCGATGATATGTTCGAGACGATGTACGCAGAAGAAGGTATTGGCCTGGCGGCAACCCAGGTTGATATCCATCAACGTATCATTGTTATTGATGTGTTGGAAAACCGTGACGAACGGCTAGTGTAAACGAAGCCAGAGCTTTTAGAAAAAAGCGGCGAAACAGGCATTGAAGAAGGTTGCCTGTCGATCCCTGAACAACGTGCTTTAGTGCCGCGCGCAGAGAAAGTTAAAATTCGCGCCCTTGACCGCGACGGTAAACCATTTGAACTGGAAGCAGACGGTCTGTTAGCCATCTGTATTCAGCATGAGATGGATCACCTGGTCGGCAAACTGTTTATGGATTATCTGTCACCGCTGAAACAACAACGTATTCGTCAGAAAGTTGAAAAACTGGATCGTCTGAAAGCCCGGGCTTAAGGATAAGAACTAACGTGTCAGAATCACTACGTATTATTTTTGCGGGTACACCTGACTTTGCAGCGCGTCATCTCGACGCGCTGTTGTCTTCTGGTCATAACGTCGTTGGCGTGTTCACCCAGCCAGACCGACCGGCAGGACGCGGTAAAAAACTGATGCCCAGCCCGGTTAAAGTTCTGGCTGAGGAAAAAGGTCTGCCCGTTTTTCAACCTGTTTCCCTGCGTCCACAAGAAAACCAGCAACTGGTCGCCGAACTGCAGGCTGATGTTATGGTCGTCGTCGCCTATGGTTTAATTCTGCCGAAAGCAGTGCTGGAGATGCCGCGTCTTGGCTGTATCAACGTTCATGGTTCACTGCTGCCACGCTGGCGCGGTGCTGCACCAATCCAACGCTCACTATGGGCGGGTGATGCAGAAACTGGTGTGACCATTATGCAAATGGATGTCGGTTTAGACACCGGTGATATGCTCTATAAGCTCTCCTGCCCGATTACTGCAGAAGATACCAGTGGTACGCTGTACGACAAGCTGGCAGAGCTTGGCCCACAAGGGCTTATCACCACGTTGAAACAACTGGCAGACGGCACGGCGAAACCAGAAGTTCAGGACGAAACTCTTGTCACTTACGCCGAGAAGTTGAGTAAAGAAGAAGCGCGTATTGACTGGTCACTTTCGGCAGCACAGCTTGAACGCTGCATTCGCGCTTTCAATCCATGGCCAATGAGCTGGCTGGAAATTGAAGGACAGCCGGTTAAAGTCTGGAAAGCATCGGTCATTGATACGGCAATACACCTTCCATTTCTATCTGGATCATTTGTGACTTATTTTTTACTAATTCAGCCAAATTTGCAGCACTTCCTCTTTCAGTTCTGTCGACATAAGAATAAATCACTTTATCAATTTCTTCCTGAAAGATATTTCCAATATCATTACATACATCTTCAATATATTTTTGCGGTAGATATTGTGCATCCTCTATTACTGTCTCAAATTCATTGACATCTAATCCTTTTCGTTCTAAATGGCCATCTTTCCATTTGATTTCCGCAATATAATCACTTGCTAAGTTCTTTGGCATCTTTCTAAAACGGTTATCATTTAAAAAAGAGGCACTCCCCATCGTTCTACATTTGCAAACTTGCCCGATTATATCTGAAAAAGCGCTCTTACCGCTACCTTTATTTCCAATTACTGCCACTAATCCTGCATTCAACGATATATCAAAGTCAAACCAACTTACTCCATCATTTTTGGGTTCAATTATTCTATGAACAGATAAACTATCTATATTAGCTTTTTTATTCTTATTTACCCTATCTACCGCTGCCGGTATTGTTCCTACATATACTCTTTCTGATGGCTGGAAAATACACTGCTTTAATCCTTCAAATGTCACATTGGCTTTAATCCATAACGATTCCTTTGCACTATACTTTCTTGGATCATGGCAATCAGAACATAAAATAATTGGTTTTTCATCAATTTCCTTAAAAACATATTTATAATAATCTACTATATCTTTCTTCTTTCCCACTTCAAAAAAATCAACATGCTTAGCAATATCTGATTTAATTGCCTCTTTTACCGGTAATGCATTTGAAATCTCTTTATCAATACCATTTGATTTCTTCCCTGCGTGAATAGAAATTAATCCTCCATGATTTTTACAAAACTCCACAATATCGTCAAACTGCCAATAAATAGTTTCATCTGACTCCTTTGATTTAGCCAATGTTCGTAACATTATTGCGTTAAAATCTGCTGATAAAGTCTCTAAATCTGATAGTTCTGAAAAGATAAGAATCAGATGTAAATTATTTGCTCCTTTGTCAGTTCGCAGCTCTACCCCAGGAAAGAACACAATTTCCGGTGCAAGTTTTCTTAAGTGTTCTATTCTTGTTTTGTCTATTTTAAAATGATCCGTAATAGCAACTGCTTTTATATCATTTTCTGCTAATGCTTGACATAATAATTCATCTGCATCGTCTGCTTTATACGGGCTGTCATATGATGACGCCGTATGAATATGTAAATCCCATTTATTCCATTCAGATCCTCTTGTATTTTTCATGCTTCATCCTTTCCATACTGCAATAAAGCGATATTTAATTTTTCTTTTTATAAACTTTTCACTCAATGTCAATTACATAACGTTCTTTATCAGATGTTTTATATATTACCAATTCTCTTCCAAGCAAATTTTCATTTTTTAACAAATGCGAAACATCCCCCCATCGAATACTTGTTACATAATTATTCTGCTGATATGCTACCATTCCCTTTCGCTTATGCAATATTCTTAATTTGTACTCTCCATAATTAATCCCGCATATTATCATGGTAAAATATGCGTTTGCTATTTCATCTCCACTTTTATTATTTTTCCAGTCTAAATCTCGAAAAACTGTATCTCGGAAGTAAGTAAATTGATCAATTTGTCTATATTGACCTTTTCCTAAACTCATTTCACCTTTTGCATGTGTACCTTTTTTCACAATTCCCAAATGCGATTTTGTCAATTTATTGCTCTTCCAAACTTCTTCACATACTTCTTCAACAATAACCTGATCTAATTTTCTCAGTATGGCATTTGTTTGTTTCTGTTTTTTTCCAAAACTTAATAATTTTTTATTTACTAATGGAAATCGTGAAACTATAGACTTTTCTTGTTTTTCCTTGCTTGCACAAAAAAAATTATTCCTAAGCTTTCTTTGATTTTCATCTACAACAAGTCCTTGCTCATACAATTCATCAAGTTCTCTATCTTCTGAAATCTTCTTCACATTTTGGGGATAATTATGAATTATGTTATCAATATATTCTCTTACTTCTGTTAAAAATTTTTCATCTGATTCACATCTTAAATTTAGTTTGCTAATAATTCCAGCCTCTATATTATTAGCCAGACCACCTGTAGTTATATTTGCACTTCCGCATATAACTTTTGCAGAATTTGTCCCACTTCCCACAATTACTTTAGCATGAAAAATGGATTCTATTCTCGCCGTATCAAATACAAATACGCTCACCTTCATATTTATTAAACATTTTAAAGCCTGATATGTTGATACATTGTTTCTTATTCCTATAATAAATGAAATATCCGCTTTTGATTTCTTAATGCTTGGCATAAGATTACATATAGCACGTTCATTAACAAATGCTGTCAATATCCAAATGGATGTATAATCTTCTGTTTCAAGTACTTCTTTTATTTCATCAAAAAAATTTATATCTTTTTGAAACCCCTGCATTATATATTTAAAATCTGCCATTCTATCCCCTTTTTAATCTTCTATGCTGCATCTTCTTCCATATTCCTCTCGACATAGAACACATTTTCTCATCAATACCTAAATACTCTTTCAAAATACCATTATCCACAATATCTAATGCCTTCTCAATGTTCTCCCCATTACGAACAATCTGATCTACTTGATGCAACACTTCTCTGATCTTTTCAAGTGGAACACAATCTAAAACAGGAACCAAAACCTTTCCCACTTCTCCAGGCAATATTTCCAGTACTCCACCACCATAACTGCGTCCACATATTTCAGTAAACGCAAAGGAAATACTATTATAATACGATAAAATTATTCTCTCTGGCTCAATACCTTCTTTAAATTTTATCCTATGCATAGTATCAGTAGAAACAGCAGCACAACAATTCAATACAAATTTAGGATACAAGTTATTTCTACGTAAGAAAAAAGCATCCGGTACCCATACCGACGGTATTTGATACCATTTTTCTCTGATTTTACATTTATATCCTGTGTTCTCACCATTTTTCTCTCCAAATTCAATATAATCTTTTTGCCCTCGACTATATTTCTCAAGCAATGTATCTGGAAAATCTATCAAATATGCTGATTTTCCTTGATCTACATTTTCTTTCCAATCTTCCTCTTTGAAATAGACACTATGAGCATGAGAACTTCTTCCTATTAGTGGTCGTACAACATCTGTTAAATCATATTTTTCAACAATTTTTTTATTTACTGAAAAATACTTATTATTTCCGGTTGTAATTCCTACATTAATAATGCCCGTTTCAGACAATGTTTGGAATCTATTATCTCTTTTTAAATCTGAAATCAATTGGTTTTCTTGTATAGTTGTAAAATACTTTGTCCATTTTTCATGCACATGATTGAGTTTCTGAAAACCATTTTCATATATATTAAGATTTTCTAAATCTTCAAGATTATTTAGCTCTACAATTTTTATACCTTTTTCCGAATCTCCCTTCTCTCCAATAAAAACTACCACTTCCTGTTCAATTCCTGGAAAAACTAGCTCTTCAAATGTTAACAATGTTATTTTGGACAATTTATTAGATAAAAATAACCTCAAATCCTCCGCATATGCAACTTGTAAAATTTCTGCCGGAATCACAAATGCGATTTTCCCATTATCGCTCAACATATGAACACAAGCAACCATAAATCCAACCCAAGTATTAATTAATTTATTCGCTTTCATCCCATGACTTGTTAAGATTTCAGCCATTTCAGATCTTTGTTTTTCTTCCAGATATTGATAGCGAATATATGGTGGATTTCCTAATATCAAATCATATGTGTCCATATCTTTATGTTTATGATAGAACTCAAAAAAATCTCCGTTCACAACATCTATATTCGAATTATCCTTCAACTTTTCACTTAATTTTTCCGCTTCTTTTTTTTCGATTTCTATAGCGGTTACCCTTTTATGCTGCGATAAAAATTGACTTTCTAGTAATGCATCTACAAATACTCCATCGCCACAGCTTGGTTCTAATATGGATTTTATAGATAAATCATCCTTAAAAAAATCAACCATCTTTTTGGCTAATTTTAACGGTGTATAATAAGCACCTCTTAATTTTTGTTCTGAACTATCCTCTTTTAATATCATTCTCTCACCTAAAATTGCAAATTATAAATTTTTGTAATATCATCTTCAATTCGTTTACTTAAATTCTCTTTTTCCGCTTCAATTACACCAACGGAGGCTTTATCTTTCTTCTGCTCTAACACATTATTCAATTCTCTAATTCTCTTTACAGAAACAAGTACAGATTCATACAATGCCTTTTGTATTTTGTCATTAAAATCCAACTCAACAAAAGGTATCTTTTTCAGCAGATATGTTCCCCTTGCTGTAAATCCTCCTTCAAAATCACTTCCCATAATTTGAAATAGTTTTTCAGTATACGGATGATTCAACCATGCTTGTATATATCGTAAATCATATTTTGAATCAGGCAGTTTTGATATAGCACAATATCCTGCTGTTCCTCCAGAAGCAATAAGCATATTATTTTCATCGTATGCATACATGGGATCTTTACTCAAAATTCTTACAATCAACTTTGGAGTATTCACAAACGCAGTTATTGCTTGAGTTCTTCCATACTGATACCATGTATCCGCTGTTGCATTTTTAATATCTCGGCCTTTTCCACCATTTAAGCATTTAGGCACCAATAACTCATAACAATCTTCCAAATATTGATATGTTCCTGGATATTCTTTTTTCATAACGTCAATGCTAATCAGACTACCATCTGCATTATACGGAAAAATAATATATTTATCTGTTTTTAATATTGAATAAGTTCCCATTCCTTTTTCATCTGCCTTAGTAGGTTTAAAGAAAGGCTTTAAAATGCTTTTTTCTATATGATATCTTTTTTCAAACTTATCAACAATTATTTCGTCTTCTTTTTCTGAAACAATTTCATCTTTACTAAACCAATACACCGGCTTAGGTCTTTCTGCACTTGTTTGAATTCCGTTAAAAATATTTACTATTTCTCCTAATGGTTTGCCATGTTCTTCTACCTTGGCGATCATTTTCATAAATTTAATATCTGTAGTTAATCTCCATGGATTTTCGTCCAACATTTCATTCTTAATTTCAATATTTTCTTGTTCTTCACCAGTCCAGAGATCAGTTAACGAAATAACATTCGTATATTGCAGCTGTTTATTACATTCTTTACATAGTGTAATAATGCAACTATAAATAGTTTTATCCGGGAAAAGTTGCATATCTCCAAAATCATCCAATTTTGACACATATTTAGCTGTTATGCGACGTAGTTCTTGCCCTGCTCCTATTTTATAAAATTTGTTTGGTACGATATAACACATCTGACCGTCTTCTTTTAAGAGATCAAATGCTTTTTCAAGAAATAAAAAATACTTATCAAACTGTTTATATGCACTTTTATATTTCTTTTTATAAACTGCAAATTCTTCCTCTGTCTCTAATGTGTGTATATCCTCAGTTTTTACATATGGTGGATTGCCAACAATAGCATCAAATTTAGCTCCTCCATTAATCGTTTCCCATTCAAATGGTTTTATGTTACACAACACTTCTATTGGCAATTCTTTACCATGAATATCTTCTCTACAGATCAATGAATTTCCATTTTTTATATTAGAACTTAAATCCGGTAAAATCGGAACACATTCTTTCACAGATGCCGGTGTTTCATCCTCTATTAATTTTATCAGTAACGAAAATTTACTAACTTCAACAGCATGTACATCAATATCTACACCATAAATACATTTCGTTAAAATATCTTTTTTATCAGTCAATGGCAGCTTCTTTTTCCCATTGCTCAATTCTAATAAATGCTCTGGATCATTTTGCATATACCATTCTGTACAATAATCAACTAAAAATTGATATGCTTCCTCCAAAAATATTCCAGATCCACATGCAATATCAGCAATCTGAATTTTCTTTATTTCGTCTGGTGTTTTTTCTTCACAAATTGGTGTTAACGTGTTCTTTACCATATACTTTACAATTTCGACAGGAGTCGATACTACTGATCGATACTTATATTCTTTCTTCGCAGCAAGTATTATATGGTTTTCTCTTTCAATAAGGCTTTCTGTTAAAAAACTCTCATATATTTTTCCTAAAATTCCTGGTTCAATAATATTGAACATATAGGGAGTCTTAGGATAATACAATGAAAGAATCATATTAAAAATAATTTCATTATTTAGATCAAAAATAATATTATCACCCGCAAACAACTTAGAATTATATTTTTTATCAACTTCCTTAAATACTTTTGTCAGTGCATCTTGTAATTCCACCTTGTTCTGAGCTGTTTCTTTTAAACTTTGATATAAAGGCAAGTTCCTGTCTTCACAAATTCTCAAAAAGATAATTTGATTTATAAACTCCTGAACCACATCGTTCAAAAACTCTATATCTCTATAAGTACTATCCATATGGTACAGATAGTCACCAATTTCCAATCTCCACTCATTAATTTGTTTTAAAAAGACTTCATCTACTTCTGTTGAATATCGATCTTCACTTGGAAATTTTTCTTCAACATATTCATCGTATTTTCCAGTATAAACGCTTTCTCTTGAAATCAATTCATATATTTCTTCATACTTTTTTAAATACTCTAAATAATGATATTTCCGATACAGCGACACCGTTGCTGCGTCTCCATCTTGCGGTTTATTTGTAACGTCATAAATCATCATATCCTCAAAATTTGTTAATATGGATAATTTATGTTTTGCATTCCATCCATAACGTCTTGCCTGAATTGCAGGTTCAGATTCTTCTTTTATATTCACTGCCGGCTTCTTCGCTTCAACAAAAATTTTTGATACTCCATTTAAGGTTAATGTATAGTCCGGTCTATCCCCACTATTTGAAAATTTTTCCACAACCACTTCTTTGTATTGTGGTGATGTTCCCTTCTCATTATGTACATCCCATCCAAAACTCTCTAATAATGGACTTATAAATTCATCTCGGCAATCTTGCTCATTAAATTCTCTTGCATTTCTATAAAATTCAAGGTTCTTTTGATACTGGGTTATTAATCTTGATAATCTTTCTTTGTTCATATTTACATCCCCACTTACATTTCAAATTTACAAGGCACTTTTACCGCTTTTTACCCATCCATCTACTTCCGTTAGCTTAAATTTCCAAAGTCTTCCAATTTTATGTGCCGGTATATCTGTTTTTTTAATCCAATTTCTAATTGTATCCTTTGTTACTCCTAAGTACTCTGCTGTTTCTTCTAAGCTACACCATTTATCTACCAAATCAGTCATTTTTCCTCCACCCTATATATCTTGCATAATTAAACTATTCCCATTCTAACTTATATTCCCTCAAAAAGCAACCATACGTTCTATGATTTAATAGTATTTAATAGTATTTTAAAAGGAAGGACTAAAAAAGACCTTCCCCTATCATTTTAATTTGTATATATAACCTTCTTCATCACAATCTCCTCCGCACAAGCCCGAATATTATTCATTCTCCCAACCCATGCCATCTGATCCTGCATCTTCAATTCTTCTGTCACTCCCTGCTGTTCTTTCATCTGTTCCACCAACCCGTCCATCATCTGATGGCATTCCTCGTCAATCTGGTGCAAATGCGCATTCAGTTTCCCGGCTAGTACCAGCTCCAGATACACCCCTTTCCGATGCTCCCTTAAATACGTCTTCCGCAACATTCCATATTTTCCAATCGGATACTCCGTCTCCTCCGGGAGATACAGGTCTGGATAATACAGACCATCCGCTCCCAAAGTATAGCTGATTCCATTTTCTCCCATAATGTGTTTCTCCATGATTTTTTCCTCCTATCTCACCCCTCGATCCTGATTCTGGCTTCGGGTACGCTGCGTGTTTTTCTGTTCCTGTTCTATTTTCTTTCTGTTTGCTGCCAACTTTGCCCTGACACCATGTGGCTGTGGCTCTGGCTCTTTTACTGTTTCTTGTTGCCACTGTGCGATTGCCTTCTGATACTGACTGTGCTCAGACTTTGCAGTTTTGAAGTCTTTCAGAAATTCCTGTATGCTTCTATAACCAACTTTCTGTACGATCTTCGGAAGATAATCTTTCATATTCCGGATCTGGCTTGCCATATCGTCAATTTCTTCCTGCAATTCTTTTTTCTTTCTTCCTTTAAACCAGCCTTTGATCTCAGACAATTCTTTTTTCTTGGCAGAACGTTGTTTCTCTTTCTTATAAATTGCATTGTTCTGCTGTTCCAGTTCATTGTAAATCTTATAAAATCTCGGATATTTTGATGCCATTCTTGTCATTTCTGGCTGTTTCGGTTCTGGCAATCTTTCCACTGGCTCGTTAATTTCTGCTTCTGTTCGCTCTGTTTCTGGCATTACAGTCTGCATTTCAGAAGCATCTGTTTTCTGTAATTCTTCTTTCTGTTCCAATGATTCCTTATACTTTTTCACAAGTACGCTTTCTATCATCAGTTCCAATGCCTCAATCGCCATCGTAACAACTTTTGCAAATAAGTTTGGTTTTCTTCCTTTCCAGGAAATTGCACTCTTGATTGGCTCTGAAATTCTTTTTTGTTTCACTTCCATAATCTGCGGTTCTGGAATTCCGCTGATCAGTGCCATGTCAACTGCCCGATTCCATTCCTGGCGTTTTCGATTATCCGCTTCGATTTCCGGAGCCTTGGGATTACGTTTTCCGATTTTCTTTGTTGCAAGATAAACACTGCCACGTTGAAATACTTGCAGCTTCTGTTTTTCATCTTTCACATAAAGGTTAATCAGGTCCGTATAGGAACGCTTCACTTCATCCAGAAAAGAATTGCTTTTAAACCGTTCATCCTTAACTGTAAACAACTTCTTCTCATAAATCTCGCCCTTCTTCACGACATGGCAGCCTTCCCGGATTTTTCCGTCTTCTCCTAATATTTCTTTCTTGGTACGGACATGTTTCCCATTTTCATCATAAAACATATTCCGGCTGGCAATCTTAATGATTGGTTCAGCCAACAGTTTTCGTTCTGCAAAAATCAGATGAATATGATAATTCGTTTTCCTCTTATTGTGGTGCAATGCTGCAATGCATTCCGTTCCATAGTTCTGTTTGAAATGCTCTGTAAACAGCTTCAACAATCTATCTGGCGGATATTCCACAAAACTCTCTGGTAAAGCAATAATCAGTTCTCGTGCTTCAATACATTTCCCTTCTGTTCCACTTTTTGCAAACTCTTCCTGATTACATTTTGCAAGTTCCCGCCAGAATTTTCGCTCCGTAGTCTCATAGACTGCATAAAGATTTTCCTGTTTTGCATGGCTGGATATATAAGTGATCCGACCTTTTACATTACTTAATTTCGTCAATTGGATAAATGAATTTCTTGCGATAGGCACTCCCTCCTTTTTTCAGCAAAGTAAATTCTGCCATATTTTTTGTGAGTGGATGCTCAGGCATCCGTTTACGAACTTATTGCCGTGTCCGGCATAATCAGCTCCCGGCAGGGCGAAATACCCTTGAGCATAAAACGCAGTTTTGTGCGATGGGTGTATTTCGCTCTCAAACGCCGAGGGCTTTGATAAATGCTG
>OGZN01001072.1_pt1 | contig 12841 bp, 11 predicted proteins | sample 1576801 | NCBI WGS metagenome assembly OGZN01 (sample SAMEA3541573, study PRJEB24748) | human gut metagenome | biome: human gut; feature: human-associated habitat; material: faeces | place: China | collected 2012 | reverse complement strand
GTTACCCTTCCTTGGCCGCATGGAATCGAAAATTGATGTCCGCCGCAGACCTGATTGTGGAAGCCGGCATCAACCGGAGTGAAAGCAGTAAATGGAGATTGACCTATGAAGAACTGGAAAAGCAGACCGGACTGTGCTTAAAGGAACAGCCCTTTTGGGGAGAAATGCTGCGGGATATGCTGTTGTGTGACAGCGGGGCAGTATCGGAATTGTGCTTGGGAGACGATGCCCTGGAGGTGGTATACAATCCGGATTTCTATCTGTGTGGTTCAGAAGCGCAGGCCGTGTCCAACACTAAATTACAATTCTAAAAGGAGGAATCGTTCATGAAGAATGCAACTTTGACTGTCACATTCAATGCAGAAAAACTGGATGCCCTGGAGTTTCATATGAGCAGAAAGGATACAGATCTGCAGGAAGAACTCAATGATACGGTCCAGAAACTTTATGAAAAATATGTGCCGCAGGCAACCCGTGAATATCTGGATGATAAAATATCCCGTGAGCCAAAGGTACGGGAGCGGCCGCGGCGTCCGACCCGTGCCGCAGCTTCTTCCGAAGGTTCCATCCATCAGGAGGAATCATAAGATACCGTACAGTTCAAAGAATGAGGCGGCATTTATCACCGGACAAAAGAAGCTGCCATGCACTCGCCCCGTGTTGCCCCCTGTGTGCCCTTGTGTGGGCTTTTGTGGGAGGGGGTGGCATTTGTATACCCTTGCAGGTGCTTTGAGGACTGTCGGGCGAATGTGAGCGAAGTCCGGAAAATACAGGAAAGTTGTGGATAAGAGCCGATTGCGGCGGGAAGATTGCAAGGTCGAAACGTGTGCAGGTTAAAGGGCGGGTGGCTTTGAAAAGCCCCCTCGCCCGATTTACACCGCCCGGCAAAGCCGTGCGGGGATTTCTTCTGCCACCCAGAAAATTCTGTTTCTAAAATTCGGGTGGCATCTTTTACCGAGTAACAGGAAAACAGGAGGTTTTACAGGTGGCATCCCGTAAAAACAGCAGGAAAGGAGGACTTTATGGGAGGAAATGCAGAAAAGACCAAGTTCTCCATTCGGGTAGACACAGACCTGGTGGAATTGGCAGATACCTATATCCGGAGTTCCACGGTAAAAAACCGTACAGAACTGATTGAGGATGCTCTGCGGTTTTATCTTGGTTTTCTCACAGCTCAAAAGGCAGAAGATTATTTGCTGCAGTCGTTGTCATCTGTGATGACGGGAACTGTGCAGGACAGTGAAAACAGACTGGCTCGAATGGATTTTAAAATTGCGGTGGAGTTGTCCAAGCTGTCGCAGGTGATTGCGTATTCTCATGACATTGATGAGGATGCATTGAAACGTTTGCATCTGAAATGCCTGGAGGAAGTCCGACGCATCAATGGTGCCATTGATTTTGAAAGTGCATATAAATACCAGAAGCGCAAAACCTAAAGAGTGAAAAATCTTTGTTGGTTTTGGATATGGATTGTTTCTGGTGATTCGGATATGGTTTGTAAAAAGGAGTTGATACACAGTATGGATCAAAAAGACATTTTGGAAACCGTCATCTGTGAGATGACAGAACGCGCATTGGCGATACGGAGGGAGACATGCGAAGAAGCGGAACAGCAGCTCTACAAAAAAGCATCCGCCCTCTCCAAGCAGAAACAGGAAGTGCTTCTAAAACTCACACCGGAGGAACGTCAGGCGGTGGAAGATTATATTGTCACAATCAATTTAATCGCACAGCATGAGTGTGAGTACCTCTATGTGCAGGGTGCAAAGGACTGCGTAGAGTTATTAAAGAAACTCGGTGTGCTGTAACGGATTGCAAAGGAAGGTCTGCTGCGGCAGATCTTTTTTGTTTGTAGAGGGATGGTGCTATGCCCAAAATTATTTTTACTTCCCGCTATCTGCGTGACGCACCTCCGGAGCAATTAGAAAACTATGTTCGATACATCGGAACCCGTGAGGGTGTGGAAAAAATGGATGAAAGCAAGAGGCATCTGCCTGCGACCATTCATCAGAAAGAGTTTATCAGACAATTAATCCGTGATATTCCGCAGGCAAAAGAAATGCTGGAGTATGCGGATTTTTTATTGCGTCCAACCATCGGGAATGCATCGGAACTGATCTCCTGCGCATTGGAACAACATCTGGATCTGGTTGCAAAGCGGGAAAACTATGTGGATTATATTTCCAATCGGCCCCGTGTGGAGCGCATCGGAGAACACGGTCTGTTTACAGACGCAGGAAAAGCGGTGGTGCTGCGGCAGGTACAGGAAGAAGTGATGCGGCATAAAGGTCCGGTCTGGACACATGTGGTCTCTCTGCGGCGGGAGGATGCGGCACGGCTCGGATATGACAGTGCAGAACAGTGGATGGCATTGCTGCGTTCCAAACGGGCTATGCTGTGCAGGCATATGAAGATCGACAGCACCAATCTGAGATGGTATGCAGCTTTTCACAATGAGAGTCACCACCCACACGTGCATCTGATGGTTTACTCTGCAAAAGACAATGACGGGTATCTTACCAAACAATCCATCGAAGCAATGCGGTCAGAATTGGCACATGATATTTTCCGTCAGGACTTTGCTCATATTTATGAGGAACAAAATCAGGCGCGCGCAGATTTGAAATCCCAAGCAGAAGAAGTCATGCGGCAGATGACAGACGCTCTGCGTGCCGGAACAACCGTAAATCCTGTCATAGAAAAAAAGATAGTTCAGTTGTCCAAGCGCTTGCAAAATACCACTGGGAAAAAAGTATATGGCTATCTCAAACGGGATGTAAAAAGCCTGATCGATGAGATTGTGGATGAGCTTGTAAAGGACAGCCGTGTGGATGCGCTCTATCAGGCATGGGGAAAATGGCAGAACGAAATCCTGCTGACTTACCAAACGCAGGGGTCTTCCCTGCCTCCCCTGTCTCAGCAGAAAGTGTTTAAAAGTATTAAGAACATGGTTATTGCAGAAGCAATGCAGCTTGCAGGTCAGAACTTTATATTTGAAGATGAAGCGATGACGGAATCCACCGGAGAACCGGAAATGATACTGCAAGAAGCAATGCCAAGCATGGATGCTGTTCCGGAACAGTATGAACCGTATCCGGAGCAAGGAAATCACAAAAATCGTGACGCCGGATGGTGGAGCAAAGAGTATAAACAGGCACGGAAATATTTATATGGCGATGATTCCACCCCACAGGATTTTGTAAAGGCGTTTCATATGTTCCGGCAGGAAGCGGAAAAAGGCAACGGATTTGCGATGCATGATCTGGGACGGATGTGCGCTGACGGGTTAGGATGTGAAATCAATCCGGAGTTGTCACAGGAGTGGTATGCAAAAGCATTGTCTGCATTCCATGCAGCGGAACAGAGCGTTCAGCCAAAGCAGCGCCCCTATCTTTGGTATCGCATCGGGAAAATGTATGCAGCGGGGCTTGGTACGGAACAAAATTATGAAACCGCAGCCGAATGGTTCTCGCAGGCGGTTGCAGCCGACCATAAGTATGCCCAGTATTCTCTTGCCGGTTTGTATTACCGCGGACAAGGTGTGGAGCAAAGCTATGAACAGGCGTTTCACTTGTACTGCCGCTCTGCGGAACAAGGGAATCCTTACGCAGATTATGAAACAGCAAAAATGTATCGGGACGGGATCGGAACAACGGTACAGCCGAAACAGGCGGAACAGTCTTTCCAATCCGCTTTTCGTGGTTTTACCGCTTTGGAAAAGCAAAGTCATGACGATAAACTGCAGTACCGTTTGGGACAAATGCTGCATACGGGAACCGGAACGGAAAAAGATGAGAAAGCTGCGGCAGAGTATTGGGAAAAGGCCGCAAAGCTCGGAAATGTCCATGCTCAGTATGCTTTGGCAAAGCTGTGGCTGGAAACAAACAACGGAGATGTATCCAAAGCACTGCAATGGTTAACAAAAGCGGCGGATGGCGGTCATGCGCAGGCCCAATACACATTGGGAAAATGTTATCGGGACGGGATTCATGTAGACAAAAGTATAGAGCAGGCAGTACATCTGTTTTTATTATCTGCAGAACAAAACAATGCGTATGCAGCATACCAGCTTGGCAAGTTGTATCTTGCCGGAGAAGGAATTCCAAAAGATGCAGAGCAGGCGGTAAAGTGGTTGAAGTGTGCTGCAGAACAGAGAAATGCCTATGCCCAATATACGTTAGGAAAACTTTATCTCTGCGGGGAAGATGTGCCGCGGGATATTGAAAAAGCACTGGATTACTTGAAAGCGTCCGCGGAGCAGAAGAACGAGTATGCGTCCTATCAGCTTGGAAAATTGTATCTTACCGGAGAAGTGGTTCCAAAAGATGTGGAAACTGCGGTACGCTATCTGGAAACATCCGCAGGAAACGGAAATCAGTTTGCCCAATATGCACTGGGGAAGCTGTACCTGCAGGGAAAGGACGTTCCCCGTGACAAAGAAAAAGCGGTGCGTTATCTGGAAGCATCCGCCGCACAGGGAAATCTGTATGCCAAGTTTCTGCTGGAACATTTGGACTCTTTTCGAGATCCGTCTACGTTTCTTGCGGCTACCCGTTTACTGCATCGTCTTGAAAGTCTGTTCCGTGAGGATTATCGCAAAACAACCGGCGGCACTTCTTACTTGATTGACCGCAAGCGCAGACGCAAGCTGGCTGAGAAAAAACAGGCACAGGGACATAAACGGGATGACTATGAACCCATTCGGCAGATTTATTGACAGGAGGTGTGTAAATGCCGGGATATGTTTATTTTACAGAAGAACAAAAACAGCGGGCCAATGCCGTGGATCTGGAGGACTTCCTTGTCCGGCAGGGAGAAAAGCTGCTTCGTTCCGGCAGAGAAAAGCGGCTTGCCGGTGATCACAGTATCACCATACGCGGAAATCGATGGTATGACCATGCAACAGAAAAAGGAGGTTTTGCAATTGATTTTGTCCGGACGTATTATAATCAGAGTTTTCCGGAGGCGGTCACGATGCTGCTTGGCGGAGAGCAGGGACAGGTCTATCGGGAGAGCAAACCACAGGAGCAGGAGCCGGCAAAGCCGTTTGTGTTGCCGGAAGCACATACCGATATGCACCGGGTGTTTGCTTACCTGATTAAGACACGGTGTCTGGATCGCGGAGTCGTGGCAGAATTTGCAAAGGCGAAGATGCTCTATGAGGATGCCAAATATCACAATGCGGTATTTGTGGGATATGATGCAGAAGGAATCCCCCGTCATGCGCATAAGCGCGGAACGTATACCAACGGTGATGCGTTCAAAGGAAATGTGGACAGCTGTGATCCGCGGTACAGTTTTCATTGGATCGGGCAAAGCGATACGGTGTATGTATTTGAAGCGCCGATTGATATGCTTTCGTTTCTTTCCCTCTACCGGCAGAACTGGAAACAGCACAGCTATGTGGCACTTTGCGGTGTAGCAGAGCATGCATTGATGCGGTTGCTGACAGACGCACCGCATGTGAATAAAATTGCCTTGTGTCTGGATAACGATAAAGCGGGCGTACAGGCACGGGAGCGCATACAAAAACATCTTACAGAGCGAGGATACCAAAATGTATTCTCGCTCTTTTCAAATTTGAAAGACTGGAATGAAGATCTGCAGGCATTGAGCAAGCCTCCGCCGGAGCCGGCAGAGGAACAACAGCCGGTCATGCAGATGGGATGAAAGGAGGCCGTCATGCAGACACATCAGATTGTATTATTCGTGTGCATTGGGCTTGGTATGTTCGCTGTGATTGGCGGTCTCGCACTGCTGTCCAATTACTATACGCTCAACGGGATCAAGTCACGGACGGTTGGAGACGGGCAGCACGGAACCGCACGGTTTGCCACTGAAAAAGAAATCCGGGAAACGTATGCTCATATCCCCTATCAGCCTGAAAAATGGAGGAAAGGAGAATCGCTTCCGGCAGAACAGGGATTGGTGGTCGGATACAAAAAGAAAGGCGGAGCGGTTATCGCACTGGTAGACAGCGGAGACATCCACTGCCTGATGATCGGTGCGGCCGGTGTTGGTAAGACCGCTAATTTTCTGTACCCCAATATTGAGTATGCCTGTGCATCCGGCATGAGTTTTCTGACCACAGACACGAAAGGCGATTTGTTCCGAAACTATGCCGGAATTGCGAAAAAGTATTACGGATATAAAATCTCTGTTCTGGATTTGAGAAATCCTACCCGCTCGGATGGAAATAACATTCTGACACTGGTCAACAAGTACATGGATGAATACCTGAAGGATAACCACAATCTTGCAGCAAAAGCGAAAGCGGAAAAATACGCAAAGATTACTGCGAAAACCATCATCTGTTCCGATGGTGCGTCTGCCAGCAGCTATGGGCAGAATGCATTTTTTTATGATGCGGCGGAAGGGCTGCTGGCATCCGTAATCCTGTTGATTGCGGAATATTGTGAGCAGGAGAAACGCCATATCATATCCGTGTTTAAATTGATTCAGGATCTGCTGGCTCCATCCCCTGTGAAGAACCGAAGCCTGTTTCAGCTTTTGATGGATAAGCTACCGCCAACACATAAGGCAAAATGGTTTGCCGGAGCTGCGCTCAACAGTGCGGATCAGGCAATGGCGTCTGTGCTTTCCACTGCAATGTCCCGCTTGAATGCGTTTCTGGACAGTGAGATGGAACAAATCCTCTGCTTTGACAGTTCTCTGGATACGGAAACATTCTGTAAAGAAAAATCCGCAATTTTTATTGTTCTTCCGGAGGAAGATAATACAAAGTATTTTATGGTGTCGCTGTTTCTGCAGCAATTGTATCGTGAAATGCTGACCATCGCTGACGAACATGGCGGGAAGCTGCCGAACCGTGTGATGATGTTTGCGGATGAGATTGGTACGATCCCCAAAATTGAATCAATGGAGATGATGTTCTCTGCAGGACGTTCCAGACGGATCAGCATGGTTCCCATTATCCAGAGCTTTGCACAGCTGGAAAAGAATTACGGAAAGGAAGGCTCCAGCATCATCATTGATAACTGTCAGGACATTCTGTTTGGCGGATTTGCACCGAATTCGGAAAGTGCGGAGATTTTATCGAAAGCACTTGGAAACCGGACCGTTCTGTCCGGCTCCATCTCCAGAGGGAAGAACGATCCGAGCCAGAGCCTGCAGATGATGAGCCGTCCTCTAATGTCACCGGACGAATTGAAAACACTTCCAAAGGGACATTTTATCCTTGCAAAAACGGGAAACTGTCCTATGCAGACACAGCTTCCTCTGTTTCTTAAATGGGGGATTCAGTTTGGCGATGCGTATGAGGTGCCGGAGCAGGCTACCAGAAGTGTGAAATACGCAGATCGCTTTGAACTGGAGCAGGAGATTGTACGGCGCAGAGATGCGGAAGATGATGAATGGGAAGAACCGCCAATGTCTGATGCTGATGGAACACGCAAGGGCGGTCAGCAGCAGTCACAAGTGCAGACGGCGAGAGAACACAGTAGCATACCAAGACGTCCTCCGTTGCGAACCGATTAGGAGGTGATCTGTGTATGGGGTATTTTTCTAATATTTATAAAGCAGAACTGCCCCATCGTGCCAAAACCGTGTACATGTATTTGAAAGACCGGAGCAACGCACAGGGACAGTGCTATCCGGCGATCGGTACCATCGCAAAGGAACTGCATCTGTCCCGGCGCACGGTGGAACGTGCGATTCAGGATTTGATCACAGCTGGGTTCTTAAAAAAGGAACAACGCTGGCGAGAGAACGGCGGCAGGAGCAGTCTGCTGTTTACCCTGACAGACTGCAATTAAAAAATAGCGCCACCAAGGGGAAGGTTTGTCCTCTTGGTGGCATATGGATTATGTCACTGCGGCGTATGCAGAAGGGATCACCTGAAGAAATACGGACAGGCAGAGAAAGTGATATAGAGTCATATCACATGATGTTTGTGGCAAAGGCGTACACTGGATTCTATGTTACAGTATCGTTGTTTTTTTAGAGAACTATTGAAAAAAGAAAAGTGGAGTGATATAATTAAACCAATCTATAAGTGATTGGAGGGATTGATATGTTTGTTGGTCAGATTCTACAAGCAAGGGTTCAGCCTATATTGGGAAATAGACAATTGTTCGGTCAAGTTAAGGTGTTTTCTGAGGCCATAGTGCAAGGGACAACTTTGCGGGAAGATAAAGTCGAAATAGGCACGAACTTTTCGCAAGATGTTGACATCGGTCTGTATCGACCAAATGGAAATCAGATGCGGATACTTTCGTCAGTTTCTTGTACGAAAGTTGAATCAGATGAAAAACTGCAGAATGAATTACTGCCTCCATCAGAACAATCCTCATATACTGAAAAAGATGCATTGATAAATCAGTACATGAAACAGTCTCGTATTGAGGGGTATTTTGAGGGGGATACATTTGTACGTACTTCTACTGATCCTGTTAAATTAATTTTAAAGGATCAAATTTCAGAGCAAGAATTGGAAAGTTTAAAAAGTGAACTTGTTGAAAAAGGGCTTGGAAACGAGATTGACTGGCATAAGGTAGCAAGTGATTTGTCAAGTATGAATGTTGGCTTTGACAACATTGAAAATTTTGAGAAAAAAACGGACTATCTGGCATCCCGATATGCAGTTTTGAAAGATCGTATTCAAACACAATTTACTGGAGATAAGCAGGAAACGGAATTACAGAAACTGGAACAACTTTATACTGACGCAAAAGAAGAAATGGCAAATTCCTTTGCTGAGAGTATAGGTGGATTTTATGAAAGTCTCGGACAATCTGGTACAATTGATGAAATGCGCAATAGCGTTTTGGCTGTGATTGATGGAAAAGCGAAAGAATATGCTAATTATCTCAGACAAAACGATATTTATGCAAAGATAGATGAGCCAGATGACCAATGGCTGAAACAGGATGATGCCTATATGGCTGCCCAATTGCGTGAAAGCGTTTTATCAGTGCAAAATGATACTCAAACAGAAAGTATTAATTCACAAGCACCATACAGTGAAAAAGACTTAACATATGCAGGTATCTATGCAAGAGATTTATTGCAACAATTGGAAAAACCTCAATGGGATACCTTTACATTAAAAGAAAATGACAGTGATTTGGGTAAATATCTAGCAGAACAGTATAAGACGGTTTCAGATGAGATTGACAATGCCGGAATCAGCGATAAATTATCGAATATGCTCAAAAATTCATTTGAACCATTCATTGAAAAATTTATGAATGCTTTAGATGCAAAAATTGATCAGAATCGGCAACGTGTTGCTGAAAATTTATGGCAGACTGGATTAATCAGAACAGACTATATTGATAGAAGTAGTGTTTATGATGCTTTTCAAAATGCTATTGTTGGTATGTAAGAAGAGGGAGGAAAATGAAGTATGAAAAAAATCAGTAGTCTTTTGTGTGCTTTAGCATTGATGGTTAGCTGTTTTTCAGTCAGTGCTTATGCGGCTGAAAATAATCCAATGCCAGAAGTAGAGGCAACGGAGGCACAAGATGTTGGTATGCAGTCTCTAACAATGGATGAGGCTGAAGTAATGCCGTCACAGAAATTTAATGATTTAGAAAATTTGTCAAATACGAATCGACTTACGGATTCGCTTTCTGGCGTTCCGGAAAGTGCACTTAATGCAAGAGAAAATTGGGCAATTAATGATCCAGTATTTGTTGGTAATGGTACATTAACAGATTCGTTTGATATTTATGTGGTGACATTAACTTCAAAGCAGCTGTCTTTCTTGAAGCTCAACTCTGCTAATTCAAATCTAATGGCAGTTCTCTATTATGTGGACAACGGTATGTTGGGTGATTCTACTGGTTGGGGTGTATACGCTAATGGTGGAGAGAACTATATTAACATTCCGGCTGGACAGTATGCAATTGTAATCGGTTCATCTACTGGAACTGAAAAAGGAGATTACCAGTTGATGTGGAATTGCTCAAATCCATCTGGTGCTACAAGTATCGTTGGTGCAACTGATGATTTGTCGCGAGTAGTATTGTATTATGATAACAGTACGATTTTGAGCAATGGACAAAATATTTTAACAGATCTGAAATGGGAAGAACACGAAACGTGGTATATGCCTCTTGGATATTCTGCCCGTGATATGTCAATGGATTTAATTGAAGCGAAAGGTGTATATTTAGGTTCTTTCTCTAGTAGTGCGCCATATTCAGCACCTAATGCCTTATTAGTTGAGATAAACCGTGGAACGTGGTTATACACAAATAGTTATTACAGTAACGATACGGGTGATGTAACTCACATAATTAATTGGTATGATCCTTCAGGAATGAAAACTCCTCGAACTTTTGGTGAGGGTCTTTATGATTTTTCCTATGGTCCTAGTTATATTGTGATTGATTTGGATACGTTCCAGGTTTGCGAATTTTTAAGTGCTTTTAACTATCACTATACACAAGATGGTGGTCGTACATTTACTTTAACAAATTTACGACAGTTGGGGTAAATAAAAAAGAAATTTTTTATTTGGATTGATTAGATATCTAATATGGAATGGAGGCTTGAATTTTATGATTCAAGCCTCCATTTTTTTCTTTGTCAAGTATTGAGGTAAAACATTTTTAGATATTTACAAAATATAAGTTAGCATATAAAAACATCTATAGAAGGAGAAAGGATAACTGCCACCTTTTTCGTAAAATTGTAGTTACTTATTTATTGTTTAGCATCACTTGAATTGCTGCACGGATAACATCTTTATCACGATTATTCAAGCACATAAATTGACGTAAAAGTTGTTGATCTTCACTGTCAATATGTTGAATCTGTGGATGTAGGATGGCATCACCGGGAATGTTTAATGTGTCAACGAGACGTAAAAGATTATCAAGACTTGGACGCTTTTCCTCGTTCTCCAAAGCCATAAGGAATCGAGAAGTAATCCCAACCTTTTCCGCAACATCCTCTTGTGTTCTTTTTGCATCTATACGGTATTTTTTGAAAATAGGCCCCATATAGGAAATATCCTTTTTTTCTGTTTCAGCCATTATCAGTTCACCTCCAATATCATTTTACAGTTCGGGTATTAAGATGTGAACGTTGTGATAGTTCGTGTTTAACACGAACTTCTATTGCGCTTTTATTAAAAGAAAAATTTTCTGTAAATATGAGTGAGGAATTTGAACATCTTTCTTTTTTTTATCCTAAAATTGGTTTAAGTGCAAGAGATGTTATTATTTTGCATTGAGGAACATTTCGGAATAAAATTTGAGGAAACATCTCTTACAAATCCTTCTTTTTGCACCTTGTCTGGTCTTGAAAAAGCAATATGAAAGTCGCAATCTTTAAATTAAATAGTAGAAAATGAGTATATGTATAAAAGGGTGGAGTCTTTTAATATAAATTAGAAGTCTCCATCCTTTTATTTCTTGAATTTACCCCTTTAGGATAATGAAACCGATGAGCTGATTAATGCAGGACGAGATTGACACAATCAATCTACAAATTAAAAAATGGATAAAAATAGACATAGTTTGAATATTACGTTGAAAATGTACCCCTGTTCCGGAAGAACAGATACCGTAAGTCCGTCAATGTCCAGAATTACGGTATATATCAAAACGGAATTGCAGTACTGTGCTTTGAATATTCAATAGTTTACAAACTTCTGGTAGAATGAAGTTGAACACATCATCCGAACAATCTGCTATGACTAGTGATGCTGCTACTGTCACGTTGTTCAACTAATTATGATATTGTTATGTGACTTTGGAGTAATAAAATCAATATTTAAGTTAAAGAATATCTTTGACGATTTATGTCAGTACATAGAATGCTTCTTCTGACTTCGTTGAGGAGGGAGGGGTGTTTTTATGTGTTGGGATACTATGTTGCTGATCCGAAGCAGCACCATTTATTGAAACCGGATATCAATGTAATGGTGACCGCTTAAAAAAAGCGTATCTCTGCAACCGGGATATTCCGGACAACAAGAGGAACAATCAGAACATGAAAAATACGAATTGAGCGTCTGCATAGACTTTTATGTCTATGCAGGCGCTTTTTTGCGTTCCGGCAGAACTTTATGCCACTGCCGGAGTCCACCGCTTGTCCTTCGTTTTCGCATGAATTCGAAAAGGAGGACAAGCCTATGGCAAAGCCATATAAAATCCCGGATTTCAGAAAATTGTATCCGGAAGCCAGCGAAGAAGTAATCGCTGTTTTAAGAATGACAGAACGGAAGATGCAGTATCAGGAGTATGACTTGAAAACACCACCCAACTGATAAGCCCAAAAATCCATACTATCTTCCCATCCCCAACATAAATCTGTGCATTCATTTTATTTTGATGTTGCTCCCTTCTACATATAAAACCAAACCGAACATCTACAATCCCAAGTGCAATAACAACCAAATCAATTAATATAATCAAAAAATCCATCCTAGAATCTCCCTTTTAAAATTTGAATATATATTGTAACATTGGATATAGGAAATATGCTGCTCCAAAAAATACAGCTATACTTATCAAATACATTGCGATTTTTTCCAACCATCTTTTCGATTCATTTCCTGTCTCTATGATTCCGACCCCACCACTGACAAACAAAACCACTATTAAGCTTGTTACCCAGAATGCGCCCAGAAGTTCATTACGTATATCTGAAAACAAACACAATATTGCAATTACGATATCTGTAATCTGTACACCAATTGCACATAACAACCCTAAAATGCTTATTTCTCCATACGAATGCCATAGCCATATAAAATAATATAAAAATTCGTTTTGAATTTGATGCTTTGTATTGCCCGAAACTTTTTCAGATTCAATTATTCGCGAATTAACAAACCTGTTTACAAATCCCAATAACGATTTAGCTC
>OGZN01001026.1_pt1 | contig 13080 bp, 8 predicted proteins | sample 1576801 | NCBI WGS metagenome assembly OGZN01 (sample SAMEA3541573, study PRJEB24748) | human gut metagenome | biome: human gut; feature: human-associated habitat; material: faeces | place: China | collected 2012 | reverse complement strand
CTGCCGGAGCGGTGCTTAAGCCGCAAGGCGGGAATTGTGCGGTGTTGCCTTAGAAGTGAGGAAACGGAGAGAGTATAAGAGTGTTATGATTTTAATACGCGGCGCAAGCTGCAACATAAACTCCTAACGTCTCCCTCCTGACTTCCAATTAACCAAGTTCTACTTGGGCTTTGCTTCCGCATTTGGTCTTTTGGACCAGGATTTGTTTGGGGATGCGGTCCTGGAGGGTTTCGACGTGGCTGATGATGCCGACCAGCTTATCGGAACCGGCAAGGGCAGTCAGGGTGTCGATGGCTTTTTGCAGGGCGTCGGCGTCCAGCGTGCCAAAGCCTTCATCCACAAACAGGGTATCCACGCTGATGCCGCCGGCACTTTCCTGGATGGTATCGCTGATGCCAAGAGCCAGGCTGAGCGCCGCCAAAAAGCTTTCGCCGCCGGAAAGGGAACCGACCGGGCGGGTCTTACCGGTGTAGGCATCGAACACATCCAGCTCCAGTGCGGTCTTGGCGGCAATATCGGCGCTTTGGCGGCGGCGCAGGGTATACTGGCCGCCCGTCATGCGGGTAAAACGACGGTTTGCGGCGGCGACCACGCCGTCAAAATAAAAGCTCTGCACATACTGTTCAAAGGGCAGCTTTTGCTTTTGGGTCAGATTGCCGTTGATGGTCTTGCTCAGGTTATCCAGCATGGCGGCGTTGGCGCGGGCAGATTCTGCGGCGGTGATGGCTTTTTTTAGGTTGGTCATGGCATCGCGGTTGGTATCCAGCCGGTGCAGGGCGGCCTGATTTTGGTCGCGCAGGTTTTTGCGCTCAGCTTGCAGTGCAGTAAGGGCCTGCTGCTGGGCGGCAGGGTCCGGGCGGCTGGCGGTATCCCCGGCCTGTTCGGCCAGGGTTTGGGCGGCGCTTTGAGCCGCAGCAAGTTCTTTGGAAAAAGCATCGCGGCTTTTGGCGGCGGCATCCAGTGCGGCTTGCAGGGTGCGGCGCTGTTTTTGGGTCTCGGCGCGGGCGGCGGCCATAGCGGCGGCATCTGGCCAGGGCAGGTTTTTCTGCCCCTCGGCAAGGCGGGTCTGGGCTTCCGCGGCGGCTTTTTCGGCGTTGGCCTGTGCGGTGCGGGCCTGCTCCACAGCGTTTGCCTGGTCGGGGCGCTGGGCTTGCAGCTGGGCTTTTTGGCGGGTCAGCTTTTCCAGATCTTTTTTGCGGGATTCAGCATTTGCCATGCGGTCATGCACTTCGGCAAGGCCGCGGCGCAGGCTGTCATGTTGGGCCTGCAGGGCGGTTTGCAGCTCGTCCGGGGTCAGGGCATCGGCCTGCGGCCCGGTATAATGCTGGCGGCGGCGCGCCAGAAAGGCGGCGGTACGCGCATACAGGGTATCCCGCTGGGTTTGGGCTGCGGCTTTGGCTTCCCCGGCTGCGGTGGAGGCTTTGGAAGCTTCCGCCGCAGCGCTCGCCGCTGCCTGCGCAGCTTTGTTGCAGGCGGCTTCGGTGACATGGCTGGGGGCGGGGGCTGCCGGTGCTGGGTGGTGCAGAGCACCGCACACCGGGCAGGGGGTGCCATCCACCAGATCTTGCGCCAGAATCCCGGCGCGGGCGGCATTCAGGGCGCGCTGCATCTCGGCGCTGGAATGCTGGGCGGCATCGGCCTGCTGCTGCTTTTGCCGGTATTCATCGGCAGTGCGCTGCCAGTTGGCTTGCGCGGTGTGCAGGCGGGGGATATCGTCCAACAGGGCTTGGCAGTCCTGCTGCTGGCTTTGGGCCAGCTCAATGGTTTTGCGGCAGCTTTCCAGCTCGGCGTTCGGTTCGCCGCAGGCCGTGATCTGCGGTTCCAGCTGGGCTAAGGCAGTATCGGTACTGCTTAGAGTTTTCTGGTCTTTTTCCAGCGCCGCGGCGGCCTGCTCGGCCTGGGCGCGGGCGGTTTTGGCGCTGGCTGCGGCGGTGCTCAACTCTTGATAGCGCGGCTCCCACTCCGCAAAGCGCTGCAGCTTGGCATCCAGCTCGGCAAGCTCCGGGCGGCGGGCTTCGGTCTTGTCCCACTCCGCATTCAAAGCGGGGGCCTGGGCAGTCAGCTCGGCGGCTTTGGCCTGGGCTTCATCCAGACTGCTCAGCAGTTTGGCACGGTTTTGGGCGGCTTCCACCGCGGCGGACTGCGCTTCAATGCGGGCATCAAGGGTATCCAGCTGTTGGGATTGCTCCGCCGTCAGGGCGGTGTCCGCTTCGATCATCTCAGCGGCCCAGTCCAGCGCGGCGGGGGCGCGGTAGGGGTCACGGCTGTCCTGCGCATCGGCAAGTTCGCCGGTGTGGGGGCTGCCAGGGGCAGGCTGTAAAGCGGCCAGCAGCTGCACAACGGTGTGGTTGGCAAGCTCGGCCTGGCGCAGAGCTTCCCCGGCTTTGGTGCGGGCGGCACTGCCAAGGCGCTGGTAGCTGGCGGTATCAAACACGCGGCGCAGAATTTCGGCCCGGTCGGCGCTGGAAGTGTTGAGCAGGCGGGCAAAATCATTCTGTGCGATCATCGAGATTTGGGCAAACTGGCGAGCGTCAATGCCCAGCAGGGCTGTCACCGCTGCAGTCACGGCTTTGGTACCGGTCACGGGAGCGTCCGGCTCCTGCGTTAAGGCGGCAGAGCCGGGAACTGTGGTAACGCCCTCGCCCCGGCGCTTGGCGCGGGTCTGCTCCGGGGTGCGGTTGACGGTATAAGTACGGCCGCGGTGGGTGAACTCCAGCTCCACAAAGGTGGTATCAGTGGGGATGGCATAGTCGCTGCGCAGCATGTCCGGTTCGCGGTAAGCGCCGGTGGTTTCGCCGTACAGGGCAAAGGTGATAGCGTCAAACAGCGCGGTTTTGCCCGCGCCGGTATCGCCGCTGATCAGAAAGAGGCCGCTGGAGCCAAAGCCGGTCAAATCCAGTGTGCAGGTGCCGGCATAAGGGCCAAAGGCGCAAAGGGTCAGGCGTACAGGTTTCATAGTCCGGCCTCCTGGCGCAGCTGGGCCAGAGCTGCGGTTTCTTCGGGGGTAAGGGTGCGGCCGTGCATCTTTTCAAAAAAGCGGGCGAACAGCTCGTCAAAGCTCATGGTGCGCAGCTGGGCGGCCTGCTGGATGGCATCGCTGCCGGTATCCAGTGCGCCGCCGGGGGCGTAATCCAGCTTCATGGCGTTGGGGTAAGCGGCACGCAGCACGGCCATGGCGTCCGGGCGGGGAACCGGGTCGGTCAGGGTGGCCCAGATGTAATCTTCGGCATCTGTTACGGTATCGGCGGCGGTCAGCTGGTCCAGCGGGCCGGTGAGGTGGCGCATGGCGTGCAGCGGGCGCAGGGGCAAAAGCTCCGGTTCGGCTCCGTTGGCCCCGATATGAACCAGAACGGCGCTTTTCTGCGCGCCGCACTCATCCAGCGAATAGCACAGCGGGCTGCCCGCGTACCGCACAGTGGGGCAGCCGACCTGCTGCGGGCGGTGAATGTGGCCAAGGGCGGTGTACAGGTAGCCGGTAAAGCGGGCGGCATCCACGGCCTGAACCGTGCCGACATTGACATCGGCGGCAACGCTCTCACTGCCGGAACAAGTGGGCAGACTGCCGCCGCCCAGCACCATCTGGTGGGCGATCAGAACCCGACGCTCCCCGGCGGTGGGCAGCGGGCCCAGCGCGGCGGCGATGGCGGAATCTTCATCCCGGATATCGGCATCCGGCAGGCAGTGGCGCACGGTGGCGGGGCGGACAAAGGGCAGGAGGTCAAAGGTGAGCTCGCCGAATTCATCCTGCAAGATGACCCGGCGGGGGGCACTGGTGAACTGCCCGGCCAGATAGACCTGTTGGTTGGAAAGCAGCCCGGCGGCATAATCCAGCCGCTCGGCGCTGTCATGGTTGCCGGCAATGGCCAGCACCGGGATGTTCCGATGAGCAAGCTCGGTCAAAAACCAGTCCAGCAGCAAAACTGCGGCGGCAGGGGGCAGGGCGGTATCGTAAATATCCCCGGCCAGCGCCACCGCCTGCACATTGTGGGCGGCGCACAGGTCAAGGACCTGCTCTAAGATATAGCGCTGATCCGGCAGCAGGTCAAAGCCATTGACCCGCTTGCCGAGGTGAAGATCGGCGAGGTGGAGAAGATTCAAAGGTGGCACCCCCTTGAAAGTTAGGAGTTATCTCAATTAGGAATGAGGAATGAGAAATTAGGAATTGGAGATGGGGATAAGTTTGAAATTTGGGGTGAATGGTAAATTTGAGGGGGAGGGCGGGGTGAACCTGACCAAGCCGGGAGCCTGACGTAAATTCTGATTATTTTTACCGTATCGCCGGCCACCAGCTCGAAGCCAAAGACCTTGGTATATCCCGGGGTGATCCGTTCCACCTGCTCCATATAGCTCCGTGCGTCGGGTCCTTCACTGGCTGATATCCCAAAACGTACGGAGGAGTAAACAAGGTTGTTTGTGATAGCGGCCGCTTCTATATAAGGGGAGGCGGCGATGAAACGCTCGAGTTGTGGACGTGCGAAATTAGCCTCCCATATCCCGTCATCCCGCTTGTTTTCTAACTGAAAAATCCTTTCCCTGTTCAAGAGGGAAGCGTCGAAGCTATATTCATGACCGACATGTATGCTTATTAGCATGAATAACAGGAAAGCGAAGCTAAGTCCTAAAAGATTAGTGACCGTCGCTAATTTATAATGTCTCAAGACATAAAGCAGGTTCTTGAATGTACTTTGCATGGTATAAGTTCTTTTAATTTTAAACCCTTTGATCTGGAAATACAAAGCAAAGCTATTCCTTTATTTACGTTCCCGTGTTATTTTTTTGACAAACGGTTACTTTCTGTTGATGAATTGTGATATTATCAATAATTTCCTTATTTTTGCCATCATACTTCAAAAAGAAACAAGCGCTATGTTACACAAAGGCTATCGGATGCTTTTCAACTGCCTGATGTTTTATCTCTAGCAGATACTCTCCCTATATAAACTCATGGGGGCGGGGATGCCCGTCCTGTGTAACAATAAAAAATAACCTTGATGAGGGCGGATAGATCCTACCTCTACGATAAAACATATAATTTTATGAATACAACCCATCACACACATTCATGCGTACATGATACCGTCTCTTCCGTAGGAGCGAACAATTTCGGGATGAACGACCGTATCAAACGTCTGCGCCGGCAGACCTTCGAGGCCCAACCTTCCCTCTCCATCGAGCGGGCCTTGATCGAGACCCGTTTCTATCAGGAGAATTACGGGAAGTATCCGATCCCTATCCTGCGTGCCCTGAACTTCCTTGAGATCTGCAAGCGGAAGACGATCTATATCGGCGAGGACGAGTTGATCGTCGGCGAGCGGGGGCCCCGCCCCAAAGCCGTGCCTACCTTCCCGGAACTTACCTGCCATAGCGTGGAGGACTTGCATATATTGAATACCCGGGAGCTGCAACGTTACACCATCAGTCAAGAAGATATCGATACCTACGAGCGGGAGGTGATCCCGTACTGGAAAGGCCGTACCCAGCGGGAGCGCATCTTCAGCCACGTCCCCAAGGAATGGAAAGAGGCGTACGAGGTGGGTATGTTCACCGAGTTCATGGAGCAACGTGCCCCCGGGCATACCGCTTTGGACGGCAAGGTCTACCAATATGGCCTGCTGGACTTGAAGAAACGTATCGAGGGGGAACTAAGCGCCTTGGATTTCATGAACGACCCCGAGGCCACGGACAAGCAGGAGGAACTGACGGCCATGTCTATCTCCTGCGACGCCGCTATCCTGCTGGCCGAGCGACACGCGGACTTGGCCGACGAGATGTCTCTCACCGAAAAAGATCCTCGTCGTGCCGCTGAGCTGAGGAAGATCGCCGAGGTATGCCGCTGGGTTCCCGCCCACGCTCCCCGTACCTATTGGGAAGCGATCCAGATGTACTGGTTTGTCCATCTAGGTACGATCACGGAGCTGAATGGTTGGGATGCCATGAACCCTGGCCATTTCGACCAGCATCTGGCGCCTTTTTACGAGAAAGAGATCGCCGCCGGAACCTTGACCCGTGACGAGGCGAAAGAGTTGATGTCTTGCTTCTTCATCAAGGTAAACAATCATACCGCCCCGCCGAAAGTGGGTATCACGGCGAAGGAGAGCGGGACCTATAACGATTTCACGAACCTGAACATCGGCGGCATCCGGGCGGACGGCAGCGACGGCGTAAGCGAGGTCTCCTATATCATGTTGGAGACGATCGAGGAGCTGCATATCCTCCAGCCCGGCAGCGCCATCCACGTCAGTGCCCGTACGCCGGAGCGTTTCCTTCGTGCCGGGTGCCGGGTGATCCGCCAAGGCCATGGCTACCCGTCGGTATTCAACCCGGATGTGTACGTGCAGGAGTTGATGCGGCAAGGCAAGTCGCTGCGTGATGCCCGCGAGGGAGGTTGCAGCGGTTGCATCGAGGTGGGCGCTTTCGGGAAGGAGGCGTACGTGTTGACCGGTTATCTGAACGTGCCGAAGATATTGGAGGTGACCCTGCATAACGGCGTAGATCCGGTAAGCGGTCGCAAGGTCGGTCTGGAGACCGGCGATCCCCGTGGTTTCCGGACGTATGAGGAGCTTTACGCGGCATTCATGCGCCAGATCCATTATTTCGTGGACATGAAGGTGCGGGTCAGCAACTATATCGACCGCATGTTCGCCAAGTACGCCCCCGCCACGTTCCTCTCCCTGTTTATCGATGATTGTATAGCGAAGGGTAAGGATTACTACAATTGCGGGCCTCGTTACAACACCACTTATATCCAGTGTACCGGATTAGGCACGATAACCGATAGCCTTTCCTCTTTGCGGAAACACGTCTTCGAGGATAAGACCTTCACGATGGAAGCCTTGTTGGATGCGATGGCGGATAATTTCGAGGGACATGAACCGATGCGCCAAATGATCCTGAACCGTACGCCTTTCTTTGGCAACGATGATCCGTACGCCGACCAGATCGCCGTCCGTGTCTTCGACGATTTATATGACGCGATCGAGGGCAAGCCGAATACGAAAGGGGAGTGTTTCCATTTGAATATGCTATCCACCACTTGCCACGTCTACTTCGGCAAGGTGATGGGAGCCACCCCGAACGGCCGCTTGGCCGGGCGTGCCATCTCCGACGGTACCTCGCCCTCGCACGGAGCCGATACCCACGGGCCGTCCGCCGTTGTCAAGTCCCTCGGCAAGCTGGATCAGGTGAAGAGCGGCGGCACGCTGCTGAACCAACGCTTCCTGCCCAGCCTACTCCGGCGGGAGGAGGATATCTCGAAGCTGGCCTCCTTGATCCGTAGCTACTTCGCCTTGGGTGGCCATCATATCCAATTCAATATTGTGGATACGGAAACGCTTTACGCCGCCCAGAAGTGTCCGGAGGACTACCGGGATCTGCTGGTCCGTGTAGCGGGCTATAGCGACTATTTCAACGATATGAACGCCGATTTGCAAGCGGACGTGATCGCACGGACGGAGCAAGAGACTTTCTGAGCCATGCTGTTATTCGATATCAAACGATACGCCATAAACGACGGGCCGGGCATCCGTGTCACGATCTTCATGAAAGGATGCCCGCTTGCCTGCGTATGGTGCCATAACCCGGAAGGCATCTCGCCCCGGGCGGAGAAGCTGTATACGAGAAAGAAGTGCATAGGTTGCGGGACCTGCGTGAATGCCTGCCCTGTCGGGGCGTTGACCTTGACGCAAGCGGGTATCGTCACGGATGGGTCTCTGTGCCGCACATGCGGTAGATGCGCCGAGGTTTGTCCTACCTTGGCGATGGAGATGTCTGGCCGTGAGTATTCTCTGGATGAGGTCATGCGTGAGATCGAGAAAGAAACGGTCTTTATGGATCGTTCCGAGGGAGGCGTTACCTTCTGCGGGGGAGAGCCGTTGTCGCATCCATCGGACTTGGTTGCCCTGCTGGATCGTTGCGGAGCGTTGGGAATCCATCGTGCGGTGGATACGACCTTGTTCGCCTCGCCGGATACCGTCCGGAGCGTAATGGAGCGCACGGATCTTTTTCTGGTGGATTTAAAGCATATGGATTCCGGTAGCCATCGTCGTTTCACGGGTGTCCCGAACGAGCGTATCCTCTCCAATCTTCGGATGATCGCCGAGGCCGGCATAGACTTCCTCATTCGCGTCCCCTTGATCGAGGGCGTCAATGCGGACGAGGAGAATATATTCCGCTCTGCCACCTTCCTAGCCTCCTTGCCGTGGGAGCGGAAAGTCGTCAATCTCCTCCCGTACCACGACATCGGAAAAGGTAAGCACGATAAGCGAGGAACCCTCTACAATCCCGGGCATCTTCCGCTATCCACCCCTTCCGAGGCAGTCCTGCAAAGGTGTATCGATCAATTCGCCTCTTGCGGGATAACTGCGTTGATCGGAGGATAGTTCTCTTTGGGAACTATTCTTCTTTCAATAATTGGTTGATTGTATGAATGAATAATTCGGCTTGTGGATATAAGTTATCCAACATTTCCTTATCACAATAAACAAAATCGTCATAATCTCCACTATGTCTTTTCTCAAATAAAGTCGAGAATATTTTCCCGATTTTTATAGGAAGCTTTCCGGTAGAGATAAAATGTAATCCAAGCATAGTCTTAACTCCATTATGTGTTTGTGGTTGGTGATCATATTTTAATAGCAGGGAAACCGCTGCGTAATAGCATGCATAATAGAGGCGATTAACAGCAGCATTATAGAAAGACTCACGCATCATCACTTGAGCTTCTTTCAATGTCTCATAAGCACGTTGGATTCGATAGTTGATCAATGCGTTCTTACTTTCTTCATCTAGGATCTCTTTCATAATACAATACCTTCGTTTATAACATTAATATAGAAAGGAGTTTTAAAGGGACGGTTTTCCCAGAGTTTTCTTAACATGACGATGGGGCTGATATTTACGCCAGTCTTTAGTTCCAGCTCATACAAGGGTAAAGTAATTTCTTCCTCTCGTTCCAAAGTCATTTTCTCTCCGTCTATCAAGATGAGTAAGTCGATATCGCTATCAATCCGAGCGTCTCCACGTGCTTCCGAACCGAATAAGATAGTTTGTGCCGTGGGAGCTATCCGGCGCATGATATCTTTTATCTGATCTATAATTTCTGTTCGTTTCATTTTATCTTTTCATTAAATGACTTCTGTCGTGAGACAAAGATAATTATTTTTCTGATTATTACCATTTCTTCCGATACTCCGTAGGCGATATCCCGACGTGTTGCTTGAAGTATTTACCGAAGAAGGATTGGTTGGCGAAGTTTAGCCGGTCTGATATCTCTTGGATGGAAAGGGTGGAGGAGGATAATAACGCCTTCGCCTCCAAGACAACGTAATTATCGATCCATTCCCCGGCCGTACGGTTGCTGACGTTCTTTACCAAAAGAGATAAATATTTGGGAGTCACACATAATTTCCCGGCGTAGAAAGCTACCGATCGTTCCTGCTTATGATGTAAGGCGAGCGTTTGTATGAACGCCGCGAACAACTCCTCTTGCCGGCTCTTCTTCACCTCGATCGGCATATGATTCTTAAACATGCCGTAAACCTCGTGGAATACCGCCAACAATAAGCTCTGGGCAATCTCTTTCCGGTAAGGATGCCCTTTCGCTTTCACTTTCTTCCAGAGGAAAGAATGATATTCCTTGATACAACCTATCTCCTTGGTATTCAACTCGGTGACCGGATGCTCCTTGATGTAGAAGAACGCCGGCAAGGTATTCTGTATATGAGGAATGATCTCCTCCATGAAATTCTTGGAGATGACGATGAAGATCCCGGCCACGTCCTCGCTACGTTCCACGTGTTGGATGATCTGATCAGGCAAGGACAATACGAGATGGTTTTCCCCTACGACATATTCCTCCATATTGATCCGTATACGCATGAAGCCTTTCGTGCAAAGCGCGAATACGACGGCGTCTATTCGCATCGGATGGTCGAGCGAGGGAATATCGTCGATGTTATCGAATATGGCGAAATCCTCGTCGATAAAGTCTATGCCGGGTACGTTCTCGATAAGAGAGATACAAGCTTGAGGTAGATCTGTTACGTTCATAATTTATTCTTGTTTGGGCGATAAAATTAGTGAAATAATAGAATAATCCAATTGAAATGTGTCAAATAGGACAATTTGGTTGCAAAACGGAACTTCTTTGGAGTGGATAAACTCATCATCTTCGCGGTATAATAAATCATAGGATATGAAAAGGATGAAAGGCATTGTTTATGGAGGATTATTATCCGTCGTGTTCGTGATGTCCGGATGCTCGGGCAGTCAAAAAGAGGGACGGGATAGCAAAGAGATCCCGGTGGAGATCGTGAAGGTAGCGAAGACCGTTCCGGCGGATACAAGGAATTACGTGGGAACGGTAGAGGAGGTCGTATCCTCCTCGATTAGTTTTCAGGTGATGGGTAATGTAGAGCGAGTATTGGTGGGCGAGGGGCAGAAGGTCCGTGAGGGCCAACTACTAGCGGTGTTAGACAAGGCTACGCTGGAAAACGCCTATAACGCCTCGGCCGCTTCCTTGCGACAAGCGGAGGACGCCTATGCCCGCATGAGAACCTTGCACGAGAATAAGAGCCTGCCGGATATGAAATGGGTAGAGGTGGAGAGCAAATTGGAACAGGCCCGTTCCATGGAGCGAATCTCGAGGAAAAACCTTGAGGACCGGAACCTGTATGCCCCGTTCGGCGGCGTTATCGGCAAGCGCATGGTTGAGGCGGGAGAGAACGTGCAGCCCGGGCAACCGGTTTTCTCCTTGTTAAGGATAGAGACGGTAAACGTGAAGATCGCCGTCCCGGAGAATGAGGTCGCCACGCTCGGCGATCAAGCCGCTATGATAAAGGTAGCCGCTCTGGGCGGACAATGTTTTGAGGGGAAAGTGACGGAGAAAGGTATCGTGGCCAACCCTATCTCCCATACTTACGAGGCGAAGATCCGGCTGGAGAACCCGTCCGGCGCTTTGTTGCCCGGCATGGTTTGCGATGTACGCCTGTCGGGAGAGGAATCCGTGCCGGCTATCGCCTTGCCGAACAACGCCGTGCTGATAGCGAACGACGGGGGGCGTTTCGTCTGGAAGATCGTAGACGGAGAGGCGAAAGCTACGCCCGTACGGACGGGCGACTTGACGGAGCAAGGCTTGTTTATTCTGGAAGGGTTGAACGAGGGGGATATCGTCGTGATAGGCGGTTACCAGAAAATCAGTGAGGGCATGAGAGTGCGTGCGTTATGAGAGAACGTAAAAACGGAGTGATCGAATGGACCATGCGTCATTACCAGATCACGTTGCTGGTGATTACCGTGCTGGTCGGGTTGGGTATTTTGGGTTTGGTGGACATGCCGAAACAGGAGTTTCCGGAGTTCACCATCCGCCAAGGCGTGGTAGTGGGTGTTTACCCCGGGGCGACTTCCGGAGAGGTGGAGGAGCAGTTGGCCAAGCCTTTGGAGAGATACCTGTTTACCTTCAAGGAGGTAAGGAAGAAAAAGACGTACTCCATGTCAAGGGATGGAATGGTGTACGTGATGGTGGAGCTGAACGACGACGTGAACAATAAAGACGAGGTCTGGTCGAAGATCAAGCTCGGCTTGCAGAACTTCAAGTCGCAACTGCCCTCGGGCGTACTCGCCGTCATCGCGAATGATGATTTCGGCGATACTTCCGCCTTATTGATCACCTTGGAATCGGAAGACAAGACCTACCGGGAATTGCAGCGATACATGGAGACGCTGGAAGACCGCCTGCGCCGGATCGAGTCCGTATCCAACCTGCGCCGTTACGGGGTACAAAACGAGCAGATCTCGGTCTACTTGGATCCAGACAAGCTAGCCGCTTACGGCCTAGACACCCGTATGCTGATGACAACCTTGTTCACCCAAGGCTTTACCACCGCCTCCGGCTCCTTGGAGAATGGCGGCTTGGACATTCCCATCCACCTTTCCGTGACCTATCCCTCGGAGCGGGAAGTAGGCGAGCAGATCCTGCTGGCCGATGCCGACGGGCATATGATCCGCTTGAAAGACGTGGCACGTATCGTACGGGAATATCCCGAGCCGGATAGCTATATAACGAACAACGGCAAGAAAGCGATCATCCTTTCCATGGAGATGCGTGAGGGCCATAATATCGTACGATACGGAAAGGAGGTAGACGAGGTATTGCACGCTTTCGAGCGGGATCTTCCCGAGAGTGTCTCGATCCGCCGGATCGCCGACCAGCCGAAGGTGGTGGGAGACTCGGTAAGTTCCTTCGTGCGGGATTTGTTCGTGTCCATCGTGGTCGTGATCTTGGTGATGATGGTATTGTTCCCGTTCCGCTCGGCATTGGTGGCGGCTACCTCCATCCCGATCAGTGTCTTTATCTCGATCGGTGTCATGTACGCTTGCGGCATCCCGCTGAATACGGTGACGCTGGCCGCCTTGATCGTGGTATTGGGCATGATCGTGGATAACTCCATCATCGTGATAGACGCCTATCTGGAATATCTGGACAAGGGCTATTCCCGTTGGTACGCCGCCGTCTATAGCGCCAAGAACTATTTCAGCTCGATCTTGTTGGCTACGCTGTGTATCTGCGTGATCTTTTTCCCGTTGCTTTTCACGATGACGGGGCAGATGTTGGATTTCGTGACCTTCTTCCCTTGGACGCTTTCCATCTCCCTCATGGTGTCGCTGGCGGTGGCGATGGTCTTTATCCCGCTGCTGGAGCGGGTCTTGATCAAGAAGGGATTGAAGTCCGGGCGGGAGAATACGGGCAAGAAGAGGTTCAATCTGCTGGATACCGTACAGGCCGTCTATACGAGGGCACTGACGTGGACTTTCCGTTTCCCGAAAACCACGATCGGTCTGGGCGTCTTGACGGTTGCCTTGGCGATCCTGATGATCACCCAACTGAGCCAGCGTATGATGCCGATAGCCGACCGGGATCAGTTCGCCGTCGAGATCTATCTCCCGCAGGGAACCTCGCTGGACCGTACCGCCGCCGTGAGCGATAGCCTCTATAAGCTGTTGTCGGAAGATGAGCGCATCCTGTCCGTCACCTCCTTTATCGGAACTTCCTCGCCCCGTTTCCAAGCTACCTACGCCCCGAAC
>OGZN01001021.1_pt1 | contig 13108 bp, 8 predicted proteins | sample 1576801 | NCBI WGS metagenome assembly OGZN01 (sample SAMEA3541573, study PRJEB24748) | human gut metagenome | biome: human gut; feature: human-associated habitat; material: faeces | place: China | collected 2012 | reverse complement strand
AATTTACCGTTATCGGCAAACAGGTAGTGACTATCGGAGAACTGGACATCCGCGAAGAATTCAAGGCACAATTCAGCGAAGAAGAACTGGAAGAAAAAGCTCCGCTTATCGACCGCTACTACCACGATGTTGAAAAAGAAGCCATGCGTCGTTCCATCCTGGATGAAGGCAAGCGTCTCGACGGACGTAAGACTACCGAAATCCGTCCTATCTGGTGCGAAATCGGTTATCTGCCCGGTCCTCACGGCTCCGCTATCTTCACGCGTGGTGAAACCCAGTCTCTGTCTACCGTTACTTTAGGTACAAAACTGGACGAAAAAATTATCGACGACGTTCTGGAACATGGAAAAGAACGTTTCTTACTGCACTACAACTTCCCGCCGTTCTCTACGGGTGAAGCCAAAGCACAACGTGGTGTAGGTCGTCGCGAAATCGGTCACGGACACCTTGCATGGCGTGCTTTGAAAGGACAAATCCCTGCCGATTATCCGTATGTAGTGCGTGTAGTATCCGATATTCTCGAATCAAACGGTTCATCTTCCATGGCTACCGTATGTGCCGGTACGCTGGCACTGATGGATGCCGGTGTAAAAATCAAGAAGCCCGTATCCGGTATTGCAATGGGATTGATTAAGAATGCAGGCGAAGAAAAATACGCCGTATTGTCCGACATCCTCGGTGATGAGGACCACCTCGGCGATATGGACTTCAAGGTAACCGGTACAAAGGACGGTATCACTGCTACCCAGATGGATATCAAAGTAGACGGTCTGTCTTATGAAATCCTTGAAAAAGCATTGTTACAGGCTAAAGAAGGCCGCGAATACATTCTGAGTAAAATCACCGAATGTATCGCTGAACCGCATGCCGACCTGAAACCGCATGCTCCACGCATCGAAACCATGACTATTCCTAAAGAATTCATCGGTGCAGTAATCGGCCCGGGCGGAAAGATTATCCAGGGTATGCAGGAAGAAACCGGTGCAACAATCACTATCGAGGAAATAGACAATATCGGTAGAATTGAAATTGCCGGAACCAACAAGAAGTCTATCGACGATGCAATGCGTATCATTAAAGGTATCGTGGCAGTACCGGAAGTAGGTGAAGTCTACAAAGGCAAAGTACGTTCTATCATGCCTTACGGTGCATTCGTTGAATTCTTACCGGGCAAAGACGGTTTGCTCCATATTTCTGAAATCGACTGGAAGCGTCTGGAAACAGTAGAAGAAGCCGGAATCAAGGAAGGTGACGAGATTGATGTGAAGTTGCTTGACATTGATCCTAAGACCGGTAAGTTCAAACTGTCTCGCAAAGTATTGCTTCCGAAACCGGAAAGACAGGAAAGACCGGAAAAGAAAGACAAATAATCCCTATCAATAAATAGGATATATGAGCCCGACAGTGATCTGCCGGGCTTTTTTTCACTCCCCACCCATGGAAATCAAAAAAACAACAGGTATTGTTTGCATATTACAAAAAGATTATGTTGCTTTGTGATACGAAACCTTAAATCGTACGAAAAAACTCCAATTTGAATGTCCGACTCCATTAAATTACATACGATGGACCTTTTCTCGCGTTTTTTCCAGGAGAACCAAGAAAAGTTCCTGACTTTTGCTTATTCCTACCTCAGAGATAAAGCGGAAGCGGAAGACGTGTTAATGGAATCCATGATTGCCCTATGGGAAAACCGGAACCGTTGGGAAGAAGGAAGCAATCTGCATGCCTTGCTGTTGACCATAATCAAAAACAAATCACTCAATCTGTTAGAGCACAAAAAAATACGCCTGCAAGCAGAAGAAAATATAAACAGCCATAACCAGCGGGAGCTCAACTTGCGTATATCCACCTTGAAAGCCTGCGAACCCGAACAGATATTCGACAACGAAATACAGCACATCGTTCACAAGGCCTTAGAGCAAATGCCACAACAAAGCCGGACTATTTTCATGCTGAGCCGTTACCAGAATCTCCCCAACAAACAAATTGCAGAGCAACTGCATGTTTCACTGAAAACCGTAGAAGCGCATATCACCAAAGCCCTCCGCATACTGCGATTGGAGTTGAAAGATTACCTGGCTTCCATACTTCTCTGAGCAATAAAAGTATTTTTTCAGAAAAAAGTTTCCTTTTTTGATAGGGTTGTCCACACTTCGCCGGTTATATATACAGAAAGGCGGTAAAGTCCCTCTCTTTAACCAAGCAACTCTATTTATGATGAACCAGGAATTACTATACAAATATTTTAAAGGAATAGCATCCATTGAAGAAGAGAAACAGATTCTGGACTGGGTTGAAGCTTCTGAAGAAAACCGGGAAGCCTACCTGAAAGAACGTATGCTGTTCGACGTATCCCTGTTTTCCACAAAACAAGACAATAAGAAAAAAGCAATACGACTCATGCCAATGCTCCGCTGGGCGGCGCGTATTGCAGCGGCAGTCATCATTGCCGTATCCGGTTACTACATGACCACAAATTATATATATAATAAGGATGCACAGCCTCAAACCATTACTGTTCCTGCCGGGCAACGCGCCCAAATTACGCTTGCCGACGGTACACGCGTATGGCTCAATGCCCAATCCACGCTTACATATGCTTCCGACTTCGGTCGCAATGACCGCAACGTCGAGTTAGACGGCGAAGCATATTTTGAAGTTGCCAAAAACAAAAAAATACCGTTCTATGTACATACGGAAATGCACAAGGTAAGAGTAGTCGGAACCAGCTTTAACGTCTGCGCATACAAAGGCAGCAAAGAGTTTGAAACAACATTGGTGGAGGGTATCGTAGACATCTACCCAAGCTGTAACAACCAAGTGATTACCCGCCTTCTAAAAGATGAGTTTTTTGCCAATTATGACGGACGCTGCAAGAAAACCATCCTCCCCTCGTACGAATATCTCCGCTGGAAAGAGGGATTATACTGTTTTGATGATGTACCCTTCAGCGGCATCCTGGACAAACTCGAAAAATACTACAACGTAAAGATAACCGTCACCAGCCCCAGACTACTGACCCACGAAGGCCTGACCGGCAAATTCAGAGAGCAGGATGGCATAGAACACATCTTGAGAGCCATCTCCAAAGAGCACCCGTTCAAGTTCCGCATCAATGAAAACAAAGATTCGATAATCATATATGAATAAATAAAACCTTTAAATTTAGTACTAACCCCTTAAAATCGAACAGCATGAAACCATAAAGCAACAGTCCTAAGAATTACTTCCCTTTTTTGATAAAAAAAGATCGGAAAGTACCCCCATACTTTCCGATCCGAAACAGTCAAAAATCGACCTTAATCAATTTATTAACTTAACACAGTGACAAAGATATGAGAAAAATTTCTTTGAATGGACTTTTTTGTCCAAAAAGTTTTGAAATTAAGCAATTATTGCGTACTATGAAGATCACACTATTCCTTCTTCTGTTTGTAACATTCCAAGCATATTGCGGGAATAGCTACTCTCAGAACGCCAAAGTAAGTATCCCCGATTCTCAGCTGAGAGTAGGGCAAATACTTTCCCAAATTGAATCCCAGACAGACTATCTGTTTGTATACAACAAAAAGAGTGTCGACGTACGGCGCACTGTTAATGTAGATGCGAAAAACAAAGCCGTAGCCGAACTTTTGGACGAGATATTTGCCGGAACAAACATCAGATATGTAATGGAAGGAAAAAATATAGTCCTGACCAAAAGAGGTGAAAGCATCGAAAACGTAGCCGGAACACAACAGGAAAGAGTCACCGTAAAGGGTGTCGTTACCGATTCCAAGGGCGAACCGATTATCGGTGCAAATGTGTTGGAAAAGGGTACGACCAACGGTATCATCACCAACCTGGACGGAGAGTTCACCCTCAACGCACCTGCCAATGCCACTTTAGTCATTTCCTACATAGGCTATGAACCTATAAACGTTACGCTCAACGGCCGTACATCGCTCAAAATCCAAATGAAAGAAGAAGCGCTGGCATTGGAAACCGTTGTCGTAACAGCTATGGGCATCAAGAAAAAAGAGGCCTCTCTCACCTACTCTACCCAACAGGTGGGCGGCGATGAACTGACCCGCGCCAAAGACCCTAATATGATTAACGCCCTTGCCGGTAAGACGGCAGGCGTATCCATCACCCGTAACTCCTCCGGTCTGGGCGGCTCAGCCAAAGTATCCATCCGCGGTATCCGTTCCGCCAATGCCGATGGAAACAACCAACCGTTATATGTTATCGACGGTGTGCCTATGCTGAACAACGTAGCCGAGCAGGCATTCTCCGCCATGGGCGGTAACAACGATGCCGGCAACCGTGACTCGGGCGACGGTATCTCCAACTTGAATCCGGACGACATTGAAAGCATGAGCATACTGAAAGGTGCTTCCGCAGCAGCCCTCTATGGCTCACAAGCCGCCAACGGCGTAATCCTGATTACCACCAAGAAGGGTAAAGCCGGTATGCAACGTATCGTATTCAACTCCAACCTGACCATAGACCATGCCATTTGCCTGCCCGAATTCCAAGACAAATACGGTGCAAGCGGAGCTACAAGCTGGGGTACGGTTCCGGAAAATGCAAACTCCACACCCATCAAAGCTTATGATAACGTGGGCGACTATTTCAGCAACGGAATTACTGCAACCAATTCACTATCCATCATGGCGGGTAAAGAGAAAATGCAGACCTACTTCTCGTATGCCAACACCACTGCCAAAGGTATTGTCGATGTAAACAAGCTGCAAAAGCATAATATCACTTTCCGTGAAACAGCCTCTTTGTTCAACGACCGCCTCACATTGGATGCCAATGTAAACCTAATGACCCAGAAAATCAAGAACCGCCCTACTTCCGGCGGCTACTACATGAACCCGCTGGTAGGTTTGTACACCTTCCCGCGCGGTGAAGACCTCAGTATCTATCGCGATAACAACGGATTCGAAAAATACGATGAAAACAGATCCATGCCATTGCAGAACTGGTATACGGACATCAGCGGATTCAACCAGAACCCCTATTGGCTGACGAACAGAGTTACCAGCAACGACAAGCGTTTCCGTACCTTAGCTTCCTTAAGCGCGAACTTGAAGATAAACGACTGGTTCAGCGTTCAGGCACGCGGTAATGTAGACTATATCAATGACAATTACGAGCAGAAAATGTATGCCGGAACAACGGCCGATGTAGCTCACCAGAACGGCCGCTATATCAAAATGAACCGTCAGGACTTCATGGTTTACGGTGATTTTATGGCCATGTTCAACAAAACATGGAACGACTGGAGCTTGAATGCAGCCATAGGCAGCAGTATCAATACCACCAAAGTCAACTCCTTAAGTCTCGACTCCGGTAAATCCGGCTTGTACAAAGCTAATGTCTTCACAGTTCCCAACATGAATCTCAGCGGTGCAGGCACTTCATACATAGATGAAACAGCCAACCAAAGACGTACCATCCAGTCTGTATTCGCAACCGCACAGCTCGGTTGGAAAGAGAGTATCTACCTGGATGTAACCGCACGCAACGACTGGTCTTCCACACTTGCCAACACCAAAAGCGAAGACTCCGGCTTTTTCTATCCGTCGGTAGGTCTCTCATGGATTCTCAACAAAACTCTCAACCTGCCCGAATGGATAAGCTTCGGCAAGGTTCGTGCTTCCTGGGCACAAGTCGGCAACGACCTTCCCATCGGCATCACCAGCCCGGCGCAGACCATCACGGCAGGCGGCGTAGTGAAACCCATCGACTACTACTTTGCAGAAGATTTGAAACCGGAAATCAGCAACTCCATCGAAGTAGGTACTGAGTGGAAGTTCTTCAACAGCCGTCTGGATTTCGACTTCACATTCTACCGCACGGATACCAAAAACCAACTGATCCGCGTAAACACTACCGCCGAACAACGTCCTTACCGTTGGATAAACGCAGGTAAGATACGCAATACGGGTGTTGAAATCACCTTAGGCGCTACGCCGCTGATGAACGATAATTTCCGCTGGAAAACCCAGTTCAACTTTGCTACCAACAAGAACAAGATTGTATCCTTGGGCAGCACACCCAACTTCCAATACGCTTCGGGGAATGTAAGCATGCCCTATAAAATGATGGTTGTAGAAGGCGGTTCGCTGGGCGACATCTACGGCAACGTATTTGTACGCGATGCAAACGGTAAAATCCTGCTGGAACCGGCAACAGACAAAGACGGTAACCCCAACGCAAAAGCCGACCTGCCTCAGGTTACAACCGACAAAGCCGCCAAGATAGGCAACTTCAATCCCGACTGGACACTGGGCTGGAGCAATACCGTGACATACAAAGGTTTCTCGCTTTACTTCCTGATTGACGCACGCGTAGGCGGCGACGTAATTTCGCTGACACAAGCCGGACTGGACTATGCCGGTGTGAGCAAGGCAACCGGTGATGCCCGCGACGCAGGCTACTATATGCTGGAAGGACAAAAGATTAATGATGTACAGAAATTCTATCAAATGGTAGGCGACCGCGGCAACGGGACCACGGAATTCTACCGCTATGACGGAACAAACATCCGCTTGCGCGAAGTATCCTTGGGTTACTCCTTCCCGCAGCAAATGCTTGAAAAGACCGGATTCATCAAAGGAGTAGACTTGTCGCTGGTGGCACGCAACCTGTTCTTCATCTACAAAGATGCACCGTTCGATCCGGATGCCACAATGTCGGTAGGCAATGACAACCAGGGATTGGACACCTTCGGCATGCCTTCAACAAGAAACATAGGATTCAACATTAAATTTACTTTCTAAATACCCGAACGATATGAATAAGATAAAATATACAACCGCATTGCTCCTCGGCGGTCTCCTGAGTTTTTCATCCTGTACCGACAACTTTGCCGACTTCAACAGTACCGACGGAGCTTATACAGAAGAATTGCAGAAATACGATAACCAGACCAACCTCGTACCTTTCGCCACCATTCAAAAGGGTATCATCTACCAGACCGGAGTGGACGGTACGGACTGGCAATACCAGGTTATACAAAACTTAGTGGCGGACATGTTCTGCGGATACTTCCACGACATGAACGGTTCGTTCAATGCCAACAACTCCACCTATAATCTGAACAACGGCTGGACAAGCGCCATGTGGGTATACACCTACGGATACGTCATGCCTTCCATCGCCGATGCAGAAGCGCTGAATACAGAAAAGGAATGGCCTCTTTACCACGCCATTACCAAGATTCTGAAAGTAGCTACCCTCCATCGTGTGAGCGACTATTACGGCCCTATCCTTTACGACGGATTCGGAACAGCCGACCAGAAGCCGCAGTCACAGGAAGAAGTCTACAAACGTTTCTTTGAAGACCTGGAAACAGCCGTGAACATACTGAAAGATTATAAAGGCGGCGTATCCTTTGAAAGCGCCGACTTCATGATGCCTGAAGGCAAACGCACTCCCGCACAATGGCTGAAATTCGCCAACTCTCTCCGCTTGCGTCTGGCCATGCGCGTATCTAACGTAGCTCCCGAACTTGCCGAAAAACAGGCCAAAGCAGCTTTGGATGCTGCCAACGGCGGCGTACTGGAAACAGCCAACGAAACGGTAGGCGAATACGGCATCCGCAACCCGCTGGGTGGTGTTGCCGGCTGGAGCGAAGTGTATATGAACGCAAGCTTGGAGTCTTTCCTGAAAGGCTACAACGATCCTCGCCTTAAATCCTACTTCAACCCGGCACAAGACGGCAGAGACAAAGACGGCAACATTAACAAAGAAGTTGCCGGAGTAAAACAACTGAGCAGCATTGAAGATGAATACAAAGGTGTCCGTCAAGGCACAGGCGTAGCCGACAACCGCTACTCCACACACTCGCAGACTACCATTACGACCGCCAGTAAAATCATTGTCATGAGTGCAGCCGAAGTATGGTTCCTGCGCGCAGAAGCGGCTTTAAGATATAACACCGGCGATGACGTGGAAAACTGTTATAAACAAGGTGTCACCGTATCCTTTGCACAATGGGATGCCAATGGCGTCAGCGATTATCTGGAAAGTGACAATATCCCGGCTGCCTACGTAGATGTATTCGATGCTAAATTCAATGCGGATGCACCTTCGACAATCACTCCGAAATGGGACAATACAGCCGATAAGGAAGAAAAACTGGAGAGAATCATCACCCAGAAATGGCTGGCCCTCTACCCGGAAGGTTGTGAAGCATGGGCGGAGCAACGCCGTACCGGTTATCCGCGGCTCATCAAGGTTGCGGTGAACAACAGCGGCAATACCATCAGTACCGACGATATGATTCGCCGTGTATTCTTCAACCAAGATTACAAGACGGATAATAAAGCATTGTATGACGCCTTAGTCAGCAAGCTGGGCGGTGCAGACAACGGCGGTACACGTCTTTGGTGGGATACCGGACGGAATAACTTCTAAAAGAGACAAAGGCATATTTTTTAATTAGTGATGTTTTCTCCGTATTAGTTATTACGGGAAAAAGATTGCAAGGAGCAAAGTCGGGGGGCTTTGCTCCTTCTTTTCATATATAAGAGACCGAAGCGGTTCCTCTTTTTTATAAAGCATAAACAGATTATCTTATAGTAGTGCCCGGACAGCTGCAAGGAGTTGTCTGCCTAAAGACCGGGAGTTATTCGGATAAGTCCGCAGGTTTTGGGGTGTACCAGCGGTTGGTACTCCATGTACCTTAGGTTGGTACGGCAAGTACCACTGCTTGGTACAAGACATACCAAAGGACAGTACAAACCTGGTACATATATCTTATTGATTATAAGCGCTATGATACTTATTTATATTCCCGTATCGGAAGCTCCCCCCTCAATGCTCCAAGCGCATTCAGCGCCAATGCTTCCATTTCATCCTCGCCCGGATAAACATGAATCGGTGCAAGGAACGAAATGCGCTCCTTCAGACGGGAAATGATATAATCGGAATGTGCCATGCCGCCCGTCAGCAGAATGGCATCTATCTTACCGTACAACACAACGGAAGCCGCACCGATGCTTTTGGCTATCTGGTAAATCATGGCATCCAATACCAATCCGGCATGCTTGTCCCCTTCCTCTATCCGGCGGACAATGGCAGGCACATCGGTCGTGCCCAAATGGGCTGTCAGCCCGGCACGGCCGGAGATACGCTTTTTAAGTTCGTCTTTTGTGTAGCGACCGGAACAGCAAAGGTCTATCAACTGCCCGGCAGGAAGCGTACCGGCACGTTCCGGCGAGAACGGGCCTTCACCGTCGAGCGCATTATTTACGTCGACAGCCTTGCCATGATGATGGACGCCGACGGAGATGCCGCCACCCAAGTGGCAGACAATCAAATCCAGCTCTTCGTAGCGCGTATGATGCTCGGCGGCATAGCGACGGGCAATGGCGCGCTGGTTCAGTGCATGCCAGATAGTGATGCGGGGCATAAGGGGAGAGCCGGTGATGCGGGCTATCTCGTCCAGCTCGTCCACAACACCGGGGTCGGCAATGAATGCACGGCAGCCCGGAAGCAACGCGGCCAGTTCGGAAGCTATGAGGCATCCCAAATTGCAGGCATGGGTGCGCATGGCATGAAGAATATCGTCCAGCATGGCGTCATTCACCTCATATACGCCGCCCGGTATGGGCTTCAGCAGTCCGCCGCGCCCCACTATGGCGTCAAACTCAAAAGGTATATTATTAGCTTCCAATTCTTTCTGTACCAGATTCTTGCGGAATTCAAACTGGTCGATGATATGAGAAAAGGAAGACAGTTCGTCTACCGTGTGACGGATGCTTCGTACCAAGCGGGGTACTTCGTTCTCGTATACGGCAATTTTTGTCGAAGTGGAACCGGGGTTGATGACGAGTAACTTCATCGATGTATTTATTATTTACGATTTACAATTTGATAGTTGCGAAATATCATTCGCAGTTTCCGAACCGCAACTGGTGAGGCATGCCATAGCAATGCTGTAATACTTGGACAAGCCGGAATCGCTGCGCGAAGGTAGCACAACAGGGCATATAGGTCCTTGAAGCAACCCCGCCATATCGGCATGAGAGAAAAGGGAGACAGCCTTATAGAAAGCATTGCCCGATTCGATATTCGGGAAAATCAAGACATCGGCCTCGCCGTTGATGGGAGATACAATGCCTTTGATGTCGCCGCTCGTCTTTTCGCAGGAAGTCTTTACATCCAATGGGCCGTCGATGATGACATTTCCGAACTCGCCTGCCTCGGCAAGTTCCACAATATTGACATAATCCAACGAATGAGGGAACTTGGCGCTCACCTTTTCCGTACAATGGATAAGTGCGATACGCGGCTGTTCGATACCAAAATGGCGGCAGGTATGGATGGCATACCAAATCATCTCTATGCGCTGCTGCAAGGTGGGCCGGGGAATGACTGCGGCATCCGAAAAGAACAGCAGTTTATCATAGGTGGGAATCTGCATGACAGCCAGATGTGTCAGAATCTTTCCTTTCGGCAGCAGTCCCTTTTCCTTGTCGAGAATGGCATGAAGCAGATTATCCGTATTGATAATACCCTTCATCAGAATATCCGCACCGCCCTCACGCACGATACGCACCGCTTCGCGCGCCGCTTCATCCTTGTCTTCAATATGCAACGTCTGCACATATTCGGGATATTTCTTTAAAGTAGGATATTTCTCCAAGATGGCCGAATCGCCGATCATCAGAAATTCGGCAATGCCTTCGTCCAAAGCGCGGGCTATGGCATATTCAGTATTGGGGTCATTGGCACAGACTACGGCAATGCGTTTCCTTTTATTTAAGGTCTTGAGATGAGAAGTTAATTGATCAAAGTTCCGAATAGGTTCCATAACGTTAGATTTTTAGCAAATATCTAAAAAAATGTCGAGAAAAAGAACGGTATACTTCATTTTATTTCTATGTTTTATATCATTTTGACAGGTTCAATACGGAGAGCACAGAGTTTCACGGAGTTTTCAGGACAAAAAACATATTTCTTTATCACATTTTTCAGACAGAAGAACAAAAGAACATATTCCGCTTTGTCTTTTTGTTCTTTTGATAAAAAAACATGCCATGTCGCAAGACTGAACAAGCCGTGATTTGCCGCAATACCCCTTAAAGAAATAAAAAAAACTCCGTGAAACACTGTGCCCTCTGTGGTGAATTATGTACTTTTGTCACAAATACAGAGAGATATACAATATGAACAGCCTTATTTTTCCGCCATACGTGCACGAGGGCGACCGGGCGATAATTCTCTCCCCCTCCAGCAAGATTGACAAGTCCTTCCTGAAAGGAGCCAAAAAACGGCTGAAGTCATGGGGACTGGAGGTGATCATCGCCAAACATGCAGGCAGTGCGCACGGCACTTACGCCGGAAGCATACAGCAGCGGTTGAAAGACCTGCAGGAAGCCATGGACGATGAGAAAGCCAAAGTTATCCTTTGCAGCCGCGGCGGATACGGTGCTGTGCATCTGGTGGGGCAGCTCGACTTCACCCGGTTTCGCCAGCATCCCAAATGGCTTATCGGCTTCAGCGACATCACCGCCCTGCACAACGTGTTTCAGCAAAACGGCTTCGCTTCGCTGCACGCTCCCATGGCACGGCATCTCACCGTGGAGCCGGAAGATGATTTTTGCTGCCAGGCATTGAAAGACATCCTGTTCGGCAATAAACTGCAGGAAGAAACCTCGTTCAGCTATACCTGCCCGGCACACAAGCTCAACCGCAAAGGCGAGGGAACGGGTATCCTTCGGGGCGGAAACCTGGCGGTGCTTTACGGGCTGCGCGGCACGCCTTATGACATTCCGGCAGAAGGTACGGTACTCTTCATCGAAGACATAGGCGAGCGTCCCCATGCCGTGGAGCGTATGATGTACAATCTGAAACTGGGCGGCGTACTCGAAAAGCTGTCCGGACTGATTATCGGACAGTTTACCGAATACGAAGAGAACATGTCTTTAGGCAAAGAGCTGTACGGTGCATTGGCCGATTTGGTAAAAGAATACGATTATCCTATATGCTTCGGATTTCCGGTGGGACACGTTACGATGAACGTACCGATGATTAACGGTGCGCAGGTCACGCTGGAAGTTGGAAAAAAAGAAGTGAAACTAACATTTAACACCCACAAAGAATGAAACGGAATTATACAATTATCCCACTGGCGCTGCTGTTGCTCATAGCGATGGTAGCGTGCAGCAATAAAAGCAAAGGCAATACCGACAGTGAGGGAAAACAACCCAAGAGCACGGTCAGCGTACCCCAATTCGATGCAGACAGTGCACACCGGCCCGATGACCGGTTTGTGGTAGCCCCAGATGAGGAACTTGCGGGCAAACAGATAGATAAAGGGCACCGGCAGCATATTGCCGAGCACGCAGACCAGATAGGTGGGCAGGGCGGGCAGGCCCATGCCCAGCCCGATCGGAATGGCACCGCGCAGTTCAATGACCGGCACCATCGAGACAAAAAACACCATCAGATAATTCTTGAGCATCCAGTTTTCTCCTTATTATAAGATCATGATCGTAACGGCTTACAGGTCGATGACCAGCTCCACCGGGCAGTGGTCGGAGCCAAACACCTCGTTGTGGATCTCGGCGGCAGCCACCTTGTCGGCGATGCGGTTTGAAACGATGAAATAATCAATGCGCCAGCCCGCGTTCTTTTCCCGGGCGTGGAAGCGGTAGCTCCACCAGCTGTACTTCACCTCGTCCGGGTGGACAGCGCGGAAGGTGTCGGTAAAGCCCGCCGCCAGCAGCTCGGTCATCTTGGCCCGCTCCTGGTCAGTGAAGCCCGCGCTCATCCGGTTGGTCTTCGCATTTTTGATGTCGATCTCGGTGTGGGCCACGTTCAGGTCACCGCAGAGGATGACCGGCTTTTTCGCGTCCAGCTCCAGCAGGTTCAGCGGCAAAATCGTATTGATGTCATCGATCGTATATTTTACTTTTACATAATCCGATGGGAGCACTCCTTCTATATGTACATATTCCTCAAACGGAAGTGAATATTCCAGCGATTCAAGGTATGCTGACGTATCATTTGTACCATATAGCCCCTGAAATACAAATTCCCCCTTGATCCTTACCCGAAATTCGATGCAATCGATCTGATAATGTTTGCAAATTGTTCTGAC
>OGZN01000985.1_pt1 | contig 13379 bp, 9 predicted proteins | sample 1576801 | NCBI WGS metagenome assembly OGZN01 (sample SAMEA3541573, study PRJEB24748) | human gut metagenome | biome: human gut; feature: human-associated habitat; material: faeces | place: China | collected 2012 | reverse complement strand
ATCGACGAGACGCAGGAACTTTATTATCCGGCTATCATCAAGGCTCTTATGGAGACAGGCTATAAAGGCTTCGTTGGGCAGGAGTTCGTCCCCGCCCAAGAAGACAAGATCGCTTCCTTGGAGAAGTGTATCCGTATCTGTGATGTATAGGGCTATTTAGTAATAACTTACAGTGCCAAGCCCGTGCCGTTATAGTGGCACGGCTGTGCCACCAGCGTGGCATCGTTGTGCCATCGCTATGGCATCATCGTGCCATCGCCGTGGCATTATCGTGCCATAAGGGTGGCACGACTATAATACTAGAATGACAAAGACCTTGAATTTATTTTCTCCAGCCATGTTACGTTTTCTTTTCTCGATTGTCATTAAGATAGAATGGAACAAGAACAGTTTAAAAAAGAGATATTGCCTTTGCGGGAGAAACTATTCCTTTATGCGAGAAGGCTGCTTGATAACCCGGAGGATGCCGAGGATATCATGCAGGAAGTCTTTTTGAAACTGTGGTATATGCGTGGCGAGTTAGACTATTATAATAATGTAATGGCCTTGTCCGTACAAATCACAAAGCACCTTTGCCTGAATCGGATGAAAGTTCGTGAACGCACGGAAGGTGAGGCGGGCGAACAATTCTTTATCTGCGATGCCTCCACGCCTTATACCCAGCTGGAACAAAAAGACAGTTTGGAGCATGTAATGCGGCTTATCAATAAACTACCGGGACTTCAACAGACCATTCTTCGCATGAAACACGTGGATGGTTTCGAGGTAGAGGAAATCGCCGGGTTGACCGGAAGTACCCCCGAGGCGGTACGTATGAATCTTTCCCGTGCCCGTAAACGGGTGAGAGATCAATTCTTTAAAATGCAGACGTTATGAAAACAGAGGAATACAAGTCTATAGAGGATTTATTAGACCGCTTCTTCGAGGGCCAGACCTCGAACGAGGAGGAGCGAGTGTTGTATGAGTTCTTCGCCCGTCCGGATATTCCCGCCCATCTGGAACGTTATCGGGAGGTATTCGGATACTTCGAGAGTGGCATTGCCTTGGATTTTAGCGAGACTCCGGAATTGAGGCTACCCGTTAAGGAATCTTCTGATAAGCGAAAAATGGGATGGGCGATCGCAGTTTGCGTGGCGGCTTCTCTTTTGTTGTTTTTGGTGAATACGGTCTTTATGAATCAAAATGCTTCTTTTAACCCTTATGAGGGAAGCTACATCGTGCGCAATGGTGTCGTAATGACAGATATAAAGAAGATACAACCCGAATTGGAGGTCATATCCCGAGCGGCGGAAGCGATGGAGAAGAATGCGGATCAGCTCTTAAGAAATGCGGATGAAATAGCTTATTTGCCGGAAAGGATGAATAAGCGGTTCGAGAAGAAACGGGAGACTCTACTGAGGAATATTCCGGATACTCAGGTACGTAAGGAAGTTTATAAGATCTTGGAATTGGATAAATAGTAAATTAACTAATAAACAAAAGAAGTTATGAAAGCAAGTAAATGTTTTTGGGTGGCATTATGCCTTTTGGTGGGAAGTTTCAGTACAGAGTTATGGGCACAGAAGAATTTGGAGGCTGTCGTGCAGAAATGTAAAGCGGATAAGACGATCGATAAAAGCGTAGTAACGAATAAAGATCCGAAAACTAAAAAGGTATATAAGATAGTCTCTTCTTTCGTCGTAGAGGGCCACGCCGCATTACAACAAGAAATTAAATCCGCTTTTGAGCGGGACAAGGAAGAGGCTTATCAAGTGATCGAGAATGAGAACGATGGGGTGGTTAGTTGGTTTATCCGTTTCTCGAAGGGTAAAAATACAGTTTCTTATTCTATAAATGTTGATAAGGAAGAGCTTTTCTTGACAGTCATTGAGAATTTCGACATGCCGGAGGAAAAAGATATAGAGATAAGATCAAGTAGTGACATGTAGGTTTTACTATGTAGATAAGTCAACAATAGCACCTCTCATCTGTGAAGCTGGGAGGTGTTTTTTTATGTCGAGATATTGGATAGTAGTGTCTAAATTTTGTACACCACTGTCAAATAATTGGACAGTCTGTTTTGGAAAGTAAAATAGTACTTGTTTGAGAATTAAATATTTAGTTAGTTTGGCACACTATTTGAATTAGATATGGTAAATTAAATAGTTAGATAACAATTAAAACAAATACAGTCATGATTAAGATCGAAGGTTTAAGTAAGTTTTTCCGTACGGAAGAGGTTGAGACAATTGCGTTGAATAAGGTTTCTTTGGAGGTAAAAGATGGCGAGTTCGTCGCTGTCATGGGACCTTCCGGTTGCGGTAAGTCTACGTTGTTGAATATTCTGGGTTTGCTGGATAACCCTTCCGAGGGAAATTATTACTTGGGCGACCAAGAGGTAGGACACTTGAAAGAGAAAGAGCGTACGCAGGTCCGTAAGGGAAACATCGGTTTCGTGTTCCAGAGCTTCAACTTGATAGACGAGTTGAACGTTTTTGAGAACGTGGAGCTGCCGTTGACTTATCTAAAGATCAAGGCGTCGGAGCGTAAGCAGATGGTAACGGATATCTTGAAGCGGATGAATATCAGCCACCGTGCGGCTCACTTCCCTCAGCAACTCTCCGGAGGTCAGCAACAGCGTGTGGCGATCGCCCGTGCGGTAGTTTCCAACCCGAAGATAATCTTGGCCGATGAGCCAACGGGTAACTTGGATTCCAAGAACGGTGCCGAGGTTATGCAGCTGCTCACCGAGCTGAATAAGGAGGGAACGACGATCGTAATGGTGACGCACTCCAAGCACGACGCGGGTTTCGCTCACCGTGTGATCAATTTATTCGACGGTAGCGTTGTTTCTTCCGTTAGTGAATTTATTTAGTCAACATGACATAAACACATACACACAAGAGTTTTTTATAAGCTAATTGGCCTGTGAAGGTCGGTTAGCTTTCAATTTAACTTAAATACAAATCGATGAGACAGCTATATTATACAATCCGTTATTTACTTCGAGGCCGAGGGGGAAATGTGATCAAGGTTCTGTCCTTGACACTAGGACTTGGAGTGGGATTAATCCTGTTCGCTAGGGTCGCTTTTGAATTGAGCTTCGATACATTCTTTGACCAAGTGGAAGATTTGTATAGCGTGCATGTGCGATACAATGATGATAAAACGGGAGAGGAAGATGGGTCTCGTATCCTATTTGCCCCGATCCCAGAGGCTTTGCGGCAAGAGTTCCCCGAGATACAGTACGCGGCGGTTTGCCGGAGAAGGTACGGGGCCGTATTGTATCATGGTGAGGATCGGTTCAAGCCCCGTTTGATGATGGCGGATTCCCTCTTTTTCCGTACGATGGGAATCAAGGTGCTAAGAGGGGATGACCGTTTGTTGGGAATCGAAGATCAAGTTTTCTTATCGGAAAAAATGGCTGAACGTATATTTGGCAAGGAAGATCCGATCGGGAAACAACTGCTGTACGGAAAAAACTATCCTTATACGGTGGCCGGGATATTCCGTGACATACCGGAAAATAGTCATTTACGTTTTGACGCTGTCGCTTCTTTCATTAATATGAAAACCCAGTTCGGTGCCTATGCCGGTTGGGGTGCCGACGATAGTTATCTGGGCTATATCCGCCTGAAACCGGGTGTGTTCCCGGAACAAATCAATCAGAAAATACCGGCTTTATTGCCTAAATATATAGATGTAGAAAGAGAGAGGAAACAAGGTTTTGATATGGAGCTTTATATCAAGCCGGTCTCGGAGATATATACGCAAAGTACCGAGGTGAAGCGGATGGTGGTGATCATGAGCGTACTGGCTTTCGCTTTGTTATTCGTGGCGGCGATGAATTATATCTTGAACTCGGTATCTTCTCTGCCGATCCGGGCGAGATCCGTAGGAGTACACAAATGTAATGGAGCTTCCAGCAAGGACATTTTCAATATGTTCTTGTTTGAGACGGCGGCTTTATTTGTAGTGGCTCTTGTATGTATGGCATTGCTTTTATTCGCTTTCCGGGAATATGTAGCGGATATGGCGGCTGTTCCTACTTTGGGCACTTTATTGAATGCGCAGACTATATGGCTTCCTGCGATCATGATCTTGGCTATATTCATTTTGTCCGCCTTGCTACCGGCCCGTTTGTTCAGCGTTATCCCGGTTACCCAAGTATTCCGGGTATCTACTTCGGGTAAGCAGGGATGGAAGCGGAGTTTGCTCTTTATCCAGTTTGGGGGAATTGCGTTTGTCATTACATTATTGGTGATCGTGTTATTGCAATATGATCGGCTAATGAATAATGATTTAGGATATGATCCGGAAAATATAGTGTATGCCCCCTTGAATAATATGGATGATCCGGAAACGGCCAAACTTACCGCCGAGTTCAAGAAGTTACCTTATGTCACGGCTACGGGGCTTTCGTCAATGGACATTCTAAGTGGTTATGGTGGTTTCCCTATTCTGGATAATGAGAAAAACTGGCTGTTCACGGCCCGACAGGTAAACTATGATGCCGATTATCTCTCTCTGATGAAAATCCCCTTGCTTGAGGGGCAACCACTAAAAGGTGACGGGGATATTTTAGTGAATGAGTCATTCGTGAGTAAACGTGGGTGGACGGATGCTGCGATCGGTAAATATATTTATGATGATGAGGGTAATTTAAAAGGAAAAATAGTGGGTGTAACCCGTGATTTCATGGTGAATTCCTTCTTCACTCCCCAGTTACCGGTCATCATGTTTGGTAGTGACCGGATGAGTTATTGTAACTTTACGGTTCGTGTCTCCGAGCTAACTCCGGAATATTTACGGGAAATGAATGATAAGATAGCGGAACTATTTCCGAATGAGGATGTCGGTTTTACGGTGCTGAAAACGATCATAGAGTCTCAGTATGAGGGAACCCGTCATTTCCGTGACGGCGTCTTTGTTGCCTCGATCGCTATCTTGCTGATCACCTTAATGGGATTATTAGGGTATATTACGGACGAGATGCACCGTAGGAGCAAGGAGATAGCGATTCGCAAGGTGAATGGAGCGACGGCCCCGAATATTTTACGTCTTTTATCTAAGGATGTTTTGATCACGGCTTTCCCGGCTATCCTTTTAGGAGTGATAGCCTCACGAGTCGTGGGAGAGAGCTGGTTGAGGCAATTCGCGGATAAGATACCGCTGACTGTTTTTATTTTCATATCTACGGCTCTACTGGTTCTAGCGATCATTTGGGGATGCGTGATCCTGAAATCTTGGAATATCGCCAATGAGAATCCGGTCCGTAGCATTAAGAACGAATAATATAACAGGTAATATAAAATTACGTATGAAAACTATTTTGAGGAATCTCTTGAGTGTATTGCGCCGTTTCAAGATGGCGATGCTATTAAATGTATTAGGACTTTCGATAGCTTTTGCCGCTTTCATCTTGATTATGATGCAAGTCGAGTATGACCGGAATTTTGACCGGGGGTATACAGATACGGAATCAATATTCCGGGTGGAAATAATACAGAACGATGGCGATGGACAAGCGATTGTTTGCCGTCCATTGGCGGATGCTTTCATTCAATCCTCTCCACATATTGTCGCAGGGACATTGGTGAATCCATGGGGTGGCGCATTATTTTTCTCTGTGGAAGAGAACGGTGAGCGGAATAGTTTCAAGGAACAATACGTAAGTGTTTATCCAGATTTTACAAAGGTGTTTGATTTTGATTTCTTAGAAGGGAATCAATCGGCCTTGGAAGAACCGACCAGTGTTTTGTTACCGCAAAGCATGGCTTATAAATTATTTGGAAACCAATCGGCTGTCGGTAAACAGTTGGTATTTGAGAATGGCGATAAGCTGACGGTTGGAGGCGTATATAAAGATTTTCCCCGTAATTCGTCCGTACAAAACTGTATTTACCAGAAGATGGATCCGAGGGAAAATATCCAAGAATGGGGAAACTGGAATTATGAATTTTATGTTCGGTTAGACGATCCAAAGAACGCTGAAGGACTGTTCGAGAATTTTGCGGCTCATTTTGATCCTACTCCCGTGAAAGAACATTGGGGTGGGTATCATCTTCGTTTGAACCCATTGCCTGACGTTCATTATACAATGGGTATCCAATATGATACGACTCCTAAATCCAGTAAGCAAACTTTGTTGGTGTTGTTTGCGATCGCTATCGTGATCGTGGTGATCGCTGGCATCAATTTTACAAACTTTAGCACGGCGCTTACTCCAATGCGTATCAAGAGCATTAATACGCAGAAAGTATTGGGTGGCGAAGAGTCTGTGATTCGTCTGGCTTTGATATTAGAGGCCATGTTTATTAGTGTTTTCTCTTATTTTATAGGGTTACTCTTGGTGTATATGACGGGAAAGACAAGTCTCGCATCCTTGATTGATGCGGATATTACGTTGTCGGCACATTGGGGGCTAGTATGGTTAACCGCCCTTATCGCTATAGCGACTGGTATTTTTTCTGGTATCTATCCATCTTATTATATGACCTCTTTCCCTCCGGCTTTGGTATTGAAAGGAAGTTTCGGTCTATCCCCGAAAGGTCGCCAATTACGTAACGTGCTGATCGGTATACAATTTGTAGCTTCATTTGGTCTGATAATCGGTGCTACTTTCATGTATTTGCAGAATTATTATATGCAAAACACCCCTCTCGGTTATGATAAGGATGAGATAATTATTACGAATATGAATAACAATATCCGGAAAAGTCGGGATGCCTTCGCCAGCCAAGTGAAATCTTTCTCCGGTATCGAAGAGGTTACATATGCGGAGATGCTCCTTTCTAGTCAGGACCAATACATGGGATGGGGACGTAAATACCGGGATAAGGATATACAATTCCAATGTCTACCGGTTGAACCTTCTTTTTTGAAGGTGATGAATGTGAAAATATCGGAAGGTCGTGATTTCCGGGAGGAAGATAAGGCGAAACGTTATGGCACGTTTGTCTTTAACGAACGTGCCCGGACGGAATATGGGCTGGAGATAGGATCTTTAATAGATAGTATGGAGATTGTCGGTTTTATGCCGGATGTTAAATTCGCCTCTTTCCGTACGGAGGTAACGCCTATGGCCTTTTTTGTATGGGGTACTAATAATTGGGGAAACCAACCTAATTACGCTTATATAAAGGTAAAGGCCGGCTCTGACTTACGGGGGGCTATGCAACATGTCAAGACTACGCTTCAATCATTTGATCCGGAATATCCGTTTAATGTCCGTTTCTTCGATGAGGTATTGAACGGACTTTATGAGAAAGAGAGAAGCCTCAGTTCATTGATTACCTTATTTAGTTTAATCGCGATCTTTATCTCGGTGGTAGGGGTATTCGGTTTGGTCGTATTCGATAGTGAGTACCGGAAGAAAGAGATCGGTATCCGTAAGGTATTAGGCTCTACTACCGAGGAGATTATCGTGATGTTTAACAAAACATACATACGAATCTTATGTGTTTGTTTTGTTTTGGGGGCGCCGATCGCCGGTTACGTGGTACATCGATGGCTTGAGAATTTCGCTTATAAGACTCCTATGTATTGGTGGGTGTATTTGATCGCTTTTGCTATCATAGCGGTTATCACGATATTGACTGTCACTTTCCAGAACTGGCGTGCGGCGAATGAGAATCCAGTACATAGTATTAAGAATGAATAGAAGATTTTTGTAGAATCATATTGCTGCTTTCATAGAAAAGTATGTGTCCAATAATTGTACAATGGTGTCCAATTATTGGACACTTCTGTTTTATGAATTGAGAATTAATTTATTGAATATTAGTTTGATGTGTAGTTTGGCACGTTATTTGAATATTATTAGATGGATTTGAGTATAATAAATTAAAACAAATACAGCCATGATTAAGATCGAAGGTTTAAGTAAGTTTTTCCGTACGGAAGAGGTTGAGACAATTGCGTTGAACAAGGTTTCTTTGAATATCTTGAAACGAATGAATATCAGCCATCTTATTTAAGGAATACTCTTTTTGGGTCGATTTTAGTATCAATAAAATAGAGCAAGTTATGAAAACAATCATACGCAATTTCATCAATGTATTAATACGTTTCAAGGTGGCTACCTTTTTGAATGTAGCGGGATTAGCGGTCGCTTTCGCCGCGTTTTTAATTATCATGATGCAAGTAAGCTTTGAGCATAACTTCGATCGTTGTCATCCGAACTCGACCCGGATTTATCGGATGGGACTTTCTTTCCCGGATGGAGCGAGCATGATCCATTGCCGCCCGTTGATAGAGTCGTTTATCCACTCTTCCCCGCATATTGAGGCCGGTACGTTAATCAATCCGTATATAGGAGAGATGTATGTGACTGTTACAAGAAAAGAGGGAAAGCAAGGTTTCAAGGAGACGATCATAACTTGCCATCCGGAGATTACCCAGATGTTCCAGTTTACGATGCGTGAAGGAGAATCTTCTTGCTTGTCGGAACCGGAAAAAGCCTTGATACCGGAAAGTATGGCTCACCGGTTATTTGGAAAGGAATCGGCAATTGGAAAGCAGATCGTTCCCGATGGTGGGATCTGGACAAAACCGGGCGTGAAATATTTGGTCGTAGGAGGTGTTTATAAGGATTTCCCGGAAAACACACAGTTGAAGAACGTGATTTATACGGAGATGTCTCCGGATTACGCGCTGACGAATTGGATAAGTAGTAACTATTTCTGTTACGTGATGCTAGATCCTTCTACTTCCCCGAAAGAAGTGGCTGGGAATTTTGATGTCCATTTTGACTATTCGAAGCAATATGGGGATATGGCGAAAGATATACATGCCGAGCTGGTCCCCCTAACCGATATTTATTATATGAACGAGGATTCCAGCGGAAGTTTAGCGAAAAGCGGTAGCGCGGAGAAAGCCCGGTTACTGATGCTGATCGCTTTTCTGGTGATTATTGTGGCGGGTATCAACTTCACGAATTTTAGTACCTCTTTGGCGCCTTTGCGCATCAAGAGTATCAACACGCAAAAAGTTCTGGGGAGTTCTGCTGGCATATTACGTGCTTCCCTGTTATTTGAAGCCGTGGGTATTAGTTTGCTTGCTTTCCTTTGTTCTTTGTTTATCGTTTGGGGATTAGGACATATGGGATGGCTGTATTTTGTGCAAGCGGATACGACATTGACTGCTTACCCCGGTTTAGTAGGTGGCTTAGCTGTATTATCTGTTATAATAGGTCTTATTGCGGGGATCTATCCATCTTTATATATGACTTCTTTCCCTCCGGCATTAGTATTGAAAGGCTCTTTCGGGCTTTCTTCCTCTGGGAAGAAGTTGCGTACGGCATTGATCGGTTTTCAGTTTATCGTTTCTATCGTATTGATTATATCAGCCATGTTCGTTCGTCAACAAAATAGGTTTATGCAAAAATATTCTTTGGGTTTCGACAAAGATCAGGTAGTAGTTGTCGAGCTGAACCGGAATATTATGCATGACCATAAGGATAGCTACGTGGGTGGATTGAAAGAATATCCGGGAATAGAGGATGTGGCGTTCTGTTCCCAGAAGTTTGGATCGGAGGATAGCTATCGTACGTGGGGAGGTGTATATAAAGAGCAGAGTGTTAATTTCACTTCTCTTTCTGTTTCTTGGAATTTCTTCAAAGTAATGGGTATTCCATTGATTGGGGGGCGGATGCCTACCGAGTCTGATGAGAGAGGTAACAACTATAGTTATGTATTCAATAGACAAATGCGGGATAAATGGAACATGGAACCGAATGATATCATGCGGATTCCATGGCTTGAGGAGGAATCGGCCGATGGTTCCGTCATCGGATTTGTAGATGATGTTAAATTTACTTCCTTGCGACAAAGCGTCTCCGAATTAGGTTTTGTTATTAATGAACCTCGTTTGATGCTTTATTCTTTTATTCGTGTGAAAGCGGGAAGCGATATCATGGGCGTGGTGGATCATATCCGTAAGACAGTAGCCCACTTAGATCCCACATATCCTTGTGAGGTAGAATTTTATGATGAGATTTTCGATCATTTATATCATCAAGAACGGAATTTAAGTACGATGATTTTATTGTTTAGCCTGTTGGCTGTGATTATCTGTATTGTCGGTATATTCGGCCTCGTTATATTCGAGACCCAGTATCGCCGGAAAGAGATCGGTATTCGTAAGGTATTCGGGGCCACGGTTCATGAGATCTTGGTTATGTTCAATAAGATTTATTTCCGTATTGTCTGCGTTTGCTTTATCATAGCGGCTCCTTTGGCTTATTATGGCGTACGGAAATGGTTAGAGGGTTTTGCTTATAAAACTCCTATTTATTGGTGGATATTTGCGTTCGCTCTATTAATTGTCTCCTTAATAACGATGTTTACGGTAACTTTCCAAAACTGGCGTGCGGCGAACGCGAATCCGGTGGATAGTATTAAAACGGAATAATAAATGAAACTATAATAAAATGAAAACGATTATTCGAAACTTTCTAAGTGTGTTGAGGCGGTTTAAAATGGCGACCGCATTGAACGTAGCCGGTCTTGCGGTTGCTTTCGCCGCTTTTATCGTGATTTTGATACAGATTAATTTTGAGCGGACTTTTGACCGTTGCCATCCTACGTCCGGGCGGATTTTTAGGGTGGACTTGACCATTCCGGGTACTTTCGGGACAATATTACCCCGTGCCTTTGTGGAGGCTGTCATCCAATCTTCCCCGCATATAGAGGCGGGTACATTGTTGACTCCTTCTTTTGGCCAGAATGGTGTTTATCTCTCGGTGGATAGAAACGGGCAACCGTTTGGGTTTAAGGAAATCGTGACAACCTGCCACGCTAGTTTACCGAAGATATTCGCGTTCCCGATCGTGGAAGGCGATATCGATTGCTTGAAAGATCCCGAGAAAGTAATGGTACCCCGAAGCTTGGCTGACAAGTTGTTTGGGGAAGATATCTCTGTGGTTGGTAAGACGTTGCGAGCGGAAGAAAATATCTGGACTAAATCGGCTAAGCTCTTTACGATTGGTGCGGTTTATAAGGATTTCCCGGAGAACACGCAGCTTCGGAACGTGGTCTATACGGCGATCGATCCGGATTATAATATCAATAATTTTAGCTCAAGTAACTGGGTTTGTTATTTATTGCTTGATAATCCTGCCATGGCAGATGAGGTTGCCGATAATTTCAACCGTCATTTTGATTTCAAGAAGATTTACCATGAAGGAGAACAGATCCGGCTCGTTCCGCTGACTGATATTTATTATATGAATGAGACGCAAGACGGTGGTACATTCCGGAGCGGAAACAAGGAAGTCACGGCCTTATTGTTCGGTATAGCTCTTCTGATCGTCATTGTCGCGGCTATTAACTTCACGAACTTTAGCACTTCTCTGACTCCGTTGCGAATCAAAAGTATCAATACGCAGAAGGTATTGGGTAGTTCGGATACTTTGTTGCGCAGATCTTTATTGATAGAGGCAGCCCTTATTAGTTTTATAGCATGGCTGGTAAGTCTCGTTATCGTTTGGGGATTGGATTGGGCGGAAGCGCTACCTTTTATCGAGGCCGATTTGAGTTTGGTCTCAAATCTTCCGATCGTTTTCTTGTGTGGCATCGTAGCGTTAGTTATCGGTTGGCTGGCGGGTATTTATCCTGCTTATTATATAACTTCTTTTCCTCCGGCCTTGGTGCTGAAGGGCAGCTTCGGGTTATCTCCTTCCGGGCGTAAGTTACGTACGACATTGATTTGTGTCCAGTTCGTTGTTTCGATCGTGTTGATTATCGGGGCTTGCTTTGTACAAATCCAGAATAGTTATATGCGGAATTTCTCTTTAGGATTCGATAAGGATCAGGTAGCTATCGTGGAGCTGAATGAGACAATGTACAATAAGCATCACGATACATATGTGAATCGCTTGAAAGAGAATCCGGGGATCGAGGATGTAGCTTTCGCTATGGAGAAAGTGGGCTCTAAGGACGGGTATAACACGAATGGCGGTAATTATAAGGGTAAGGACTTTCAGTATTTCATAATTATAGCATCTTCCAATTTCTTGCGGGTGATGGGGATTCCGGTTATAGAAGGGAGAGATTTCTCAAAGGCGGACGAACTTTCGGATCATGTGTCTTATATATTCAATCGTACGGCGATGGAGGGGTTGGATATGCAAGTGGGTGACGCGTTCGATAGCTATTCTTCCGGTCATCTTATCGGTTTCTCCGACGATGTGAAATTCACCTCGCTTCGTGGTGGAGAGGATAATATCGCTTTCTTGGTCGGAAACTTTGGTTATTCTTTGCCAATCTCTTATATCCGCTTGAAAGCCGGATCGGACATTCATGCCGTAGTAGGACACATCCAGGAGACGATGAGAGAATTAGACCCTTCCTATCCGTTCAATATCGAGTTCTATGATGAGATCTTTAATCATCTTTACCGGAAAGAGGAGAACCTGCGCGATCTGGTTACGGTCTTTAGTTTACTGGCGATTATTATCTCTTTGGTCGGGGTATTTGGCTTAGTGGTGTTCGAGACTCAATACCGCCGTAAGGAAATAGGTATCCGCAAGGTACATGGAGCTACGGTAGGGGAGATCCTGCTGATGTTTAATAAGGCCTATCTGAGGATTGTAGGTATTTGCTTCGTGATAGCGGCGCCGATCGCTTGGCAGGGCGCGAAGATGTGGCTCGAGGGTTTCGCTTATAAGACTCCGCTTCATTGGTGGGTATTCTTAATCGCCTTATTGATCGTAACCGTAATCACGTTATTGACCGTGAGTTTCCAGAACTGGAAAGCGGCGAACGAGAACCCGGTAAATAGTATCAAGAGCGAGTAATCCACCATCCCATCTTCCACGCCAGCAGCAAGATAAGTAGGGAAAGGACCAAGCAGGCTAATAGCAACCAAACTCCCAATCCGTTTACGAAAAGGATGGGGACGAAGGTGATCAATAAGATCTCTATGGGAGCGATAGGCAGGTAAGCCATCGCATAATCATCCATCGCTTTGCTGGAAAGTTTCGGATCGACGATCCGCAGCAAGGCGATGCCCATGGCCATCGTGCCGGTCCACCATCCCCAAGCGAAAATCATGCGCTCGAACCAAAAGGTCTTGGCTAATCTTCTTCCTAAGAAGAATGTTATGCACCAGACGATCGCCACGCCCGCTATGATGAGTACGATAAGCGGCAAGGCATATTTTACGATCACCCCTAGCTTGATAGACGCTACACCGCAAGCTACCAGCATATCCGTGAAGGAACTGCTCAGCCTCTGGGTCGTCTGCGGACAGATATATCTGGATATGGTTGTTGCGTCGAAGAATTTCTTTAATACTAATCCAATGATAAAGGCACAACTGAAAACAGGTAACTCCAATACCGGATAATACACCTTTACGGTTTGGCTAACCATATATCCCAAAAAAGCCACGACAAA
>OGZN01000944.1_pt1 | contig 13697 bp, 9 predicted proteins | sample 1576801 | NCBI WGS metagenome assembly OGZN01 (sample SAMEA3541573, study PRJEB24748) | human gut metagenome | biome: human gut; feature: human-associated habitat; material: faeces | place: China | collected 2012 | reverse complement strand
AAGGCACGCTGTCAGGCCAAGCAATGGCGGCAGGATGAACTGGAAGTGAAAATCACCTCTATGGAACTTCTTCCCGACGTGAAAGAAGAACTGGTGCAGAAGATCACAATCGTCATTCCCCTGTCTGTCTTGAATTCGGCTTTGGTCACTGAACTTGCTACTCTGACGAAGGAACATCCGGGAAATACGGAACTATACTTCAAGGTGACAGATGATGCTGATGTAACTCATATGTCGGTTGATTTGATTTCCCGTCCGGTTAGACTTTCAGTAGGCCGGGATTTAATAACATATTTAAAGGAACGTCCCGAACTGGGATTTCATATAAATTGATTAAGTGTTCATTTATTTTCTTTATAATAAGTAAAATCGCTTATAAACATAAATTATAAGCGATTTTACTTATTATAGTGGATACTTCCAAATTACTGAAAGTCCCCACCCGCACAGCAATGCAACGCCTAAGCTCAACATACGTACCGACCAAAGCATATTCAGTTGCTGAATGTCATAATCGCTGACATGGTTTAATACCTTAAGAATTCCCTGTTTTAATAAGTGATGCTTTCAATAACGACAGGTTCTATCAGTCCGGACTTCTGTAAAGGAGATGATGAATTCCAGGGATTGTTAGGAGTCCAGGTCGGACGTTCTTCAACAGGTAATTTGCTATCTCCGATGAGTCGGTTCACCCATGTATTTACCACTTCAATTTCTACTTTGTTTGTTCCCTGCTTGATGGCTTCCGAAATATTGAGTCGGTAAGGGGGCGTCCATACACCACCGATGTATTGTCCATTGACTTTCACTTTTGCCATAACGGCTACCTCATTGAGGTTGATAAATAATGGACTGTTGGGTACTATATCTTTTAGCGTAAATTCAGTCCGATAGACGGCTGTTCCTGAATAATACCTGATGGCGTCTTCTTTACTTGTACTCCAGTCGTACAGGCTTTGGAAGACAACCGGGGCTTGAGGACCTTTTTGACTCTTATCGAAAGAGACTGTCCACGGACCGGCCAGTGTGGCGATTGTCTGTGGTTCCGGGTAATTGGTGTCCGTATCGTTGACTAACGAAGATGAGGAAACTTCTTTGGCAAATACGACGAAGATACTCTCCAAAGGTTCCAGTTCGAGAGGAATTACTGTCGCATTTGCGTTGCGTTCGTACTTCTTTAAAAGGCGGATAGCACCAGTTGTCGGTTCCCAAAGTTCAGGTTGCTTATTGGTTACACGAAATTCCGGTGAGAATACGACTTTTTCTGAAGATTGGTTGGACAGGAAGTAAACATCCATATCACCGATGCTGCGATGACCGTATACTACAGGAATGTCTTTAGTCAATGCACAGTCGGGAATGCAATGCACTAATTCTAATGCTTCGTGCATATTCATACCGCTTAATATCATGCCATTGCCATAATTGCCGCTTTTCACCTTGATACCGTCTACATTTCCCCACAAGGCATTTGCCATTTCCTGAACTTTCTTATCTGCTTCGGGGAAGTCTTGCAAGCTTGGCGAACGGTTAGGCTTCGGACCGAGAATGACACCTCCGTCTTTCACAAGTTGAGTGATTTTGGTTAATAGTTCGGGACGCATTGTTTCCAATTCCGGTAATACCATGATTCGGTAACTTGTGCCGTGGGGTAGAGTCAATAGACCGTCTTTGACAGTCATATCGCGGAGTATCACTTCTGCATTGATGTAATCGAACTGGTATCCTTTCGGCAAGGGAGGATTCGTGACACCGGTCATTTTGGGAGTATCTTCTCCTATGAAATAGCAAATATCAGCTACGTTGAGTCCCTGTTGGAGCATGAAGTTACAACGTTTCAGGTAGTCGGTGAATAGGTCCAACTGGGAATACCAAGTGTTGAAACGGTTAAATTCGTTGCTGTAAGGTGCATTCAGTCCGGGCAGTTTGCCTTCCGCTTTCTGTGAAATATAGACGTGCAGCAGTGTGTTGTTGATTCCTTCGGAGAAGAAAAGGTCACCACGTTGTTTCATGGTAGCCGGATAACGGCTGTAAGCCATACCGCCACAGGTGAAAGACTCGGAAGAGATTTTTTGTTTACCGTAGATATGACCACACGAAGAAGCAGCCCTGTTTTCTATATTGCCTAGTTCTCCCTCGCTCCAGAATTCTCCTGCCACTTCATCTGCTTGCCCGCCGTATTGCAAAAACTCTCCGGAGAATCCCCAGTGACCGTAGTTTTCCAACCAGGTAGTCATTCCGTATTGGTGGCTTAGACGGGTTAGTTCACCAATATGATCGTATGATAACCGTTCGGCCACCATCTTTCTCATATCCCACAAAAAGCGGTCGGAGGCATCTTCGCTTTCCACAACCACTCCATTGTAGACAGGGAGAAAAGGTAGTGCGCTATAACCGTACTTCTTCTCAAATGATTCAAGGAAATCGTCCGTGAAGTTTTGACCTCCCTTTTCATAACTGTCCGCTACAACTACTTTCCAAGTCTTACGGTCGGCTTCAGGGATTCTCTTGTAAATCTCGCCGATAAAGGCGTCGAAATGGCTTCGGAGGTGCTCCTTACTCATTTTGTCCACTTCAAGACCTATCCCGTCTTTTAATGCAGGACCGTTTTCTACATAAGTGGGTACCATTCCCATTCGCACAATTTCCCATTCTCCGTCGGGAGCGTCCCAGGAAAGTTTGTTTCCTTTCATACAGGCGGTGATGTCTTTCACTTGTTCGGGCTGAACGATCAATGCAGGGTCGTCCACCACTGCTTGCACCGGCCATTGATATTCATTCCAGTAAGGAAGTGGAGTCTGATACATTTTGGCGAATGTTTTCTCCGAATAACTTTCTACTACCGGAGCAGAAGACAATGTTATTTCCCGGATGCCACTATTGGGATTCAGACCGGAGAGTGACAACCGGAAGTCTTTACCGCTGGCTGTGGGGAAAGAGATGGCAATAGGAGCATAAGGATCGAATCCTACAGCCAGATTATCGTTGTATCTTTCTATACTGAACTGCTTGATTTCTTTGTATTCACCGTTATCATTCATTTGCAGAACCGCCTGGCAACGTATAGGTGCGGCGGAGGTAAGCAGGCGGAGGCTTCGCAATGCTACTGTATCGTGGCTCTTAAAGTCTATTACGACTTCGGATTGGTTGCCAAACCGTATTTCTGTCGCCGTTTCTCCATCTATCAGATGATGGATAGCAGTGATGGCGGGGGAAGAGCTAACAGTGCAGTTGGCCGGATTAAGGATCGTAGCTTTGCTTTTCACAGACGGATAAGCCAGTACTTTTACATCTTGAAAATTAGGATTGGTTTTGGGTAACATAACTTCTATTGCCTGTCCGCCTTTGACTTGCGTGCCGACAGATGCCAGATACCGCATGGACTGCTCCGGCTTGATCCACGGACCTCCTGCCTGACTCCATCCCGGAGAGTTGAAGATACCGATTTCTATATTCAGCTCGGTTGCCTTTTTTAAAGCGGCATGCAGTATCTCCCACCATTCGTCGGAGAAAATCTGCACATCTCCGGTGGGTGCTTCCGCTGCACTTAGTCCGATATTCGCTATAAATGCACGGTTGATGCCAGCCTGTTTCATTGATTCCAGATCTTTGATGACTCCCTCTTTGGAAATATTTCCAGAAATCCAGTGCCAGTAGACACTTGTCTGAATGGAATCCGGGAGGTTGGTAAACCCTCCGCGAAGTTGCTCATAACTGACTTCCCGAATTTCTTGGCAGGCGGACAGACAAAGGATGAAACCTATGACTGAAATGAGTTTGGTTATTTTCTTCATTTATAGTTAATTATATGAATCTATATTGGACCTATTTTACAATAAGAAAAAATACAGAGATTACTTTTCAACTTAAGAATTAAAAGCTGGAAAGTAATCTCTGTAGCTTGTTTATTCTGATTACCTATGAAAAATGATTCATCTGCGGAGTGTTTTATTCTTCCAATGTATCATATAATAGTTTAACCTCTTCGGCTGTCAAAGCACGGTCATATATACGAGCTACGGCAATTTGACCTTTATAGGCTCTGTCTGCTTCATTTGCAGCACCAGCGTCTCCACCAATTACGAACCATTTATTTCCTGGAAATTGGAATGAATTACCCTTAGCAGGGGCTCTTTCTGCCTTGATTTCTCCATCTAGATACAATTTAATGGCACCTGCACTTCCTGTACCATCCCAGACACCCACTACATGGTACCATGTTTCTTCTGGCACTTCACCCAGTGGAGGCGTATTACAAGCTGAATAATTACCTATATAGGGTTCAAAAGTCCAATAGTTATCTTTATCTTACCAAGTAATGGCAACACCGCCACCACCATGACACCCCATCGGAATCGGACCGCTTTCTCCGTAATCTTTAGCAGTTACATATAATTCCATTGAGAATCCATCGGCAATTGCATTTTGGAAAATTAAGTTTTGGGTGAAATCAACAATATAGAAACCACTGGTAATTTTATTCGCATTTATTGTTACCGGGTCGAATTTTGCAATATAACCAAAAGTTTCATTTTCAATCATGCTCAAAGTAGAACCGGCAAATGCTTTAATAGGCATTTTCATCGCAGAAAGATCTTCTGCAGTACCATCTGCATTGAACTTAACATCGAGTAACTCTGCCATATCCACAGCACCCGCTTGCCTGATTTCTATGCTTTTTGTTGTAGGATAAGCGGCCGACTCAGAAGTAATTTCCACCGTTGCAGTACGTATTTTTGCGATATCACTTGCTGCTACTGTAAGAATTAACTGTTTGTTTGTTAATGATTTTTGAGTAATCCATTTAACATTTTCAGGTATGATACATTTCAATGAAGGTAAATTAGTGTTAATTGCAATGGTGACATCTTTCCCTTCTTTTTCGACAGAAGTATTCTCAGGAGTCACTATTAATCTTGGTCCACCTGGCTGAATACAATTCAATACGAAATCTTGAACAGATGAATTCTGGGTGGTCGATAATATCACTGTAGCTTTTCTTTCTTCCAATCCTTCATTTTCGGCTACTGTAAATGAAATCTCTTTTGAACCGCTTCCTTTTGTGATGTCGGCTTTAAACCATTCGTTGCCTTCGGAAATAGTTATTTCCCAGTCTAAATCGGACATCACTCTCAGCGTCAGGTTTTCAGCGCTACCAGTCAAATTACAGTCTCCACCACTGATACCGCCAATTGGATTTCCACTTTTATCAACTAAACGTAATACTTGATGTCCTTTTGTGCCGTCTTCGTCGTTGTCTGAACAAGAAGAAATACCTACACATGTGAATAATGCAAGCATTATCCATACATTCATTAATAATTTCTTTTTCATTTGTTTACTCCTTCTAATTTATACATTACGGCAGTGTAAACTACCTTCTAATTGTTTTATAAAACTCATTATCTATTTGATGACTGATACTCCCTTAGGGGCTTTCACCTCTGATATTACATTGCCATTTGCTTGCTTCTCATGGTAAATTTGTAGTTCGCCATAAGGAGTTGGAAATGTACCTTTCACCCACTGTAAATCGCCTAAATGAGGAGTTATACGTACTTGACGACATCCTGGTTCTATTACTTCCACACCTAAAATGTGACGGCTCAACCAAGAAGTTGGTCCTGAAGCCCAACCGTGACACAAACTATGACGGAAGCCTACATAGCAATAAGCGCCACAGTCACCATGAATATCTTTTTTCCCTTCCGGTACTAGTTCGTCGATGGGGGCTGCATTCGGAATCCAATTGATATCGAAATCTTCCCAAAAACTAGTGGCTCCCAAGTCGATCATTGCTCCCCAATATTCACGAATCACGTCTAATGCTCCTTGATAATTGCCGGCCATAGCCATTGCTTCCAACATATAATAGCCATAAAAAGTAGAGAAGCCCTGTGCACCATTTATTGAGAGGAACTCTTTATCAGCTTTTGGGGCATCAATTAATCCTGTAATCGTCATTAATGCAGTCACTTGCTTGGAGCCGGGCGCATCGGGAGCCGGACAGGAAGCTAAAAACTTTTTATAAACTTTGGATGCAGCTTTTACCAACTTCTTCTCGGCAGCTTTACAGTCATTAGACAATTGTCTGTCTTCAAATAGTTCTGCAAATTCAACTCCGACTCGCATTCCCCAAACCATTAAGGCTTGGAGCCCTGCCGCAATTGCGTCTTTGTTGCTATTCGATGGCCAATCCAAAAAACGAGTGCCATCCAGACATTCCTGCCCATCGGGGGCTATTTGAGTCATTAATTGTCTCAATAAAGCTGTAATATAATCACGTGATTGTTCCAGATAGGCTTTATTTCCATGATAGCGATACCATTCATAATGACACAACAGCCACCAGATAGAATAAGAGGAGAATCCTGCATTCATCCAATGTGGCAATGGCGTGATATCACGCATTAAATCCAAACTTTTAGGTACCACTTCATTGTAACCGAACACGGAGTTTACAGTCATCACCTCTGGATAGGAATCACCTATCCAGACCAAACGGTCTCGTTTAATTCCATCCCAGAGATGATTCTGCATATTCAGGTGAACGGTATAAGCTCCCGTCCGCCATATTGTGTTAAGTTTCTCATCATTACATTGGAAAGAACCGCGATACGGAATATCGCGCATGATAGAGATTGCACGGACCTCCTTAAGCTCAAGTATTGCGTCTGTATCCAATAGATCAATGCGCACAAAACGAAAACCGGAGTTTCCTGTTTCATATACTCCGAGCCATGGAAGGATAAGCTCTTGATCTCTAATAGCATGGTCGTTTGTCGCTCCTCCTTTGCCGTCTATGTCGGACATTGCTTCACTGACCGATTCGCCATAACGAAGACGGATTTTTACCGGCTTATGGCTTGGCCAGGCACCAGTGACTAATTGTACTCCGCCATGAAGTTCTTTCCCGAAATCAAGCAGAATAGCTGGACGAGCCCCATCGGTAGAAGATAGTCGGCAATATGTGGCGGCTTTGACCGTTTTCTCTTTCTTGCCTTGTAAACCGGTATCTATTGATTCGTAATCGTAATACGCTCCCCAATAAGCCTGACCATCTCCCTGGTTTAACAGAAAATTACAATTAGTGATGTGATCACTGTCTTGTTGCCAAACAATCCGGGTGGGAGTAATGTAGGTACGCACACGCGTATCACGCTCTTGGGCAGGCACCAAACATACATTCAACAGCGACAATATAATTATCAGTTGTGTTCTCATGATTATTTATCATTGGTTAATTAATGGTTGTATATTGGTTTTATTTGTTTGCCTGAAGCATCATGCATCTTTAACGACAAACATCCACCATTGAAATCGAAGTAACGAACTTCTAACGGATGCCATCCTTTTGCCAATGCACGTTGACTTGAAACTTCATTCCTCAAATGTCGGCCTCCGTTGTCTATAATCATTTCTTCATCTACTTTTAATGTACTTCCTTCATCAGATGAAAGGCTGAATGAATAGATACCGTCAACCGATACGTAAAAATAACCGGTAAAAATTAAACCTACTTTACTGTTGCCTACTTCTGAAGGAATATATATATCGTCGATGGTTCTCTTTTCTTTTAAATGGTAATTTTCTATTACTTGGCAAGAAGGAATGTCGCCTTCATACCATGTAAGCATTAATCCCTTTTTTTTCGGAGCTTTAATATCTACCGCTGGAATATATCCATTCTGCTTTTTATAAGAAGCATGGAAAACTTTACTTGATTTTCCATTGGGGCGATATGCGCGGAACGCAAAACTTGCAGAATCGCGGATGGATATAGGAGTGGTGTATACTGCCGATTTTTCGGTTGGCTCTGTGCCATCGTCAGTATAATGGATAACAACGTCTGGATCAGGGGAAATGACATTTACTTTAGTTTCACCGATAAAAGTATTTGTGTTGCAAAATCCTTCCAAATCAGCCATGCGGTAATCTATTCCCAATGCATCTAAACGATTGAATTGTCCGGTCATGCGTCTCTGGAAGCTTTTCCAATTGTAATTTGCAGCTTGTGACCAACCTGTCTCTGCGATGGCGAGTAACCGAGGAAATGCCATATAATGCATTCGTTCACGGGAAGGAATGAACTCACCCCAAATGTTTCCTTGTACTCCTAATATTTGTTTGGATTGAGATTCGTTCAATGAGTCCAATAAAGATACTGATTCACAAATCAGACGAGTGGACTGTCCTATTTCGGAATAATCCAAATAGAAATCGTAGTTCGGGCAAAGAATGACCGAATTACCTTGGGCTATGGATTTTTTTACAACCTCTTTTTCATAGCTTTGCCACCACATCACTGTAGCCGTAGGCGACACTCCACCTTGCAATATTTCATCCCAGCCAATCAAACGTTTTCCATTTTCATTGAAATATTGTTCCATTTGATGAATGAACCATGATTGCAGTTCTTCTTCTGTCTTTAAGTTGTTTACTTTCATACGTTTCTGACAGTCTGAACACTTTTCCCAATTCTTTTTTGAAACTTCATCCGCTCCTAAGTGTACATATTCAGAAGGGAATAGTCGGAAAATCTCGTCATACACGTTCTTGCAAAACTCTAAGGCACTCTCTTTACCCGGACAAACAGGAGAAGAAATATTCATCGGTGCTTCTTTTTGTGGAAAACAAGATACATTCGCATAAAGGCTAACTGCTGTTTGCATATGTCCCGGCATGTCTATCTCTGGAATTACGTCGATGCCACGTACTGCTGCATACCTTATAATTTCACGTATATCTTCCTGTGTATAGAACCCCCCATATAGAGTATCCCCTTCTATAATTCGTAATTTATCAGAAGGAATGGCAAGAGAGGGATTTTGTTCTCTTTTTGAACGACTCATGCAAATACGATCTTGGTCATTAAATGTACGCCATGCCCCTTTCTCTGTCAGTAGGGGATATTTCTTGATTTCAATGCGCCACCCCTGATCATCAGTCAGATGCCAATGAAACTTATTCATCTTATAAAGTGCCATAACATCTAACAACTCTTTCACTTCTTCTTTACTGAAAAAATGGCGAGCTACATCAAGTAGTATGCCTCTCCATGCAAAACGTGGTTCATCTATGATAGAAACAGTTGGTATTGACCAAACTGTATCCCAAACAACGGTTGATGCTTCTATTTCAACAGGAAACATTTGACGGATTGTTGATATAGCGGCTATTACACCGGCATAATTCGCCGAAGATATGTGTATTTGGTTCGAGGTAACCTTTAATGTGTAATTGCCTTCTTTGTGAGGTAATTTTTCATCTATACATAGTTGAATATGCCCTCTTCCCTCTTCTGTAACAACAAACTTATAACCAGTGGCACGTTGCAAGATGGTAACTAAATAATCTGCTGCCGATTTTAAAGAGGGGGCATTGATGCTGATAATCATATCGTCCTGTAGAATGAATGCTTCTTTTCCTACTGTTAACTGGGCAGGTTCAGGAAGTAATTTTAATGTCCTTTCCGAATGGTCAACAGAGTTTGTGCATGAAGTATGGACTAACAATAGAACAACCAGCCAACTCCCCAATATTAATATTTTATTAATAATATGCATAAATACTTTTTTAATTTTATGATTATTCATAGATAACTGGACGAACCTTATACAGATTGATGCTGTCTATAGTTAACGTTTTCTTTGGATTCTCCAGATAAATATTGTGAGTCCACCATTCGATTTCGGCTTGTGTATAACTCAAAATTCCATTTTCCTTGTTATAATTAAATGACTTGATGAATTTTTTCCCTTCTAAAGGTTGAAATGAAACAATTTTTTCCGTGTCCAAATCAATTACATAAGTTCCGGACGATGTTGTAAATCCCAATTCATTTTCTGAAATGCGAATCAAATCGTGTCCGTCGTCTGTTGGCAGTTTCCATACTTTTTCCATCTGTAATGTTGGTTGTTCACTTTTCCAATTCTTTAGGGAATAAGCTTTTAATTCATTAAAGCCGAGTGCGTATAACAATTGACGGTTTTCCATCCAGATTACTCCATGCCCCCAAAAAAGACTATCCTGAAAAAGAACTTGGTTAGGGTGGTTGATGTCAAATAATTGTATACAGTCTCCTTCTTCATTATGTGATAATGCTACCACTACCCGATTATCAGGAAGTAGCTCTATGGAATGTGCGGCTGGAACTCTTGCATAAAACAAGCATTTTTCAGATGAACGCTCAATAATTGCTGCTCCTCCAGCCGAAGAAGATGTAAGTAACCAGTCACCATTTTTTGCAGTTTTGCATTCATCCATTCCTTGAAAGTATTTTTTGAAATCGTCAGGGATATTAGACTCTTGTGCATTCCATTTCCATACGATATCTAAATTTTTTCCCTCTGAGTTATCTACATTGACAATCCATACTTTGTCGTCACCACAGACAACAATTTCGTTCTTTTTTTGTCCGGTAGCACATGCGCACAAGACAAAAAAAAGTATAAATATTGCATATATCTTTTTCATATTTTTTTTCTTATATCCATTTTACGAACTATTTAGAAAGCTATTTTTTACAAATTTGTAATCGCTTCTTTCTGTTTATTTATTCCCTTTCAGGTACTGTTCTCACTTTATAAAGATTTACATTACTGATGGTGATTGTTTTGTTGGGATTTTGGATGTGAATATTATGTGTCCACCACTCAATATCTGCATAAGTATAAACTAAGTATCCGCTTTCTTTATCGTAATTGAAGGATTTGATAAATTTGCGACCTTTCATAGGTTCGAATTCAGAGATAGTTCCTGTATTTGTATCGAGTACATATACGTTATAAGCTGTTGTGAATCCTAATTCATGATCTGAAATGCGAATTAAATCATGTCCATCCGGTATTTGCTCTGTCCCACCTAAAGGTAGATTCCATTCTTGCTTCTTCACAAATGAGGGCGTTGATGTATTCCAATCTTTTAGTTCATAAGCGAGTAATTTATCATATCCTAATGCATATAAAAGTTGCTGATTTTCCATCCAAATGACACCATGTCCGCCTTTTTGATCTTCTTTAAAGATAACTTTGTTAGAAGCGTCCCTGTCATATACCTGAAAGCCGCCTGCGTCACCAGAGAGGGCCACTACGACTCGATTGTTGGGCAGCAATTCAATAGAGTGTGCTCCTGGAGCATCCACAGCAGTGAATAAACATTTTTTGGTTTTACGAGAAAGAATAAGAGCTGCTCCTCCCGAAGATGTTAGCAAGACAAGTTGGTCGTTTCCTTCATTTACGACTTTGCATTCATCCATTCCCAATAAACGTCCTTTCAATGTTGCAGAAAGGTCATCGGCTGTTTTCGAATCCCATTCCCACTCATATGGTACTGTGGTCATAGAGGCTTTGCCTATATTGACAATCATGACTTTTGAGTCTCCACATGTAATGATTTCTTTATCTACTTTAGAAGATGAGCCGGAGGTAGTGCCATAAAGCTCATCTAAATTGACATCGTATTCATCTTTACATGCAACAAAAAGTAAAGCCAATACAAGTAATAAATTCCATTTTTTCATATTTTCGATAATTTATAATTTGTAATTAGTAACAGGGGATTCCGTATGAGCTTTTTTCATCTTTTTCTCTATTTCCTTCACTACATTCGGATAAATAGATGAAAGATTGTACTGTTCTTGCGGATCTGTTTCCAGATCATACAACTCTACACAACGGTTTCCGTTTTTAATATTAGAAAGATATCCTTTCCATTTTCCCATGCGGATAGCTTTCGAACCTTTCCCTTCCGGAAGCTCCCAATAAAGATATTCATGCACTCCTTGACGGTTGCCTTTCAAAGTAGGAAAAAAACTGATGCCATCTGTTTTTTTGTAGGAATAGCCGCTAATTTCGCCTAATGTAGGCAACACATCCCAAAAGGCGCAAATATGATCGCTGACAGATCCGGCGGTGATCTGATCGTGCCAATGAACAATCATTGGCACTCGGATACCACCTTCACGTAAACTGCCTTTTCCCCAGCCCTTTTCCGATTTGAAGGGTCCTGCACTATCAAACCAAGGAGCATTCACTCCTCCGTTGTGAGTCGGTCCGTCATCACTGCTGAATAGGATTAATGTGTTTTCATAAATCCCGCATTCTTTTAATAATTCAACCAGACAGCCGACTTGCTCATCCATATAACTAACCATGGCAGCGTATGTAGCTTTTGGATAGCGACAAGGGAAGTATCCTTTGTCACCCAAATAAGGGGACTCGTCACCGAATTTTTTTACATAATAATCAATCCAGCGTTGAGGTGCTTGCAATGGTACATGTGCAATGGGAGTAGGCCAATATAGAAAGAAAGGACGTTCTTTGTGTCGTTTTACAAATGAAAGGACCTCATGAAGCATTAACTCCGGTGCGTAAGATTTGGAGACAAGGAATTCATAACTTTCTTTCTTATTAGGGTCGGCTGTTGCATCGAATTTCTGATTTGGTGAAAGAAGGCGATTAGGCAGATATTCCCGATGTTCGTTTCGCCACAGAAAAGGTGGATAATAATCATGTGCCTGTCGTTGACAATGATACCCATAGAAAAAATCGAAGCCCATTTTGCGGGGAGTAGAACTTGATCCTGGATAGCCTAAACACCATGTACCAACGCAACCGGTTGTATAACCTGCTTGCTTTAATAAGGATGCCACCGTTATCGTACCTTCAGGCATCGGACGTTGCCCCTCTAAAGTAGAATCTGCCAATACAGCCAAATAATTCTCAATATCACCTCGTTCAGGTAATTCGTCATTTCCACGGATATAGGCATGTCCCGTATGTAATCCTGTCATTAATGAACAACGAGAAGGAGAAGAAACCGCAGAACCGGAATAATGTTGGGTAAACCGCATACCTTTTGCAGCTAACTGATCTAGATTCGGCGTTTCTATCTTTTGCTGCCCATAGCACCCTAGATCCCCATAACCGATATCATCCGCCAAAATATAAATAATGTTTGGTCGTTGATCCGGATTCTGAGCTTTTGTTCCTGATGGACACATTACAGGCAAAAAGAACATATATAATAATGGATACTTATTGTTCATTTTAATAAGAAATTTATTTTTACCAACCGGGATTATTGGGTAATAGATTCGGATTATCATTCACTTCTTGCTGTGGAAGTGGAAATAAATAATTCTTATCGTTAAATATACGTCTTTCAATAATGGAACCATCATACTTTTGTACGGTACTACCGTTCATTAGTTCCTTTGCGATTTTCCAGCGGCGTATATCATTGTAATACCAACCTTCACCTGCAAATTCGATGCGGCGTTCATGACGTATTCTTTCACGCATCTGCTCTTTTGTAAAATTATCTTTTGTTTTATCAAATAAAGGCATCTTTACGCTAGGACGATTACGTACCTCGTTTATGCCATCGTATATAGGTTGATCTGGTTTATCTAAACGTTCATTTCGTGCTTCCGCATATATCATAAGTATATCAGCATAGCGCATAAGAATAATATTGATATCATTCTTATCGTCTATGGTGGCGGCAGCTGTGTCATAACGTGAATATTTCTTGAACGTATAACCGGTATTTATGAATTTATCGTTTGTTACAATCTGTCCCATATAAGTGGCACCGGGATGAACGATAGTTGCATAGAAACGAGGATCTCTATCTATATACGCGAGTTCGGGATAAGGATTGCGTAAAAAATAGGGTAAAACGAGCTAAAATAG
>OGZN01000936.1_pt1 | contig 13772 bp, 12 predicted proteins | sample 1576801 | NCBI WGS metagenome assembly OGZN01 (sample SAMEA3541573, study PRJEB24748) | human gut metagenome | biome: human gut; feature: human-associated habitat; material: faeces | place: China | collected 2012 | reverse complement strand
GCTGGTATCGTATAGCCTATTAACTTATCCATTGCAGAATCTATCGGTTCTTATCCTGGTGATACTGCAAAACGTGGCGGTTCCTTTATCTTGATGAATGGTTACTTCGTAACAAAAATTACGTCCTTCATGTTCTTAACAGCTATGGCTCCTAACGTGTTGGCTTTGGACTTTGTTACTAAAATCACTGGTCTTAACATGACTTGGGCTGAATGGGCTTTGGCTTTAGCTCTTCCTGGTCTTGTAATGTTGATCTTTGTACCACTTGTAGGTTACTGGATTGACCGTCCTGAAGCAGTAAAAATTGACAATAAGAAATTAGCTGCTGATGGTCTTGCTAAATTAGGACCTATGAAAATGTCTGAAAAAATCTTAGCAGTTGTATTTATTCTTGCTCTTATCGGTTGGGCATTGCCTTCCATCGGTATTGATTTAAGTGCTACAGCAGTTGCCCTTGTTGCGATGACTGTTGTATTCTTATCCGGCATCATTACATGGGAAGATATGGTTCAAACAAAAGCTGTTTGGAATACATTCATCTGGTTCGGTGCTATCCTTGGTTTATCCACAGCGTTAACAAAAGCTAAATTCTTTGCTTGGCTTGCAACATTCATGCAAACTAATTTGGCACTCGATGTATCTCCACTCGTAGTAGTATTGATTCTTTCCGCTATTAGCGTTGTAATTCGTTACTTGTTCGCTTCTAGTACTGCATATATCGCATCCATGCTTCCTGTATTCTTAACGGTAGGTATGGCCGCCGGTGTTAACCCAGTTATGTTTGGTTTAGTATTGCTTGCTACAAATGCATTTGGTGGTCTCGTAACTCACTATGGTGCATCCCCTGGTCCTATCATCTACTCTGCAGGTTATAATAACTTGAAAGAATGGTGGACTGCTGGTGGTATCCTAGCAATCTTGAGCTGGATCTTACTCTTTGTAGTAGGTATTCCTTGGTGGACTTTCATCGGTATGATTTAATCACCATATAATTTTATAATCATCATTGTTTTTACGGCTTAGGCCAGACTTCGCGACGGTCTGGTCTTTGCCATTTGATATATTTTTTAGTGAAAGGATGTAACATGGCACAATTAGTGAAAGCTGCGCAAGCAGGCTTCGACGAAAAAAATGATGCATTAGTTACGGTAGAACCGATTGCTAGCGGCATCGAAATCGAATTGACTTCCAAAGTTATGCGTCAATATGGCGACCAAATTAAATCTGTTATCTTGAACACAGTGCAAGAAGCTGGTTTTGACGGTGTAAAAGTAACTGTACAAGATAAAAACGCTTGGGATTATACAATTAAAGCTCGCGTGTTGGGCGCATTAGAAAGGGGGAGCAAAGCATAATGGCTAACGATAAAACATTCCCAGAAGTTAAAACAAATGAAACCACTGACCGTCATACTTTTCACCGTCGGGAAAAGTGTAAATGCCATACCCTTCACGCTTTCCTTTAACGTACTCGCCTTCATAGACATCGCCGTTTTTAAAAACCGTCTTTCCCTTTCCGTTGGGTTTGCGTCCTTTCATCTCACCGGTATATACGGAGCCGTCCTTAAACGTATGTGTCCCTATTTTTATTTCCGACGAGAAAGTTCCCTTTATTTTATCGAAGAAGCCGCCTTTTTCCTGGGCTGCGACACTGCCCTGTGACAAGTATAACAGAAAAATTGCAGTATATAGATATTTCATCTTGGATTACAAGTTACTTAATTAGGATTTTGACAAAGATACGATTAATCTGCCAAAACCACGAGGCGGTTCCCGCTTTTTATGACATTTTTTTGCCGGATATGACTTCTTTTAATTTCTCTTTGCACAAATGCTTTCCGGCAAGTTCGCGTATATCTTCAGGAGTAATATCTCTGACTGCGTTCAGAGCATCTTCAAAGTGTGTATCGCCAAAACCCGAAACCTGAACGAACATCCACGCATCTGCCAGTGAGAATGCCGATTCATAACTGCGGCACATTTCGCCCAGCATATAATTCTTTACCATTGCCAATTCTTCCTCCGGCACCAGATCATTCTGCAAGCAATCTATTTCATGGTAAACCTCCCGGATAAGAGGCTCCACAAACTCGTTTGCCGTTTCCGTATTGATAACCAGCATTTCCGGTCCCGGACAAGAAACGATGCCTGCAGAAATACCATAGGTATATCCCTTTTCTTCACGGATATTGGACATCAGACGGCTTCCGAAATATCCGCCAAACAGCGTTACCATCACTCTGGTCTTCAAATAATCGGGATGATGGCGTTCCAAAGAAAGCATCCCCATGCGAACCGCACTCTGCATGGCATCCGCATGTTCTACAAAAATTCGTTTATCCATGGAAGAAACCGGAATAAACTCCCGCCTTTCCGGTTTGCGGAAGTCTTTGCCGAACGCTTCCTTACCAAACATATCTTCTATCCGCCGTACACAATCATCGCCCACCTTTCCGGAAACGTAAATCGTGCAGTTCCGGGAATGATAATGCCGGTCGTAAAACTCTCTGAGTACAGCAGGATTTATCCTGCCATAATCCTCTTTCTGCACCAGCCGTCCGCAAGGATGCACCTCACCATATACAGCTTTCATCAGCGCCCGATGCGCCAGAAAATCCACTTTGGACGAGTTGACCATGAACTGCTGGATATTATTTTCTATTATAACACCCAGCTCCTTCTCCGGAAACACAGGCTCTTTTACGATGGATTCCAGTATTTCCAATGTCTGCGGCAAATATTTGTTCAGCGAATAAAGAGTAACATACGCATATTCCGATGCACTGGACAACTCCAGCCAAGCGCCGTAATAGTCCAACTTCTCCGCTATTTCCCCCGCACTGTACCGAAGCGTCCCTTCGCGCAGCATACGGTTCGTAAACAAAGCCTGTAACGGTTGCGACTGTTGCCAACGCCCGCCTTCCATCAGCAGGTCTATGCGCACAACTTCATTATCGCCAGAGTCAAGCACATTCAAAGACACACCATTGGGCATAGTGCACCGTTGGGGCATCTGTACGGCCAAGTGCTCAATGTCCCTCACCTTAGGCTGGATGGTCCTGTCCAAAATCATCCCCGAACCGATATTCATTGAGCGTTTCGTGCTTGCAGGAAACGTTCCGCATGTTCCAAATCCTGCGGTGTATCAATGCCGATTGTCTCCACTTCGGTAATACCGGCTTTAATGGTATAACCGTTTTCCAACCAGCGCAACTGCTCCAGTGATTCCGCCAGTTCAAGAGAAGACTGCGGAAGCGAGGTTATCTCTTTCAACACTTCCACCCGATAGGCATATAATCCGATATGCTTGTAATATGTATGGTTTTTCAGCCACTCCCGCTTCTCCGCATTACGTTGGTACGGAATGATAGAACGGCTGAAATAAAGAGCATTCATGTTCTTGTTGAGCACTACTTTGGGAGAGTTTACGTTCTCCAGTGCCTCAAAACCGTTATCTGCAGCAAAGGGTTTTACTAAAGTGGCAATCTGTGTGGACGGATCATCAAAACAGGCCTTTACGGTCTCCAGTTGAGACGGCTGTATAAAAGGTTCATCGCCCTGAATGTTTACCACCACATCAAAGCCTTCCCCCACTTTAGTACAAGCCTCATAACAACGGTCTGTACCGCTTTTATGATGCACGGACGTCATTACAACTTTTCCGCCGAATGCTTTTACGGCAGCTTCAATGCGCTCGTCGTCGGTAGCTACATAAGCATCATCCAAAACACCGGCCACTTGTTCATATACCCGTTGAATAACGGTCTTTCCACCCAACAAAGCCAAAGGTTTGGCAGGAAAACGCGTAGATGCGTAACGGGCAGGAATTATTCCCAGGAATTTCATATCTTTAAAACTTAAATTACCACATTATTATAAAGAAACGTTTCAATGGCATTTGTCGCCTCAGACTTTCCATCATTCAATTCTTTCAGTCCGCGGATGATATAGTCCCGCTTTAAATCTTCGGGTTTATACACCCTGCTGTCACAAGACAGCAAGTCTATATCAAGACGTACAATCTCCTGTTTCTTTTCTTCGGGAGTCCTTCCGGCTTCCCGTTCTATATCCTTCAAATGGAGTATGACTTCACCTGCATCAGAATCGGACGTGAAGCGCGCCACCTGATTGGCAAACAACGCCTGCCGCCGGAAAAACAACGGCTCTGTGTCCGCTTCTGCAGAAAAACGGATATTCGGAAAAAGTTCGGACAGCCTCTTGCGTGCCAACGCCAGATTCTCTTTCCTGTTCACGTTACTGCCGATGCAGATTGTGTACACCATTTCCCAATTCTTAATTAAACAAATCGTCCAGTCCCATTTCCGATGCCGGTTCCGCATCCGCATCCTCATATCCGCTGTCCTTGCAGGGGTCAAAACCTTCAGGCAACTGGAACGTTTCGTTTTCATCATACCCCAAAGACTTGTCGCCAAGCACTTTTACCATATACTTCGCCCAAATAGGCAATGCCATGGAAGCGCCTTGTCCGTGCAACATCGTATCGAAGTGAATATCACGGTCTTCACCGCCCACCCAGCAGCCGGACACCAGCGAAGGCGTAAAGCCCATGAACCAGCCGTCGGCATTATAGTTGGTCGTACCGGTCTTGCCACCCATATCGGCTTTTACACCCAGACGGCGGACACGTCCGCCCGTACCTTCATTGACAACTGCACGCAGCATTACCAGCATCTTATAGGCACTGGATGCGCTGATTACTTCCTGCATTTCCGGCGAGAATGTAGCCAGCACATTACCGTCGTTATCCTCAATACGGGTTACAAACAGCGGCGCAACACGAATACCCTTGTTCGGGAATGCGGTATAGGCGCTTACCATCTCTCCTACGGAGACTTCGCAAGGACCGAGACAGAGGGACACCGAAGGCACAATCTCACGGTTGCGCACACCGAAGCTGTGCACCAACCGCTTCAACTCATACGGGTTCAGTTTGCTCATCAGGTATGCTGTGATCCAGTTGTCCGAATTGGCCAATCCCCACTTCACCGTCACCATGTCGCCGTAACGTTTTTTGTTGGCATTGCGCGGTGTCCAGGGTTTTCCGTTTTCGTCTATCAATGTATATTCCACATGACGAGCCTGGTCGCAAGGAGAAAAACCGTTCTCCATAGCCAGCGAATACACATACGGTTTCATGGTAGAACCGATTTGGCGACGTCCCACCATTGCCATGTCATATTTAAAGTAGTGATGGTTCGGGCCGCCTACATACGCTTTTACATGACCGTTACGCGGATCCATCGACATGAAGCCGGCACGCAGGAAGAACTTATAATAACGTATGGAATCCATCGGAGTCATTACGGTATCTTTCTCACCGCTCCAACTGAATACAGACATTTGTTCGGGCGTATCGAACGCTTTCCTGATTTCCGCTTCGGAAGCTCCGGCTCTCTTCATGATGCGGTAGCGGTCGGACAGTCTCATGGCACGGTCCAGAATCTCGTCTACCTGTTCTTGCGTCAAACGGAAAGTATAAGGCGCTTTCTTCGCACCTTTTTTCTCTTTGAAGAAGTACCCCTGCAATTCTTTCAGATGCTCGGTCACGGCATCCTCTGCATATTTCTGCATGCGGGAGTCTATTGTAGTATAGATTTTCAACCCGTCCGTATAAAGATTATATTTGCTTCCGTCCTTCTTCGTATTCTTTTCGCACCAGCCGAACAGAGGGTTTGTTTCCCAGTCGAGCGAATCCTCGTAATACTTCTGCATCTGCCAGCCGCGATAGTCCGATTTATCGGGCTTCTTGGCATTTAGCACACCACGCAGGTATTCACGGAAATACGTTGCAAGACCTTCGTTATGGTCTACGCGATGATAGGACAGCTTCAATGGCAATGCCTGCAACGAATCCCGTTCCTCAACGGTGATATATCCGGCCTTGCGCATCTGGTCGAGCACCACATTGCGGCGTCCGCGCGAACGTTCGTTATAGCGTACCGGATTATAAAGGGAAGGATTCTTGCACATACCCACCAGTGTGGCGGCTTCCTCAATTTTCAAATCCTTCGGTTCGCAACCGAAATAGGTATAGGCGGCAGTCTTTATACCCACCGCATTATTCAGGAAGTCGAACTTATTGAGATACATCGTAAGAATTTCCTCTTTGGTATAATAGCGTTCCAGCTTTACGGCTATAACCCACTCAATGGGCTTCTGGAACAGACGTTCCACTATGTTGTCGGCGCTTGGCGAATAAAGTTGCTTGGAAAGCTGCTGGCTGATTGTACTGCCGCCGCCCGCATTCTTCTGCATCAGAATACCACGCTTCACCACGGCACGGAACAGCGCGATGGCATCAATCCCCGAATGTTCGGCAAAGCGCACGTCTTCCGTTGCAATCAGCGCATTGATAATATGGGGTGACAAATCATTGTATCCCACAAACACGCGGTTCTCCTTGCTATAAGAATAAGTTCCCAGAACTTTCCCGTCTTCCGAGAATATTTCCGTTGCAAATTTATAATTGGGATTTTCCAAATCTTCCACAGGGGGCATATAGCCAATCCAGCCTTTTGCTATCGAGAAGAAAATAACAACGCATGTCAATGTTATCAGCGCGATGAAAATCCAAAGGACTTTTACGACTTTCTTTATCATGTCCGGTTCCTAAAATTCGTTGGTTCAATATTCAATAATGGGGCAAAGATACGGAAATATATCAAAACAACTCTCACAATTTTAATAGAAAACTCTAAATACCCCAAAAACGGCAGAAGCTCCGGAAACCTGCAAAAGCACAGGTCTCCGGAGCTTCCTAACTCATTGCGGACTTTGACAGTCAGCGAAGAGACATTATTTCCCTCGCCAGCTTATCTGTCAGCCTCACATTTCCTATCCATTTTCCGAAAGTATCCAGATTATGCAAATCCGTCCCTACCATGTCGTACATACCTTTTTCCAGCAATGTTTCAGCATTTTTCATCACCTGTTTTCCATAATAACCGGAGAGCGAAAGCAAGTTCAGCTGCAACAGATAGCCCTTGTCCTTCAATTCGCAATAATCACCGTACCTCATATAAAGATAACGTTCGGGATGCGCAATCACCGGCGTATATCCGGCGAGCGATACATTATACAACAGTTCGTCCAGATTGTTTGGTGGAGAAAAATAAGATGTCTCTACCAATACACAATCCCCGCACAAAGGCTGCAATCCCTTCTCCAACCTCTCCCTGAAGCCGGAGTCCAGCATATATTCAGCTCCCAGTTCAAGTACGGTTTCTCCGGTATAGCGCTTGCACAACGTATCGAAAGCCTGCAACACATCTTCCCAGTGTTCCACGCCATTCATCACATGAGGCGTCAGCCTCACCTTCTTCACTCCGAGCGAGTCGAAGTACGCCAACACTGTCAAGGATTCCTCTATCGTCCTTATACCATCGTCCACACCCGAAAGGATATGGCTGTGACTATCCACAAAATCCCTGAAGAAACCGGTATCCGCCAACTTTGTTTTATGTCGTAAGAAAAACATACCCTTAGCGTTTAAATTCCAAATATCCTTTTGTACAGCGGCTTCTTGTTCTTCCGGTTTTCATCGTTCCCGTAATTGCCGTAACCATACCCGTAGCCATACCCATAACCTGTCTTTACATAATCTATTCCGTTCAGCAGAATACTCATATTCTTCATCTTTCCCGAATCATACAGTTCCTGCAACTCCGGTAACATCCGCTTGTCGAACAAGCCCGAGCGGACTACATACACCGTCTGGTCCGCCAACCGTCCGCACAACTGCGTATCCACCACAACACCATAAGGCGGGTTATCCAATAAGATATAATCATAGCTCTTTTTCAGCTCCTCCAGCAGCCGGTCGAGTCTGCCGCTCTTCAGCAATTCCGCAGGATTGGGCGGCAGCGCTCCCGATGTAATGATATGCAGCCGGTTATCATCTCCACACACCTGCACCAGTTCTTTCACATCATCCACCTTGCCGCTCAGGTAGTTCGATACGCCGGTCTTTTTCATACCTATCCCTACGCTTTTGCTCAAAGAACCCTTCCGCAGGTCAAGGTCGAGAATTACTACCTTTACATTCGCCAGCGCCATGCTCATGCCCAGATTAAGCGTAATAAAGGTTTTTCCGGAATCAGGATTTGCCGAAGTCACCAGCACTACCTTTCCTACCGTTTTCTTTTCCGTATCCATAAAGTCCAGATTATCGCGCACTATCTTGAAGGCCTCACAAATGCTTTCCCTGCTGCCTTCCTGTACCACGATATTTTTCTCATGCTTATTCTTTTCAAGCGGCACTTCTCCCAAGAAAGGAATGTTCACACCCGCTTTCAGTTCTTTCTTCGTATGCACGCTGGTATTGAGCAGCGAGCGGATATAAATCCACAAGGCAGGCAGCATAATCCCCGCCAGCAAAGCAATCAGCGCTACCTGCACCTTCTTGGGTGCTACCGGCAGGTCCACACCTTCTGCCGGGTCTATGATGCGGCAATTGCTCTCCGTAATGGAAAGCTGGAGCTCATTCTCCTCTTTTTTATTCAACAGAAACAGATACAGTTCTTCCTTTATCTTCTGTTGCCGTTCTATGCTTACCACATACTTCAACTGAGTAGGCACGAATGCTATCTTATTGCTGTTCTCCCGCTCCTTGTTCTTCATATTCGCCACCTGTATCTCCAGACTTGCTATCAGGTTATCCACAGCTTTTGCGATAGACAGGCGCATGGACATCAGCGTACCGTTCAGGTCACGCACGAGCGGATTATTGGCACTACTGTTGGCTATCAGCTTGTTCCTACGCGTCAGCACCGTGTTGTACTCCATAATCAGGTTCTGCACTCCCATATCATCTATCCCGATACTTGCAGGGACAGGCTCTGTCGTCTTCGAGTTATCCTGCAAGTATTCCTTCATATATTGCGCCATATTAAGCTGATTTTCCACGCTTAACCCTTCCGTATCAAGCATGCTCGAACTTTGCAGATACAAGGCACTTTCCGAAGCAATATCCGTCAGTCTGTTCTTTTTCTTATAATTCTCAATTTCCGCATCCACGGCAGCCAGGTCGGCTTCGATTATCTCCAACCGCTCGCCGATAAATCTGGCGGTATTTATCACAATCCTGTTTTTATCCTCGATGGCATCGTTCTTATAAACCTCAATCAGTGTATTCAGTAAATCTTCCGCCCGCTGCACATTCTCGTCCTCGATGCTCAGGGCTATCAGTGACGACTGCTTGTTTGCCACCCCTACATTCAAAGCCTTGTTATATGACTCCGCTACTTCTTTCATATTTCCCTTTGTCACGTAGACCGTCTTGCCTATGCTGTTTTCGTCCGTAAACAGTGTCGATGCCACCACCATTTTTCCCACCGGAGTATTCACCGTATCTCCCGGCTGCACGGTCAGGATTTCGTCAAATTCCTCTTCTTCCTCTTCATTTTGCAGGGTCATATCCGCCAGCGTCACCTTTCCATTGTCCGACATCGTAACAGTAAGGCTTATCTGTTGTGAAGGAGTTGCATCAAGGAAAGTAACGGCAAACGGCGTGGACGTATAGAGTTCCTTCTTTCTCAGCCCGTCCCACTCCTTGTAACTTATATCCAGATGCAGTGTTTCGACTACCGTCCGCATCAGCCGCTTACTTTTAAAGATACCCACTTCGTTATCTACCGTGCTACCGCCTAACGAAAACAAATCCTGAAAAGCAGCCGCACCATTGACACCCCCGCCTTTTTGCTCATCCTTCACCAATACCGTGGCGGTACGCAAAAATATCTTCGGAGAACTTTTCAGATACAGAAAACCAATCAGGACACACACCGCTACGGAGAGGATAAACCATTTCCGGTTGCGATACACTGCCGACAGCATATCGGCAATCACCGTGCCCTCCTGCCGACGGCTGTCATTAAAATCTATGAAGTCCAAATCTTCAAACCTGTCTTTTCCCATAAACTTTTTCTTTACTGTTTTTTATTTGAATATAAGCACCGCCAAGGATACCATTACCGATAGTATGGAAGCAAACGTACCTATGGTTCTGTTCTGGTTTATCTCCCGCTGTCCTGCCTTTACCTTATTAGGTTCTACGTACACTACGTCATTCTGTTGCAGATAATAATAAGGAGACGACAATAAATCTTTGTTCCGCAAATCCAGCGAAACCACTACCCGCTCTCCATTTTTTTCCCGGATAACCTTTATATTCTCGCGCTGCCCGTAAATGGTCAGGTCGCCAGCAAGGCTCAATGCGTCCAGCAAGGTGATGCGGTCGCTGGTTATCTCGAATGTTCCCGGCCGGTTCACTTCCCCCAATACCGATACTTTGAAGTTCAGGAACTGGATGGTTACGATGGGATCTTTCACCAGTCCTTTTTCTATCAACTGTTTTTTGATGTATTTTGTCAGTTCTGCACGTGTCATTCCCTGTACTTTGATAACTCCCAACTGCGGAAAGTCGATATTTCCCTCTTTGTCCACCAGATACCCCAATACCCGGTTCTGTCCTCCTGCATATCCGGTATTGCTGTTAGCTATCTGATAACTTACCATCGGCAGATTGAACATCTGTGCCAGTTCGGGGTCTTTACTGTTCACCATAATGGAAAGCAAATCATCCGGATGAATCCTGAGGTCATAATCCTGGGTTATCTTTTGCCGATAGTCATCCGGCACATCTTGCAGGTACGAAATCTGTTTTTGCGATGCACAACCCGCCAGGACACATAGTACAAAGGCTATGTATCCATACTTCTTCATGTTCTTTATCATATTATTTTATCGATTGTTTTTTAGATTAGTGCATAAAAGCTACAAGTGCTTTTTTTACTGCGTTCTTTATATGCTGACAAATAAACTCATTCATCCATCCCCAACCAAAATCAAACCAACGTTGCGGATGGGTATTGATAATCAGCTTTTCAGGAAGCTTGTCATTACCGATTAAAGTAATCAGTCGGCGGGTATTTTTGACTTTCAGTTCCAAGCCGCCTTCTACTTTATCCCTTACACTCGCACCTGTCTTATTCCATGCCCGCCCCGTATCTGTGATATAGAGTACTTTCGTATAATCCACATCAAAATACGGTTCTCCGATAATCCCCGCTTCTCTATAATTATATTTCTCCCACAGTTTCCGGTTATCCCACCTGCTGAGCGGACTTCCGTGCATGCAAACAGTCTTGGCCGGATAAAAACGGCGTATTTCGGCAAGATGCTTCTTGAAATATTCAAAAGCCTTTTCGTGGTTGCCTTTGGCAATTGTCAGGTCTTCGTAATGATAAGACACTTCATGTCCCAGAGTCACTATCCGTTCTATTATCTCCTCATTCCAAGTTCCTTTTACAACCCTTATATAATAAGAAGCTTTGATACCCGAAGCATGTTCCATTTGTGCCATCCGTAGGGCGTTCTCCGGTCTTTTGTCGATGTCATGCCTCAATACTACGACTTTGCCGCCGACAGGAACAGACAGAAACTCCTCGAATGTCCGGAAGGCATAACCGGACTGCTCCAGTGCGGATAAAAGAGACCGGTAAGTTTTAAGAGTGAAATCCATTATTGCTTTTTCTGTTATCAAGTTCATCCACAAACGAATACATGTACTCATTTACATCTATAAATAAATGATTGATGGTATCCCTGGCTCTCTCCTGCTCTCCGGCATAATCCTGTTTTGCTTTAAAGCGGCCTATCCATTCCTCAAAATCCATGCTTTTCCGGTTATGCAAAATTCCCAGCCTTGATGCAGCACGATTTGCCGGCATATCATATCTGATTCCTAAATAATACGACGGCACTCCCAATAAAGCAGCCTCACGCGCCATGCTGTCTCCCGAAGATATCAAAGCACAACTATAATAAATAAGAGAATGGATGCCCTCGACCGGCTCTTCCAGCAGAATCCAATCTTCTGGATACCTCTCTTTCATGGATTTATCTTCCAAAGAAAGCAACACTTTCCTACCATGAGGTATTTTCGAAGCAATACCCATAACGGCACCCGCATGTTGTCCCGTATAGTTAACCGTACCTACCGACACCTCCCTCACAAAGAAATACTCTTTGGGATGCAATTTATATTTATCCAGGAATATTCTGTCGGGTGTAAACACATTCGGTGCCAGATATGCCCATTCCTTAAGGGCCGGCAACACTTTTACCTTAGAAGACAAGACATAACCGGGCGGCAGTTCGTAAAGGCAGTAATGAGATATTTTCGAAAACCATATTTTGGGCCTGAAATCAAAAGTCTGCGGGTCATCATCAAAAGTGTAGGAATGAAAGCCTCTCACTCTACCTATGACACTGCTTAAGAAAGCATTGGAATAAGCTATATCTATCCGCTTATCCAATGACCATAAAAATAGTTTGACAATCCGTATCAAATTGGCATCTACGATAGCCGACCATTTTGCAAGTCTGTGCCTGCCTATCACATAAATCTTTATTGCAGGATACGCAGCCAGTTCTTTCCGAACAATCAAAGGCATTTTCCCTCTGTCCAATACGGTGAGATACACAACATGCCCTTCTTCTGCCAGACGGATGATGAAATTCTTATAGAAATTATATTGCGGAGTATGGCAAATATCAAACCATACACTCTTCCTGCTCCTACCAGCAGATTCCCCTGTAACCATTTTCTTTCTCCAGCTCCTTTATCCTGACCAAATCAATTACCGCCTGTCCATCTCTGACCCTTACCGATTTGAAAATCTCGTCATTGTTGCTAATGATAATCGTTTCCGCCCAATCCAGCAAAGAGTCCATATCATCCTGCAACATACAGTTCAAATGCGGCAACTTCTCTTCAATCACGCTTTTATTCTTTCCTATCAGCCGTGCCAAAGAAACGCTTCTGTCATATATCCTTATTTCATACCCCTTACCATACAATGTTTCTATCACATGTATAATAGGGCTGTTTCTCATATCATCCGTTCCTGCCTTGAAGCTCAATCCCAATACACCGATTTTCTTATATCCCACTGCCTGAATCCACTCAATGGCGTTTTCCATGTGGTGCTGGTTGCTGCTTTCTATGGCATTCAGAACCGGCGTTTCCACATACAGGTCATGCGCCATTGTTTTCAGGGCTTTCAGGTCTTTAGGCAGGCAACTGCCGCCATACGCAAATCCCGGTTTAAAATAATAAGGGGAAATATTAAGCTGTTTGTCCATGCAGAAAATACGCATCACTTCGTGCGAGTCAATGCCGTATGCCTTGCACACCCTTCCTATTTCATTGGCAAAAGTCACCTTGAGAGCATGATAGGAATTGTTTACATACTTAATCATTTCCGCCACTTCTATAGAAACCGTCTCAATGGGTGCACCCATCGGTGCATACAGTTCCGTCATAATATCCCGTGCCTTTTCACAGTCCGTACCTATTACCGTCAGTGGCGGATTCATATAGTCATTTACAGCCGTTCCCTCTCTCAGGAACTCCGGATTAGATACAACGGCAAAGTGCACATTCCGCGTCTTTCCGGACATTTCCTCTATTATCTTACCCACTGCTTTATTCGTACCGGGAAATACGGTCGATCTGATGACGATAATATGAAAACTGTTTTTCTCCTTCAATGCCTCTCCTATCTCTTCGGCGGTCTGATAAATATAATTTAAGTTCAAATGTCCGTTATTCGTAGAAGGAGTACCTACGCACACAAAAGAAATATCACTTTCTCTCACAGCCTCCATGTAGTCGTGTGTAGCTCTGATTCTTCCTTGCAGATGCTGTTCCCTGATTATTTCGTCTATACCTGCCTCTACAATTGTAGG
>OGZN01000920.1_pt1 | contig 13886 bp, 9 predicted proteins | sample 1576801 | NCBI WGS metagenome assembly OGZN01 (sample SAMEA3541573, study PRJEB24748) | human gut metagenome | biome: human gut; feature: human-associated habitat; material: faeces | place: China | collected 2012 | reverse complement strand
CTACGATTGGCTTTTTTTGAATAAGTACCTAAATGTTCCATTTGGAAGTGGTGTGTATCAACTTAGGAATAGAAGAATTGGTAAGTTTGTCTTATTTGGTACCGGTAAAAATCTTGCATACAGGATGTCATCATTGTTGCCAAAGCCTTTCGGTGCGGGTACAAGAAAAAACGAAGATAAACCCAATTATGTTTTAAATAATATACAGGATATAGAATACCGTACAATTTCGTTTACTGATAACGATGAAGCCAAACGATTTGAAAAATATACCAAACATAAAGAAGAATATCTTTTCAACTCATAATGAGCTAAATGTATTCTTCAATTTTTCAAAAAACTTGTTTTTATGCCATTATTTTTCAGAAAATGGAGTAAAGATAATTATATTTGTATATTATATTATCAGCATTAAAGCTTCGCAGATTCGTATATCGTGTGTATTCCGATGAATAATGCGAAACGTAGATTATTTAAGTTTTGCCCGTTTGCAGAACCATTTGACATAAACAATATCACTAATAAAATAAAGAAGAAATATGGCAACAGCAGCTCAATTGAAAACACTTGTAAAAAGCCATTTCGAAGATAATAATGAAAAATTCAACACCGTAGCATTACAAATTGCTGCTCATGAAGCTAAGTTAGGTCATACTAATTTGGCAAATGACATACGCAAAATCATAGATACTTCAAAAATAAATAAGCCAAAACTTAAGAATATTGATTCCAATCTGCAAGGATTATTTTTGGAAATCTTTCCGCAGGAGCGACTGGCTGATTTAGTTGTTGCGCCACACATCAAAAATAGGATAGAGAGAATTATAAACGAATTTACATTTAGAGACAAGTTATTTAAACACAATCTTGAGAACAGACGCAAAATATTACTCTCAGGACATCCAGGAACAGGAAAAACTATGACTGCTTCAATTATTGCCAATGAATTGAAGTTGCCTATGTATGTTGTCCTTATGGATAAAATTGTCACAAAATACATGGGCGAGACAAGCGCAAAATTGAGACAAATTTTTGATTTTATAGAAGATGTTCCTGCTGTATATCTGTTTGATGAATTTGATGCCATCGGAGGTCAGCGTGGAAAAGACAATGATGTAGGTGAAATGCGTCGTGTGTTAAATTCATTTCTTCAATTTATAGAGCGTGATCATTCGGACAGTCTGATTATTGCAGCTACAAACAACTTAGAACTTCTTGATCAGGCTTTATTTAGACGTTTTGACGACGTAATACATTATCAATTACCTTCTGATGATGAAAAAGTCCAGTTATTGAAAAATCGTTTAAACGGCAGTCTAAATAAAAGTGAAATAAAAGCACTTTTACCGGAATTAGACTCTTTAAGTCATGCCGAAATAAATCAAGCATGCCTAGACGTAATAAAGACTTCGGTTATATATGATATCCCTATAAAGTTTGATTTGGTTATTAAGACTATTAACGAAAGGAAGTCTGCATATAATAAATAATACTGACTTATGGAGCAATACGAACATATTATATTACCAGAACAAATTAGAACTGCAATTGAATTTTCACCAAGAACATCAGGCGGAGGTGAACCTAAGATTCCAATAAGAAATAGACTTGAACATGCGGCACGTCTGGAACGTCTTTTTGAGAATGCACGAATTCAAAATGAAAAGATACAAGATGCCGCCGGAGGCTTCTTACTCGACGACCATGACCCCGCCCGCCGAGTGCGCCTGAAGGCTACGGTTGTACATCGCTTCGGCCTGCACAGGCGGAAGCGTGTACACGCCCTTGTTCACGGCGCGGATATTATACGTAAACACGGAGGGCTCCACAGCCAGATCCGAAAACACAATCATCCGATCCTCGCGGCGATCGACGGACTTGTAGCCCGGCTCACCGCTTGGATTTTGGCCCTTGATGTCAGAATTGAGCACCATTTCGAACCCGCCGGGCAACAGATCCACAATGACCGCATCGGAAACGGACCCTCCATGCGAACGCGCGGAAATGGACACCGTCACCACATCGCCCTGCTTCACCGTCGTCACGGGCCGCCCTTCGGCATCAAGGTATTCACGCGACACTTCAAGCCCCTGTGCCAAGGCTTCGGACGGCGGCTTGCGGTCGAAACCCTGCGCCGAAACTTCCCAGTACAGAGGCTGGGAACCCGCGGGCATATCCAGCGCATACGCCGCACACCCGGGCGCGGAAAGCGTCAACATGCCTCCAAGATCCGCGGGCGCGGATTCCACGGGCTCGAACCCCGGCTGCATGGACGTGCAGCGCAAAGAAATGCCGGAAGGCATGTTCGCCGCGCCCCCCATGTCGAGCAGGGCGCGGACGCCAAGGGATGCGGAAAGGGTTACATACCGCCCGCCATTCAGCACATCGAGCAGTTCTTGTGCCATTTCAGTGCGCTGCGTATCCAGCATATCAGGGAAATGCCGGGCCAGAACCGACGCCCGCAATGCCTGAACGCCCAACGCGTCGAGATAGCCGCGAGCCTGAAAATCGGGGCCCGGAGCTTGGTAAAGCGCAATCAGATGACGCGCGTCGTCGTTCATGCGCATGATCGCGCAGCTTCCCGCCAACAGCGTGGAAGCCACGTCCTTCCGCCACTCGGGGAACCTGTCCTCAAGCTGCGAAACGAGCTGCTCCATCGCTTGCGTCGTGATGCGGCCTTCGCGGGTCAAAACCCACAGCCCATAGGCTTGGGCACGGCCTTCTTCCAGCGAATCCGGCACCCGATCCAGCGCATTCTCAAGCGCCCCGAAGACCTCGGCCAGCAAACCGCCGGGCAGAGCCGCCCCGGACTCCCGCATGGTCAGCAGGAAATCGGCGGCATAGGCCGTGACCAGCACGTCGGGCTCCCCGCCGGGCCAGAGGGACAAGCCCCGCCAATTCAGCGCCGACTGGATGCCCTGCACGGCCTCGTCCATGCGTTCCCGGGCGAGCTTGCGCGCCGCGTCCGGCGCCCTGCCCGCATCGGCAAGCAGTTCGGGCCGATTCATGAGCAGCGCGTAAGGCATGGCCCGGCTGATGCGCTGTTCCGCACAAGTGTACGGATAGGCGTCAAGATAACGGATCAGCCCACGCAACGCGGGCAGGGGCAGCGCCGAAACGGAAGCGGAACCCTTGGCTTCATAGGGGTACAGCTCGCGCCCTGTCTTCAGAACCGTGGAGGCGGAGGCCGACCCGACGCTCAAACTTTCGCGCAGGGGCGAAGCCGGACGCACGGACAGCGTTGCGGAACGGACAGTCCGGTTTCCGGCGGCATCGGTCACGGCAAAACGCAGTTCCGCGTTGCCGGGCACATCCCCGACCTTGACGCGGAACGGAATCACCCTTTCGGAACCCGCGCCTACGGCTATTTCAACGGGCGGCGGGGAAACCACGCGCAGGGCCTCGTCAGGCGACAACGCCAGCGCAAAGGAAGCCGGCTGTCCCGTATTGTTGGCGACGGCAAGCGCGGCCTCGAACTCGTCGCCCGGCGAAGCCAGAACCGGAAGCTGCGGCGTCAGAACCACCGGGCCGCGCACCGTGGCGTCGGTTTCGGCGCGGCCCGCCGTATCCGGCGACGCCGCCACCGCCATGATGCGAACGCGGCCGTTGTAATAGCCGGGAACGGGGATGGTGACGGACGTCTCAGCCCCCACCTCCACGATGCCGGACCACCAGCTCAGGGGCGGTTCGGCCTTGCGCTTGAAAGGATTGTGGAACCGCCCGCCGGACAAGGCCATATCGCCGCCGAAGGCCGGGATGCGGAGCTGGCCGTGATCCGGCATGAGCAGATCGAACATCTGCCGCGTCTCCACTTCCAGCGCCCGGTCGTTGAGCAGATAACGCAGAGGATCGGGCGTGGCGAAGGCGGTGAGCTGAAGCACGCCCTCATCCACGGCGAAAATCAACGCCTTTCCCGGATGGCGGGCGGACAGGGATACCGAGAGCGCGCTACCGGGCAGCACCTGTTCCGGAGCCTTGAGCCTGAGCCCCATGTCCCGCCGCGCCACATTCACGGTGAGCGGAGCCACCGCGTAACTGTGCGGCTGCATGAACACGTCGGGCGAGGACAGGGAACGGGCCAGCGACACGTTGACATAGGCGCGGCCCTCGAAATCCTTGGGAACCGCGATTTCCTGCACGCTGTTCCCGGCGCGGACGCGGAACCAGCGGGAGGCCGCAACGCTGTCGCGCTCCAGCGTGATCAGGCCCATGCCGTCGTACGGCGAAGACAGGAACAACCGGATGGATTCGCCGGGCGCATAGTCCGCCTTGTCGATGTGCAGGCGCAGGTTGCCGGAGGGCAATTCGTCCCGCCCGGCGAGGCGCAGGTCGTCGTTGCCCGCCACCGTGAAGGGCACGAGGGCCATGATCTGGCCGGAGGCATTCCGCACGCTGAGCAGGAATTCGCCGGGCTTGTCCGTGGGCACGGCCCACGCCAGATTGCCGGACGCGTCGAAAGACCGCTTTGAGGAAACGATTTCCCGGTCGACCGGGGTTTCGTCGTAACGGTAACGCCCGTCCTTGTCCGTGACGAGGCTGGTCACGTACCGCCGCTCCGCCACGGAGAACGTCAGCTCGCCGGGATCGGCGCGGCCGAGATCCGGGCCGAGCGCCACAAATTCCAGCGTGGATTCGCTGCCCTTGGGGATGAAGCCGAGATTGCCCCCGGCCCCGGTGGGACGGTAGCCGAGCACGGCCTGAAGCGGAGAAACAAGGAAGTCGCGCACGGTCGTCACGGAACGTCCGCCGCCCGGCTCAAAGCCTTCGACAAGAAGGCGGCAATGGAGGGTTCCGCCGCGCAGCTTTTCCAGCGGCAGCGGCAGCACGGCACGGCCCTGCGCGTCGGTACGGACTTCGCCGAGATCCAGCGTCAGAGCCGACCCCCGATAGGGCATGGCATCGTGGAACGTGAAATCCTCATAACCGGGGAAAGACAGCGATGCGGGCCGCACCGAAAGCTGACCGCGCAGGCGGCGGTCCACGGCGGGCAGGCCATACAGATTCTTGAGGGCCGCGTCCGCCGAGGCCTGAGATGCGTTGAGCCAGCCCTTGCCGGGAGCGGGGTTGACCGTTGCGGACAGGCTCATGGTGTCGGGCTGGAATTCCTCCACCCGCACGGCCCCGGAACCGAGCACGACCGCAAAGCCGTCGGCATTGGGGGTCTGCACGTCGAGGCGATAGCGGCCCGTGGGCGCGCCTTCGGGGACGGTCCAGCTCAGCTCGGCAAGGCCGTCGGCCCCGACGACGAATTGCCGCCGCAGGATCGTCCGTTCCGAGGGATCGGACAGTTCCGCGAAGAAGGGCATGTCGGGCGGCAACGCCTTCCAGTCGCCCCGGCGCATGAGCATACCGAAACGCAGCGTCTCGCCGGGCCGGAAGATGCCGCGCTCGCTGAACACATAGGCGTTGATGCCGTCGGCGTTGCTGGTCTGCCCCTGCGTGGGGAAGCGCGAATAGTCCACGACGCGGGAGTAATCGTCGAGCGGCAGCCATGCCGCATCCTCGCCCGCGCCGCGCTTCACCGAAACGGTCACGGCGACGGGCCGCTTTTCGCGGTTCAGGCCGGATACGGAGGGCAAGGCCGCCCTGCCCCCGGCGTCGGTCACGGCTTCGGCCACGGGCAGGCCGTTGGTTCCGAGGATATGCACCGCTGCGCCGGATATGGGATTGCCTTCCGACAACGAACACACGAAGATATCGCGGCTTCCGTCGGCGTTCTTCTTCACAATCATCCCGAGATCCGTCACCAGCAGGAAACGGCTGGCAGAGGCGACTTCCTTGTCGCCGTCCATGCCCACCAGTTCAATGCGCATGAGCCCGCGCCCATCTTTGAACAGAGGAGCCACGTCGAGCACGGTAAACTGCGGCACGCCCGGATCGGTGCGCTTGAGCGCGATGACGCCTTCCTGCACGTCGCTGAGGGCGTCGAACGGAATATCCGTATTGGTAAACGGCTGCGGCTGCGTGGCAAGAAAGCCGAGATACGGCTTGAGGACGCGCGAAGCCCTCCAGCGGATGGCGGTCAGGCCGCTGGCGTGGAGATCCAGCTTACGCTCGCCTCCGAGGGCAAGCACGTTGCCGGGCTGGAGGAAATCAAGCTCCGGCTGGAACGGGGCGGCATGGAAGACTTCCCGCCACGGCCCTGCCAGAGAAAAGGCGGGGCTTGGCCCGAACCCTTGGGGAAGATTCAGGAAAAGATAACTGTCCGACGGTACGGGCACCCTGAAGCGCAACGTGCCCGCAGGCTGATCGGCGGGCTGGAGCGGCTCGATCTTCACGGGCTTGGCACGGTTGAGGACCGTTTCGTCGACAACCGGGGCCTTGGTCCACGGGGTGGGCTCCACGGCTCCTTCCTCAAGCGCGCGGGGCAACTGGAGCGCGGTGACCGCCTTGGCAAAGGCGTCGGGCCGCACGAGCAGACTCGTCTCGACGGTCAGGCGGTATTCCCCGGCGAGCGAGGCGTCGCGGGACGTTTCGAGCGAGGCACTCTTGATACGGAACAGGGACGAGGTTCCCGGGGCCGTCACCTGCTGACGGGCCTCCATCTTGCCCTTGGGGATCTTCCAGTGCGTGCCGTCGCGCCGGACCTCCGCCGCCACGCCGGGCAACGAGAGCGTCACCGTGGCGGGCGTCTTGGCAAGGCTCAAAATCCGCGACTTGATGAGGCACGTCCCGTTTTCACCCCAGACGAACTCGGGTTTGGCAAGCATAAGGCTCTTGTCGGAAACCTTCAACGCGGCGTCGCGCTGCACCGTCTGACGATCCGGCTGCGTGGTGAACCTTACGTCAAACGAAACGGCCCGTTCACCGTTCAGATCGGGATCAATCCACAACCGGCCGTCCATCTCGAGCACGGCAAGCGGCGGCGTGGAGAAGGAAAGGCTTGGCGAAGCCAGCTTCATGCGCGACGGCAACGGCAGCTTCGCCAGAGAAAGCGTATAGGCCGTGGATTCCGGCCACGGATTCTTCGGACGGAACTCCATCGTATCCCCGCCCGACCACCGCCATTCGCCGGGGATGTCAGGCGAAAGCCGGACGCCGGAGACAACCGCGCCATCCTGCCCCGGAGCGGCGGCGCACCGCACGCCCCAGTCGTCGCCGTAAGCTTTTCTGCACGCGGCTTCGTTTGGCGCGAAGATCACCCGCAACGGTTCGCGGCCCTCAAGAGGCGCGGTCACAGCGGTCCGGACAAAGGCCGGAGCCTGATCCGAAGCAGCCAGCGCGGGTACGGCGACGCAGCACAGCAATACAAGAAGGAATAGAATACTACGGTGGCGCATGGCGTTCTCCCAAACTGATTTTCCATGATCATAAGGGAGTTCTGCTTATCAGACAAGGCACGGATTCTTGCCCTTCCGGAGTTCCGCCACAAACTCCACCGAGGGGTCCCGCCTTGCGCGGAGAGTCTGCTCCAGCTTTCTCTGGCACCCCCTCCGGCAAACCGCCTTTCCGTCAAGGGGGGTCTCTCCTTCCCAATTGCCCGATTCCTACTTGTCCTCCATTGTGCGCGCGTGGGCGAGGAATTCGGATATTTCTCTGGCGGTCTGCACGACATCATCACAGACTTCCGCCACAAACGCCTCCACGGGCCGGAAACACAACCCGGCGACGCTCACGGCGTAGCGCGGATAGCCTTCCTTGTTGAACACCGGCGCGGCGACGCCTACCAGATGGGCGGCCATTTCCTCATTCATGACCGCGTAGCCCCGCTCACGGATTGCTTCAAGTTCCTTCAAAAACATAGCGCGATCGCAGATGGTCTTTTCCGTGAACCGGGTGAACTGCGTCCGTGCGACATAGGCTTCCACCTCTTCGCGGGGTGAGAAGGCGAGCACGGCCTTGCCCATAGCCGAACAGTACGCGGGGATGCGGTTGCCCGCGGCATACCCTTCGAGCGCCGAATTGAAGAGCCGCTGCGCGAGATACGTGATTTCCCGGCCGTCCCAGTGCCCGAGGTTGCTCGGCTGTTCGGCGGCTTTGGACAGCTCCTCAAGATAGGGCCGCGCAAAATTCCTCACCTCGATCCGGGGCACAACCCCTTCCGCCAGATACCGCAGCCGTCCCGTCAGGGCATAGTCGCTCTGGGGTGTCTGCTCGACGTACCCCATATATTTCAATGTATTCAGAAAACGATGGCTCGCGCTTTTCTGGATGCCGAAGGCCGTCGCCACATTGGTGACCGTCACATTGCGGCGCTCCACGATGTACTCGAGTATCTGCAACCCCCGCTCAAGGGTCAGGACGCGGGAAGGGTTTGATGGCTTCATGGAATCCTCTTGTATCACATGATGAATAACGTGCATTCGAACAAGCGTAGTTAATGATACTTCCTCAAAAAACGCAAGAAGTACGGGACGGGCCTCCTCCCGGGGAATACATCCTCCTCACGCCGTGTTGCTCTTCCGGCGCGCAGATCCGCCGGCCTCCGCCCGCAAGCTTCGGTGGCTTTTGCGGAGAGAACAGCCCGGAACAGGGCCTTCCTTTTCCGTTCATATAAAATATACAAAACATATTCAAATAAAAAGAACAAATTGTTCCAACGGCCTCAGCTCAAAAAAACAGGAGGAAAACGGAGAGATTGCTTGCTTGAAGCGAAGAGGACGCTCTCCACAGATACCACGGGAAGCAACACCCGAAATCTGACCACGCGGGGAAAAAACGTCCATCCTCACCACCCGCAACCCGGATACGTCACCTCCACCCACTTCTCTGATTCATACAACATATGAATTATACTTGAATAATCTGTTGTATCAAAACAAATCCATCCATTTCTTTCCATGCTCAAGAAAAAAAGAACAAAAGGCTTGACAAGCTTTTGGGGTTAGGAAATAATGCCTCTAAGTTCAAATTAAAAGAACATCGTTCAAAAAACTGGAGCAATGATGGACACAGGACTGATTTTTCTGGGAACGGAGCAAGCCGTGGAACATGTGCCCGGCCGCCCTGAACATGTTCTGGACGGCGATCCGCTCACCAATGTCTGGCGGAATGCCGTCCATCCCTCGGGGAAAATGCACGCGGGAGTGTGGGACTGCCGGGCGGGGGCGTTTGAACTTCCCTGCCATGCGAGCACGGAGCTGTGCGTCATTACCGAAGGCTCCGCCGAGATTGAAGACGCGCAGGGCCGCAAGACGCTGGTGAAGCCCGGCGACGCCTTCATCATCCCGCAAGGCTCCCGGACCGTGTGGCGCATCGAAAAGTATGTGAAGAAATACTACCTCTGCGTCCTTGATCTCGAAGACTGATCCCGCAGCCGGAAGGAGCGCCATCCAGAAGGAGAACCGCCATGACCACACAGGACGCCCGGCCGATCAAGATTGAAGTAAAGAACCTGACCAAACGCTTCGGCGATCTGCTCGTCCTCGACGACATGAACTTCACCATCCGCAAGGGCGAATTCCTTGCCATCGTCGGTCCCACAGGCTGCGGGAAGACGACGTTCCTCAACTGCCTCTCCAAGCTGATGCCCACGTCCGAAGGCGACATCTACATCGACGGCGAACCCGCCAATCCGCAAAAGCACAACATTTCCTTCGTGTTCCAAGAGCCTACCTGCTTCCCGTGGCGCACCGTGCGCGAAAACGTCGCCTACGGCATGGAAATCAAGCGGTGGGACAAGAAGCTCATCGAAGGCAAGCTCGACGCCATCCTTCCCCTCGTCGGGCTCGCGGACACCGCCGAACTCTACCCTAATCAGGTTTCCGCGAGCATGGTACAGCGCATCGCCGTGGCCCGCGCCTTCGCCGTCGAGCCGGACCTGCTCATGATGGACGAGCCCTACGGACAGCTCGACATCAAGCTGCGCTTCTATCTGGAGGACGAGCTGGTCAAGCTGTGGAAGGCCCTCGGATCGACGGTCCTTTTCGTCACCCACAACATCGAAGAGGCGGTCTACGTGGCGGAGCGCATCCTCGTCCTCACCAACAAGCCCACCAACATCAAGAAGGAGATCGTCGTGGATCTGCCCCGCCCGAGGGACACCGTATCCGACGACTTCATCCGCATCCGCAAACAGGTCACCGAGCTGATCCGCTGGTGGTAACGCCCCGGCGGGGTTTTCCCCCCCATGCAACCCTTTCACGAAGGAGTTTCACATGAAGGCCTTGAGAACCCTGACGATCCTCTTTGCGCTGGCTCTGATGTGCCTCCCCGCGCCCTCCGCCGCTGCTGCGGAAAAGCCGTTCAAACTCGACATCTGCGCCATGCCGGAACACGAATCCTTCATCTTCTGGTACGCCAAGGAACAGGGATGGGATAAGGACGAGGGGCTGGATTTCCAGATCCATTTCTTCCAGACCGGCATGGATCAGCTTGAAGCCCTCCCCGCCAAGCAATGGGTCGTGGGCGGCACGGGCACGGTCCCCATCCTCGTGGGCGCGCTCCGCTACAATACCTACCTCATCGGCATCGCCAACGACGAATCGTGGGTCAACGCCGTCACGGTGCGGCCCGACAATCCCGCCCTCAAGGTGAAGGGCTGGAACCCCGAGTATCCGAACCTCCTCGGCTCTCCCGAAACCGTGAAGGGCAAGACCTTCCTCTATACCCAGTCCTCCTCGCAGCACTTCGGCATGTCCGAATACCTGAAGGCCCTCGGCCTCACGGAAAAGGACGTGGTCATGCAGAACATGGACCCGGCGCAGGTGCTGGCGGCCTTTGACGCGGGCATCGGCGACTTCGCGGGCATCTGGCCCATGTGGCTCTACATCGGCATGGAACGGGGCAACAAGCTCATCTATCAGCCCGGCGACGTGAACGCGGTCCTCACGCTCACCCTCGTGGGCGACAAGGCCTTCTGTGACGCCCACCCCGACATCGTGGTCAAGTTCCTGCGCGTCTGGCTGCGCGGCGTGAACATGATCAAGAAGGAAATCAAGAATCCCAAGCTCGCCGAGCAGTATCACCGCTTCTGGACCGAGTGGGCCGGGCAGGACATCGAGCCGCAAATGGCCAAGATGGATCTTGAATACCATCCGGTTTTCGACATCGACCAGCAGCTTGCCATCTTTGACGATTCCAAGGGCCCCAGCCAGGTCGAACAGTGGCAGGACAAGGTGCTCGACTTCTTTGCCTCGCAGGGGCGCTTCTCTCCCGAGGAAGTGAAGAAGATCCGCGGTTCCGGCTACATCAACGGCACGTTCCTCAAGATGGCCGCGGAATCCATCAAGGAAAAGCCCCTCGGCGGCTACAAGCTCGACTAGCGCGGCGGTGTTCCGCACGTCTTGAATGGAAAAACGCCCGGCGGCCGGGGATGCCCCGGCCCGCCCGAGGCGGAAGACCGTCCCCTCCGAAAAGGGAGGCCATCGCAGCCAGAGAGCCGGACGTTTCGCGGCCATGCGCGGGAAAAGGTGGTTCCGGTTGCCGGACAAGCGAGGGAATCATGAGTCAGTATCAGCAGGTAAAGACGCACAGGCAGCGCGCCCTGATCCTTTTGCCGCTCCTTTCGTTGTCGCTGTTCTTCCTGTCGTGGGAGCTGATTGTGGACATGGGACTTGTCCCGCAAACGCTTCTGGCGTCGCCGTCCGCCGTGGTGGAGCTGTTTTTCGCCAAGCTCGCCAACGCGAGCCCCGACGGGATGCTCCTTCAGGAGCACGCGTGGATCAGCATCAAGGAAGCCTTCCTCGGCTACTTTCTGGCCCTCGCCGTCGGCATCCCGCTCGGCCTGGCCATGGGCTGGTTCCGGCTGGCCGAAGGGCTCGCGCGCCCCATTTTCGAATTCATCCGGCCCATCCCGCCCATCGCGTGGATTCCGCTGACCATCTACTGGTTCGGCATCGGCCTGACGGGCAAGGTGTTCATCATCTGGATCGGCGGCATCGTGCCTTGCGTCATCAATTCCTATGTGGGCGTGCGCATGACCAATCCGGTCTTTCTCCAGATGGGCAGGCTCTACGGCGCGACGAACTGGCAGCTTTTCTGGACCGTATGCATCCCCTCGGCCCTGCCTATGGTCTTCGGCGCGCTCCAGATCGCGCTGGCGTGGTGCTGGATGAATCTTGTGGGCGCGGAACTCCTCGCTGCCAACGGAGGCCTCGGATTCCTGATCCAGTGCGGCAGAAAGCTCGGCAGACCGGATCTGGTGGTGCTCGGCATGGTGACGGTGGCCATGACCGGCGTGTTCATCGGCATCCTCATCCACTACGTCGAAAAGAAGCTCCTCGCCGGGATGCGGAGGTAAGCCATGTCCCAATCCATCGCCAACGAAATCCAGATCGAATCCCGTGAGCGGCGTCCCCTGCGCCTCGACGACATCCTGATGAACCGCTGGTTCCTGCATACGGTTTCCGTCTCCCTGTTCCTCGGGCTGTGGTACTGGACCGTCTACATGGGCGTTTTCGGGCGCGGGCTATGCTATCCCCATGAAGTGTTGCAGGAAATCGGGAACCTCATGACCCGGAGGCTCGCCGGGAAAGGGCTGTGGGATCACGCGTGGGACTCCACCCGCCGCGTGTTCATCGGGTTCGGCATCGCCTGCGCCCTCGGCATCCCGCTGGGATTCTTCATGGGCATCAACAAGTATTTCAACGCGTTCTTCAATCCCATCTTCAACCTGATCAAGCCCATGCCGCCCATTTCGTGGGTATCCCTTTCCATCCTGTGGCTCGGCATCGGTGAGGAGCCGAAGATATTCATCATCGCCATCGGCGCGTTCGTGCCCATCGTGCTCAACGCCTACAACGGCATCCGGCTCATCGACGAGGAATTGTATGATGTGGTCCGCATGGCGGGCGGAGGCCGCATGAAAGAAATCGTGGAAGTCTCCTTCCCCGCCGCCGTGCCGTCCATCTTCGCCGGGCTGCAAATTTCCCTGAGCGGGGCGTGGAGCTGCGTGCTCGCCGCCGAACTCGTCAGCGCCCGCTCGGGCCTCGGTTTCGTCATCGTGCAGGGCATGAACTCGGGCAAGGCGTCCATGGTCATCGCCGGGATGCTGCTCATCGCGCTCATCGCCTCGCTCTGTTCCTACGGCATCGACTCCCTCGAAAAGAAGATTTGCCCGTGGCGCCGGGAGATCATGTAGCCCCGCGCCGCCGCGAAAGGATATGCCATGCGAGAAGCCAAAATCCAGTGTGAAGGCGTCGGCAAGACCTTCATTCAGAAGGGGAATACGCAGGTCCATGTGCTCAGGGACGTCTCCATCGACGTGGGGCGCAACGAGTTTGTGGTCATCCTCGGCCCCGGGCAGTGCGGCAAGACCACCCTGCTCCGCATGATCGCCGGGTTTGAAAAGCCCTCCGTGGGCCGGGTGCTCATGGATGGCAGGGAAATCGAGGGCCCCGGCCACGACAAGGGGTTCGTGTTCCAGTCGTACATGCTGTTCGCGTGGCGCACGGTGCGCGGCAACGTCGAGGTCGGCCCCCGCGTCCGCAACCTGCCCAGAGAGGAGCGCCGCCGCCTCAGCCAGCAGTACATTGACATGGTGGGGCTCAACGGCTTCGAGGAGCATTACCCGCATCAGCTTTCCGGCGGCATGAAGCAGCGCGTGGGCATCGCCCGGGCCTACTGCAACTGCCCCGAGATCATGCTCCTCGACGAGCCCTTCGGCCAGCTCGACGCCCAGACCCGTCTGTTCATGGAAAAGGAAACCGAGCGCATCTGGATGCAGGAAAAGCGCACGGTCGTTTTCGTGACCAACAACATCGACGAGGCGCTCACCCTCGGCGACCGCATCTACACCATGAAGAACAAGCTCCCCGGCACGCTCTGCAACACCTACAAGGTTGATCTGGCCCGCCCCCGCGAGCCCACGGACCGCGCTTTCCTCCGGCTCCGCCAGCAGATCATCGATGAGTCCGAATTGGTGTTGTAGGGAGGAGAAGAATCGGGGGAGGGGAGAAGGGACCCTTTGGAAAGGGGCTCCTTCTCCCCCTCCTTATTGTTAGTTT
>OGZN01000885.1_pt1 | contig 14149 bp, 9 predicted proteins | sample 1576801 | NCBI WGS metagenome assembly OGZN01 (sample SAMEA3541573, study PRJEB24748) | human gut metagenome | biome: human gut; feature: human-associated habitat; material: faeces | place: China | collected 2012 | reverse complement strand
TTTCTACCTTTATATAGTTCTCGGTGAAACCGTGCATCTTGCCGTCTTTCTTGGTGTGTTCGAATAAGACATTCGCTTCCTGTCCGATATGGGCCTCATAAAAGGCATGAAGTTTCTGGTCTGAGATATCCAAGAGTTGTTGACTGCGTGCGTGTTTGGTCTTTGGGTCTACTACATAATCGATCTTCAACGCTTGGGTACCCGGGCGTTCCGAATAACTGAACACGTGCAGTTGGCTTATATCCAAGCTATCGATGAATTGGCGGGCCTCCTCGAAGTACTCGTCTGTCTCGCCACGGGTTCCAACGATTACGTCTACGCCAATGAAAGCATGCGGCATTACTTCCTTGATCTTTTCGATCTTATGACGGAAAAGAGCGGTGTCGTAACGGCGGCGCATTAATTGCAAGACAGCATCGCTACCGCTTTGCAAAGGAATATGGAAATGAGGAGCGAAACGTTTGCTATGGGCCACGAAATCTATGGCCTCGTCGGTAATCAGATTCGGCTCGATGGAAGAGATACGATAGCGTACGATTCCCTCTACCTCATCCAAAGCCCGGATTAAGTCGATAAAGGTCTCGTCGGTACTTTTGCCGAAGTCCCCGATATTTACGCCCGTCAAAACGATTTCTTTACCCCCTTTGCTCGCTACTTCCCGGGCTTGTTCCACCATGCTGGCGATCGTACCGTTCCGGCTTCTTCCACGGGCGAAAGGAATGGTACAATAGGAGCAATAATAATCGCATCCATCTTGTACTTTCAAGAAATGACGTGTACGGTCATCGGCCGAGCAAGAAGGGGAGAAGGAGCGTATGTCTTTGCTTTGTGAGGCGATAACCGCTCCTCCGTTTTCTTTCTTCTCCAGATTCTCCAGATATTGAAGGATCTCTAATTTCTGTTCGGCGCCAAGAACCAAGTCAACGCCTTCTATATGGGAGACTTCCTCCGGCTTCAACTGTGCGTAGCAACCGGTCACCACGATAAAAGCGCCGGGGTGTTGCTTGCTGATCCGACGGATCGCTTGCCGGCACTTCTTATCGGCCAGTTCCGTTACGGAGCAAGTATTCACCACGCATATATCCGCTTTTTCCCCGGGACGCACCTTGCGTACCCCTTGTTCGGCTAATAGCTTTCCAATGGTAGAGGTCTCCGCGAAATTTAGTTTGCAACCCAGCGTATAATAAGCGGCCTTTTTATTGTTAAATACGGTCTGATCTATCATTTTCGATTTAGTTAGAGTGCAAAGGTACTAATTAAGCCCGGATTAGTAAAGAGTTCGGATTGAGATGGACTTAAAAACTCTTTACTATTGCATAAATAGTTTTCCGGAAGCCTATCTATTCTTCTTTACTATTGGATATATTCTACAAACCACGTCGTGGTCTGTGCGATTCACGTCGTGGTCTGTATAAACCATGACGTGGTCTGTAAAAACCATGCCGTGAACTAAGGAATAGATACAGTCAAGCAACATTATTTATGAAGACTTGTTATCGAATAGTCCTTGCTGCGGCCTTGTTTTGTTTATTGTGCCGATAGAGGAAATACGGTAACTAGGGCTCCACTAAGATTAATACCGGATTGTTATCATTCTCGGGTTGCTCCCAATCGATTAGGTAACGGTTGTCGTTTGAGATGTATTTGGGAGTGAAATAGGCTTCTTCGGGAAGTTCAAATGAGTTTTCCGGGTATATGAATTGTACATAGGCTAATTGCTTCTCCGCTATATCATAATATAATGTATAGGTATCTTTATCGGAGAAGTTATGCATATAGAGCCGGTCTCCGATTTGCCCGGGTATGACAGGGATCGTCTTTGTCCTGAACAGGTCGTTTTTTATATCGTCTATCGTGATATTATAACGGAGTTCCTCGGGCGTTCGGTATTTACCTAGATCGAGGACGGCATAAGGAGTTAGCTTCATGTCGTTGGAAACTTTAAATATCGTATCGCAGAACAACTCCTTAAATGCGGCAATCTTATTTCCGTCGAAAGGACGGAACTCATAGGTAAATGTCATGACGAAAGGAGGTTCTGTATAAGATTTATAGTAAGGTATGCTATCCGATATGACTGTATCTTGGCAAAAATAGAACCGAATGGGTGCGTTGCCAGAGAGGTTGGGTACGTGACCTAGGATAACGTTCGTCTTAGGGAGTGGATAAAATCCCCGGATGTTCTTATCCGGAATTTGAATGGTTTGGTGGAATTTCCCTTGCCAATCGTATACCTTTATTCGGATGGGGCTATCTTTTATATAAATAAGATGATCATGAGGTTCTAGTCCGGATATACGACTAAACTCATCCGGACCTCCTCCTTGTTTGCCGATATCGTATAAATATTTTCCTGCCAAGTCGAAAACAGAAGCTCTGTTATCATGCTGCACCAATAGCTTATCGCCGTGTTTAATAATGCGGGAGATGTATTTGATCAAGATTGAGTCATTCGTTTGCAGAGGGATGAATTGGATGGATTTCGCCCATTTCTTTAAGGCTACTTCTTGAGGTTGATGGTCAAAAACAGTTGCTAGGTCAATTGTTATACATTCCTCTGATTTCTCGCTTGTGCCGGTACAAGCGGTTAGTAATATCGCAAATATAATAAGCCATTTATTCATAAAAATATCTTTGTCCTAAAGTTAATAGGACAAAGATATTTAATTTATTTCGAAATATTCGTAATATTATGAAGATTTTGTACTGTTATTTCCAATCCACTAAGGATGATTTAAAATAGTTCCAATCGGCCTTTTCCCATAAGGGGGCTTGCGCACCAAGTCTTACTTTATATTCGTCCCAATGTGTGTTCTCTACTTTGGACCAACCTTTTTCGGCGACACCAGCCAAACGGGGCATTAACAGGAATTGCAGATCTCTGAAATTGGTGATCGTCTCGCACCAGATAGCGGCTTCTATACCCGCTACATCTTTTTGAGGATTCTCTACAGTTGGGTTGAAGGTCATCGGGTCCCAGTCGTACATTTCTTGGATCGTTTGTTTCTCATAGGCGGCCATGCCCAGACGTTCTTGCTCCGCGTTTTGGGTGGAGTCCGCACTTGGTTCCAGATATTTATGGTCCAGATAAACGTAACCGCTCGGCGAGAGAATCACTTTCGCTTTTTTGGATATACCAAGACCCGGATCTTTTGGTGCCTCTTTCATGAATTCCGCGAATAAGGCCATGATCTCTTTATACTCGGCAGGTATATTATCTTTTTTCTTAGAAGAGTCCTCGCTTTTTTGCTTCAGATAAATCCAGTGCTGGATGACATCGCCTTCCGAGATATCCGCACGGGCGGTTTCTTGCCAGCCGACCATTTTCTTTCCATTCTTCAATACGATTTCCCGTGTCTTATTTATAAAACGGACGAACTTATCATGGGGTAAGCCGATCGCCTCGTCGCCTCCGATATGGATGTAGTTTCCGGGTGCTAAAGCGGCTAGCTCCGCGATAACATCCTCCGTGAATCGCATCGCTTTCGGATCATCTACGTCGAGCGCATTGAAGGCCTGCCCCGGGATGTTAACCTTGGTCTTGAATTTGACAGCGTTCTTGAAGTCTGGATAAGCGGCGAATACGGCAGCTGTATGCCCCGGGATATCTACTTCCGGTATGATCGTGATGAAGCGTTCTTTCGCGTAATTAACGAGATCCTTGAATTCCTCTTGCGTATAATAGCCTCCTTTTCTGCCGTTGTTGGGAAGTTGACCTCCTATTTCCGCTAGCTCGGGATATTTCTTGATCTCGATACGCCAGCCTTGGTTATCGGAAAGATGCATATGCAGTACGTTCATCTTATATAAGGCGATCATATCGATCACTTGTTTCACTTCCTCGGGATCGAAGAAGCAACGAGATACATCGAAAGAAAGCCCACGCCAAGCGAAACGAGGTGAGTCCTTCACTTCCAGTAGCGGTAGATAAATCTTCTCGCCTCCGGATTGTAGATTACCACCCACGATTTGTTTCAAGGTAGTGATACCTCGATAGATACCTTCTAGGGTAGTGGCCTTGATGTAGATGTTTCTCTTTTGGATGGAGAGGGAGTAAGACTCATCTACGGGGACACTATCTTTCGGACTCAATCCATAAGCTTTTGGCAGGTCGGCGAACTCTTTCGGATCTGTCAACTCGAGAAAGATGATGCAATTCGATTCTTTGTCTGAGGCGGAAGCCAGCTTGATGCCGGATAGCTTTTCTATCTCGTTGGATAGCAACTCGCCCATACCCTTTAAGGATTCGTCCGCATAACCGATCTCGATGCCGGGATGGATCGTGAATGTACCTTCGCCTACTGTCATTTGGGCCGGAGCGGGGATAATGCTTACGCTTCTTTCTCCAACATCTGGGGATGAACAGGCGATAAATGTAATAAAACTACAGAGGGTCAATGCCCATGCGAGAGTGATTCTTTTCATTCTTATTTTAAATTTATAGGTTATATCATGGCAAAAGTAAGGATTTGTTTTTACTTTTACGCGAATTTCACAAAAGTGTGCTATGATCAAAGAGAATTTCATTAAGATTTACGAGGAGAGTTTCAAGGAAAACTGGGCCTTGCCGGCATTAACGGATTACGGGAAAAGTAAAACCTTTACTTTCGGTGATGTAGCAACGGAGATCGCACGTATTCATCTTTTATTCCATGAGTGCCAAGTCCGTCGTGGAGACAAGATCGCGTTGATCGGTAAAGACAGCTCCCGTTGGTGCATCGCTTATATGGCGGTTGTTACTTATGGGGCGATTATCGTGCCTATTCTTCAGGACTTTAATCCGAATGATGTACATCATATTATTAACCACTCGGAATCTGTCTTTTTGTTTGTTAGCGACCGGATTTGGGATTCTTTGGAGGAAGATAAGATAGAAGAGGTTCGCGGTGTATTCTCTCTTTCCGATTATCGTTGCTTGCATCAACGGGATGGAGAGAATATCCAGAAGTTGATGAAATCGCTGGATGAGAAGATGACCGAGAAATATCCGGATGGCTTCACCCAAGAGGATATCAAATACGCTGAGTTGGATAATGACAAGGTGGTAGAGATCAACTATACATCGGGTACGACCGGATTTAGCAAAGGGGTTATGTTGACGGGGAATAATTTAGCCGGAAACGTGACGTATGCCCGGACACTGGATCTATTGTTCCGGGGTGAACGTGAGTTATGTTTCCTGCCTCTGGCCCATGCCTATAGTTGCGCTTTCAATTTATTGGTACCCATGGCATTCGGTGTGCATGTCTATTTATTAGGTAAGGTGCCGTCTCCTAAGATCTTATTAAAGGCATTCGAGGAGGTGAAGCCGAACTTGATCTTGATGGTTCCCCTGATTTTGGAGAAGATCTATAAGAAGATGATCCTTCCTCAGTTGAATAAGCGAACCTTGAAGTTGGCCTTGAATATCCCACTGTTGGATTCACGTATCTATGCGCAGATCCGCAAACATTTGGTGGATGCCTTGGGAGGACGTTTCCGTGAAGTGATCGTGGGGGGCGCCGCCATGAATCAAGAAGTAACGGATTTCTTGTATAAGATCAAATTCCCGTTCACGATCGGTTATGGTATGACGGAATGTGGCCCGTTGATCAGTTATGATCATAATAATGAGTATGTGCCCGGTTCTTGCGGACAGATCTTGAAAGGGATCATGAAAGTCCGTATCGATTCGGAAGACCCTTATAATAAGGTAGGCGAGATTCAAGTATCGGGCGAGAACGTAATGAAAGGCTATTATAAGAATGATGAGGCAACCCAAAATGTCTTCACGGAAGATGGCTGGCTAAGGACGGGTGATTTGGGTACGATCGATCATGACAACCGTATTTTTATACGTGGACGTAGCAAGACGATGATCTTGGGCGCTAGCGGACAAAATATTTATCCGGAAGAGATTGAATCCAAATTGAACAATTTGCCATTCGTGATGGAGAGTTTGGTCGTGGAGAAAAACGGGAAATTGATCGGGATGGTGTATCCGGATTACGATACGGTGGATAGTACGGGTATCTCGCATACGGATCTTCCAGTTATCATGGAACAAAATAGGATAGAGTTGAACAAGCTCCTGGCTCCTTACGAAACGATCTCGGAGATACAATTGTATCCGACAGAATTTGAGAAAACACCGAAGAAAAGCATTAAGCGTTACCTGTACAGTAATTATTGATAAATAAATAGAAAGCAAACGCAGCTAATATTCAGCATATTGTAAAAGCGGTAGAAAATAATTCAAAAAAAAACGTCTTATGTTGTACAACATATATGATTAATACATACATTTGCATCGTTTTACAACAACAAGATATTATAGACCGTTTAAATTAAGAACAAAATGAAAAAGTTAGTTGCATTTGCTGCTGTTATCGCAGCTGTATCATTCGCATCTTGTGGCAACAAATCTGCTGAATCTACCGAATCTGTTGCTGAAACAGAAGAGGCTACTGTAGTTGAGGAAGCTCCTGTAGTAGAAGAGGATGCTGCCGCTACTGATTCTGTAGCTGTTGAGGTTACTGACTCTGTTGCCGTAGAAGCTGCTCCTGCTGAATAATAATCAGTAAACGAGTTTTGAGGACAGTCTGTATGCGTTGAACATACAGACTTTTTTTGTTTATAAACCATAGATAATGATATGAGACAAATTTTACTTCTTCCATTGGCCGCTCTATTGGCTATGCCGGTATTCTCGCAGACTCCTGCCGATACGACGCTTACGATCCGGAATATAGAGATTCAGGGTACCCGTTTCGCCGGGTTGAGCGAGAGGGGCGGGATGAAAATCTTGCGGGTAGATAATAACTTGAGTAGCGTTACCAATACGGCGGCGGATGCTTTTCGCCAATTGCCTTCTGTCATAACCGATATGGAAGGAGCCGTTACATACAGGGGCTCCGGTAATGTCGGGATGCTTGTCGATGGAGTTCCTTACGGTTTGCTGGAAGAATATAGCGGTGACGTGCTGATCCAACTTCCCGCCCTGTTCTTTAACCAGATCTCATTAGGGGCATTTCCTCCGATTAATGCGGTGCCGGATGGTGATGTGGGCATACTCAATCTGGTGCCTCGTATGTATGGAACGGGAGATTCCCCTCTATATGTTACGCTTGGGGCGGGATGGAATGAGCGATATAACGCAGGAGCGGTATTGAATTTGCATCCCGGAAAATTCCATATCAACGCAAAATACAATTATAGGAGGGAATACCGGGAACGATCTTTCAGCAAATCGACCGCGACCGCTAAAAACCGGACGGAGATGAATAATAATGCCACGGCTCGTCCGGACGTACATGTGGCGGATATGAAAGTAGACTATGATCTTTCCGCGAAAGACCGGATCACCGTGCATGGCCTGTATCATTTGATGGATTATAGTCGGTATGGACGCATTAACAACCGGGTATTCAACCCGAAAGGGGAGCAAATGAAGTACGTGATCCGTAACCGGTATAACGACCAGCGCCAGGAAGCTTATGCCGCCGAAGCGTATTGGAACCATGAGATTTCGGAGAATCAAGGTTTTTATACCGTATTCAACTATAATAATTTCTCGTATGATGAGGATAATGATTTCAAGAATGAGAATCCTCAAAACGGGAATATCGTCTCGGAGGATAACCAATCTATCGACCATACGAAACATAATTATTTCTGGGGATTTGGATATGGGCAGGAGATCGATGGTTGGGATTTCAAGCTTGGTTATATAGGTCGTGCGCGAAACGAGGATTATCTGACGGCTGCTTTTGATAAGGTGGACGGTAGTTTTGAGTTAAGTCCGGCGAAATCGTATAATTACGATTTCAACCGTTATCTGAATTTGATCTATGCGGACGTGGTTAAGAATTGGGGCGCTTTTAACGCGGAGATAGGGATACAGGCGGAATTTAGTCATTTTAAGATGGATGAGTTTAGCCCTTCTTGGATCAACGACCCTTATTGGCAGGGGATAAAAGGCAAAGAGAACAAGAGTTCTCGTTTTCATTTGTATCCTCGTGCCCGTTTTACTTATGAGGTGAATAAGAGCAATCGTTTAAGCTTGAGTTATCAGCAACGGGCGATTCGTCCGAATGGCAGCTATTTGTGCTCTTTCTTGAATAACAGTGATCCTACCCATATCATACAGGGGAATCCGGACTTGAAGGATGAGTTTATACATAACGTAGAGCTAGGATATCAGTTTTCGGCTCCCCGTTTTCGTTTGACTCCGGCTATTTATTATCGGAATCGTACGAATCGTATCATGGAGATCGCTGGCCAAGTAAATGATGAGACGGTTTGGAAGAAAGAGAATATCGGACATAGCCAAGCAGTCGGAGCCGACTTGTCCGGTAGCTGGAATCCTGTACGTATCTTGACGGTCGGTTTCTCCGGGGATATCTATCGGGACGAGATCGATGGGCGTACGATAGGCTATGACGAGAAGAAATCCTTGGTTTGCTGGGATGTGAAGGGGAATGTAAACGTAAGTATTACGCCGACTACGGATTTTCAGGTAGACGGCTTCTACGTTTCCGACCAGCTTACGCCTCAAGGTAAGATCAAAGGCCGTTATAGCGTAAATGCCGGTCTCTCTCAATATTTCCTCAATCGTAAATTATGCGCGAACTTAAGTATCAACAATATATTCGATAGTTTAGAAGAAACAACGATTATTGATGCCCCGAACTTAGAAATGACGCAAAAGCGCAATCGTGATGCCCGGGTAGCTTGGCTTACGTTGACTTATCGTTTATAAAGTAGGTTCCGTGCCCTGTGTTCCATCTTGTTTGTGCTTTTGGATGAACAAGATGAAACGCATGGAACGGTCGTACGTGAAATAATTCCAGATCCAGTCGATCAGTACAATTAGCTTATTCTTGATTCCTAAGATGGAGCGTAAATGTACGAGCATCCAAACCAACCATGCCGTAAATCCGTGTAATTTCACCTTATTTAAATCGGCAACCGCTTTATTCCTGCCGACAGTAGCTAAAGTTCCCAAATTCTTATAATGGAAAGGTCTCGGTTTTTTTAGAGCCTCGATCCGTTGTAGATTTTCGGCTAATAACTCACCTTGCTGAATCGCTACCTGAGCGACTTGCGGATGTCCGTTCGGGTAATCCGGTTCTGCCATCCAGCAGACATCTCCTATGGCGAATATATTGGATAAGCCTTTTACTTGGTTACATTCATTGACGATAATCCGTTCCCCCCGGGTCAAGAGTTCTCCTTCGATATGATCGAAATGCACCGCTTTCACACCACTTACCCAAAGTAAGGTTCTAGTGGGTATGGTTTGTCCGTCATCTAAGAAAACGTTCCCATCCTTATAGTCCACGACACGCTTCTGAAGAATGATGTTAACGCCCATATCCTCAAGGAAGCGTTTAGCGTTGGAGGAGGCTTCCGGAGACATGGCCCCTAGTAATTTAGGGGACCCTTCTATCAGATAGATATTCATATGAAAGTTTCCTAGATCCGGATAGTCTTTTGGCAAAACAAACCGTTTCATCTCGGATAAAGCGCCGGATACTTCTACACCTGTAGCCCCTCCACCTACAACAACTATATTTAGCAAAGCTTGCTTCTCGTCTGGGTCCGTACAAGTAGTCGCTTTCTCTAAATTAATTAATAAGGTGTCTCGTAAAGCTAACGCCTCTTCTACCGTTTTCATGGGTAGAGACTGTTCCTCGATCGTTTTGTTTCCAAAGAAGTTGGTGATAGTTCCAGCGGCGATTACAAGATAATCATATTCCAATTCGCCGATGGAGGTTTGAATGGTATGCCCTTTCGGATTGACGCCATATACCTCTGCCAACCGGAAGTAAAAGTTCTTTCTCTTCTGGAATATCTTTCGATATGGAAAGGATATTTCATTATATTCTAAGCCGGAGGACGCTACTTGATAAAGCAGGGGAGGAAACTGGTGATAGTTGTTCTTGTCGATTAAGACTACTTGAAACTTGCTCTTTTTCAATTTCTCAGCTAGTTTTAACCCTCCAAATCCGCCCCCGATAATTACGACCCGCTTTTTGTCTGTGTAAGGAATGTTGAAGCCCATGATCTAAACGCTTTTCCTATATAAACATAGAAAGAAGCGAATTGGTTCTTCCGTTAATTATTAATGTATGTAAGCGGGTAGAGGCTTTATTTACAGGAAGGTTTATCGTGTTTCGGGGAAATACGTTTCTTTACCTTCCGCTTCAATCGCAAAAACTGCAATATGGAAAGTATACGCATCAAGATTATGAATAAGATAACCCCTAGCAAAATATAGCAAATTATCGGCGATGTCATTTTACCCTCTTCTTCACAAATTTTATCCCAGTCTTTAATTTGGAATAGTAAAACATAAAAAAATATGGTGGTCATTATACACTATCTTTTATTAGATCATCCATACGGATAGGTGTCTAAAATCAATGAGGCAAAGATAAATGAGCATAACTTATTAGGAGTTATACAACTTGACAATTTAAATGTATATTCTGATAGGGGGTGTTTTCTACAACGATTTAAGTTTTTTCCTTAGCTCCGTGGGACTATATCCAAAGCGTGCCTTGCAAAATTTGTAGAAATGCGAATGCGAGGAGAAATCGAATTCATCTATTATGTTCTTAAAATCATCCTCGCTGTTAGCTATGGCGACCAATAGTCGTTTGGATTTCTCTTGCATCAGCCATTCGTAGGCTGGAATACCGAAAGCTTTTTTAAACTTCATTCGAAAGGAATTTACTCCGTAACCTATCATTTGAGCTAGATCTGTTACTGTTTTAGCTTTTATATAATTCTCGGCGATGAGTCTCTCAAACTCTGCTGAATGCGTACTTGATAAATAGAAAAAGTAGTCTAATTCCTCTTTTCTATAAAGCTTTTTCAATAAGTAGAATAATTCCGTTCTCTTTAATTCATACAAAGGGTAGTTCAGGAAATTATTTTCAAGATATTGTCCGACAAGTTCTAGAAAACCGTATAAAGGTTCCACTATTTTCAGCTCTATCCACTTAGAGATAGGTTGAGGTAATATTCCGTACGGATGTTGGTAATACGGTAACTCATTCATCGTTAAACTGTCAAAAAAGAAAATGATGATTTTTGAACCTAGTGTGATATCATATGTGTAATTTTCAAATGATCTTAGAAAGATCATATACTGTTCACCGATTGTTTTCTTTTCTTCTTTAGTGGAATATATAGTTATGGATCCGCTTAAGATAAAAATAATCATATCGCTGGATAAACCAGATAAGGTTTGTGTTATTTCCTCTGACATCAATATGATACTAAAGCCAGCGTGTAAGATTCGGTTTTCAGATGTTTCCGGAGAAATTCTGTTAATAAGCTTGTTTATGAAATTATTGTTATTTAGTTTGTTATACAAATATTTCCCCCCTTCAGTAAATCTAGATGCAAAAAAAGCGCAATGTATTAGTATGGTCTGTATACAAACTATCATTTTTTGTATACATTATGATATGAATGAAAAATAAATAGGAATCAGAGGAGGTCTCTGATTCCTTGTAAAATAAGATCTCCCATTTTTTTAAGGGAAGAATTAAGTTTACTAATACTTTAGGAGGGTAATTTCTATTATCACAATAGAATGAAATAAAAACTAAATACGTCTTACAAATGAAAATAAGACATTACGTATGAACAAGCTTGAATATTATAACGTATTGTGTTTTATTTTCTAAGTCGTTTTATTTATCCGTGCGGAATGGAAGCACCGGTAATCCTTGTACGTTTTGCAAGTTGCCAATTTGGAAATTCCGGAAACCATAACGAGCGGCTATTGGGGCTTTTACGCCCGGAGCTGAGATAATAACGGTTTTCTTGTTAGCGTCTATAGTTGCGTTTGCCTTGTGGAAACGCATGTCTTTTCCGGCTATCTCGAAGCCTATGATCCCGTTATCTCGATTGAAGCCATCTTCCGCATTCTTGAAAAAAAGAATGATTTTATCTTTATCTATTTCCATATGATCGTATTGGGGGCTCTCACAAGCGATGGTTGTATAACCATAGGTTTTGTTTAGAGCCATATAACAAAGACGCTCACCGATCTTTTGTTTCTCTTTGGGGTGTATTTGCCGTTTCTCGTAATCCTGTACCAGATCGTTCGTGGAAACAATACCGCTATTGGGGATCAACCGGGTGGCTTTGTATTGCTCTTCACGAAGGTATGCGGCTTGGGCTCCTTCTCCATATTCGTAAGGGGCGATTTCTACCAGATAGAAAGGTAATTCTCCTTGTCCCCATAATCCTCTCCAATGTTCTACCATTGTCGCTAGGCGTTTAGCGTAGTCCGGGTGTCCGACATTTGACTCTCCTTGATACCATAGGAAACCTCTGACCGTATATTTGCTGGCTGGTTTCAGCATTCCGTTATACATGATCATGGGTTGTAGCATCGGATGGATTTTCTCATCGTTACCCGCTAAGGATAGATCGATATCGCTATAATTTAGCAGGATGTCTTTAGGCAACCAACCTTCCACTGTGGAGCCGCCCCAGCTACAATTGATGATACCTACCGGCACGTTCAACACCTCGGTCAACAGGGTTGCGAAGAAATAGGCGGTAGCTCCGAACTCCGGGGCGTTTCGCGGATCACATACTTTCCATTCGCCACCTACCGGATAATCTTTCGGTTCCAAAGCTCCGACCCGTTGGATCGTAGCGTAACGGATCGAGTTCTTATATTTCCCGGATGTAGCGATAGCGTGGTTACCTCCCTCGATAGGGCAGTGCCAGAAACCTCTTAATGGCATTTCCATATTGGATTGGCCGGAACCGAACCATACCTCGCCGATCAGAAGATCATGCAAGACAATCTTGTCTTGTCCATTCTCTAATGTTAACTGTTGCTTTTCGAAACTGGCCGAGGGCGTCTGAACCCAGATTTCCCATCTGCCTTGATCGTTTACTTGGGCCGTGTATTCCGTATTGTCCCAAGAACTACGGACTTTCAGGCTTGAATTTGGGGTTGCATTTCCCCAGAGCCGTACTTTAGTGGCTTGTTGGAGTACCATGTTGTCACCTACCAAAGCTGGCAGCTTGATCTCGGCCCGGAGGTTCACCAAACCGAGAAGGAGGCCGATCGCCATCCAATAGAATTTGTTCATATCGCTTGTTTTTTTGATGTCGGAAACTTCCGACGGTTGTTAATCTGATAAAAAAGAGCCGGCAGGCGGTCTTTCGGACGGCTATTCGCCGGCAAGTCGTTCGATAATCTCCATACACATCCGTCCGTTGTGATAGGGACATTTCCAGAAACCGGCCTTGTCATCCTCGCGATTGATCTCGTGATCGAGCGATACGCTCCAATGCCATTCCCCTTGTTCCTTGTCGATCAAATAACGCTGAATGAATTTCCAGCATGTATAGGCTGTGCCTAAGGCAGGCTCATCTCCGAAATGTTGATACAAGTTGAAATGACCCACTACATTCTCGGCTTGCACCCACCAATGCAGGTCCGTGTCGGCTTTCTTCTCATCCGGGTGATACTCGTAAATGAGGCTACCGTTCGCTAATAACCCGTCTTCGGCCGCTATCGCTATCTTTTGAACCAAAGGCTCTACTTTCTGAAGGATCTCGTTGTCTCCCAATTCGATAGCGGCCTCATGCAGTAACCAAGATACCTCTATATCATGACCGTAGGAGATGATACGGTATTTGCTTTCCCAATCCTCGTTGAAAAAGAGGTTTAAATGATAGGTACGGTGATCCAGAATCTTGTCGGTGAAAATCAGGATCAAGTTTCGGAGTTGTTTTTTGAGGTGCTCGTCTTTCCATACCCGATACAAGTTAGTATAAGGTTCGAGGATATGCAGATGGGTGTTCATAGTTTTTTTCTCATTCTCATCCTTGTCGCTTAGTCGCATATCCTCTATCAGTTTCCAGTCTTTCGTAAAGGCTTCCATATAACCGTTCTTTTCCGGGTCGAAACTATATTGTTCGATCGCCTTGAAGAGACGGATCGCATAATCCAACGCTTCTTTATCTCCGGTAGCCCGGTTGTACTCGCTTAATCCGTAGATAGCGAATCCTAAGGCGTAGATTTGCTTTTTGGTTTGCACGGGTTGACCGGTATAGTCTAATTCCCAGTAAATACCCTCGAATTCTTGGTCGTAGAATTTATCGATAAGGTAACGTTTGGCACGGG
>OGZN01000845.1_pt1 | contig 14463 bp, 6 predicted proteins | sample 1576801 | NCBI WGS metagenome assembly OGZN01 (sample SAMEA3541573, study PRJEB24748) | human gut metagenome | biome: human gut; feature: human-associated habitat; material: faeces | place: China | collected 2012 | reverse complement strand
CGTTAAGGCACTTGCCGCAGGCGGCAGTGTTGTAATGGTCGGCTCACTTGTTGCATCTTTACCAGTTCCCTGTCTCCGCTGCGCAAGCGCAACTGTACCCACTGTCCGGAGGAGATTCCGGTGGTTCCGCTGACTTTCACGGTAAAGTCTCCGCGCTTGGCATTCTCGGTAACGGAAGCAAGCTTGGGGGAGTTACCGGCATTGTTCGGACCGTTGGTGTGCTTGATTGCCAACAGTATAGGTGATGAACTGAGGTTGCTGATACTTGTCGGCAGATTAGGCGTTTCCATGATCAGACGGGTCTTGTCGGGACCGTCGCCTTTGATCACAAAGTTACCGCCATAGATTTCAATGCCACTGCTGACATTGTTGTTTTTCGAATCAACGGCATCCTTCTGCTTGCTTTCGTCGCGGGTGTTATCGTCGTCGTTGTGAAGAATGTAGTCGCCTGCGGGGAAATAGATTACAATCTTCGCGTTGGCGTTCAGCTTGTTGGTTCCGTTTACTCTTGTCATGCCTTTCTCTTGCAGGATGCTGATCAGCGCTTCACGGGCGGTCATGTTCTTGGCGGTCATGCGCTCTTTTACGTTGATCACTTGGTATCCTAAAGAAAATGCGCCTTGCGGCGCACTTTCTCCATGATTATATCCGGCATACGAATAGTCGGGTAGCACATTGTCCTCTCCCTGCCTGAAGCGTTGCCAAGCTAAAGCCGAGTTGGCATCTATCTCCGTGGTCAGCAGTTTTACCGGAAGTTTCACTACCCGGCAGTAACCTTCTTTCGAGAATATCTTGATGTAAATCTGTTCTTCGTATTCTTTCCCTTGCACGTTTGTTTTGGGGGCGGTGACGATCAGTTTGTTTTCCGTCAGTTTCACGCCCCATGTCTGGTTTTCGATGGTGGCTGTTTCCACGTTGGCTTGTTCTACAAGGAATTCCTGCTTTTGTCCCAGACCGAAAGTGGCTGTGCCTTCATACTTGATTGTCAGGTAGAAGTCTTTTCCGTAGATGGGGACTTTTACTTGGCTGTTGTCGGCACGGATGGTAAAGGTGATCTGTCCGGTCGCTTCGTCGATGGTTACGTTGCTGAACAGGGAACTTGCGTTGGCAACGGCTTGCGTTCCGTCGGCAATCTGGTTGTTGCCCAATTTGTTCCAGGTGCTTCCGTTGTCGATAGAGATCAGCCAGAAACCGTTTGCATCTACCTTCAGTTTCGGGGTGACGCCTGCTGTTCCCGCTTCGGGGATGGCGCTTACCGGTTTGTCGTTAACGAGCAGTTCGGTGGTCATGTCGTTGATGGTATATGCCCAGTGACCTGACGCGTTGACGCTGAACAAAGGCATATCGTTCATGTCTACTTTGCCGCTGTATATGGTTACAGTTTCGCCGTTACTCAGTTCGATGGTATAGTTATCCTGTTCATCCTTGCTATATCCCACCACCAGAATCTTACCTTCAACCATCTGCTGATAGTTGCTGATGTCCGAGTTCATCTGTTCTATGCTCGCTTCCAGATTGGCTACCCGTTCTTTCAGGTTGTCAATGTCGGAGCGCAGATCATCCCGTTCGTCGCACGAGTAAAGTGCGACGAGGAGGGTGATACATATGATTGATATTACTTTTTTCATACGTTAGTCGGTATTAGTTGGTTGCACCGTATTCGGCATATTCTGCATTCGGAACGAAGATACCGTTGGCGAGGTCGAAGGTGCCGCCGTCGAACGGATTGGATGTTAATGCTTTCAGTTCTTCTGCTCCTTCAAACGGTAGTTTACCTCCATAGAACATTTGCCAATTATAAGTCATAGTTTTGTAAAGGAGGTTATCTGCGCAAATATCTCCTGTTGGGGATGTTATCTGAGGACGAATGATGACTACATTACCTGTTCCGTCTGTATTTGTCCAGAAGATATTATTTTTAATAGAGGTTTTCGCCAGATTGCCTATGTTTACGTAGCCACCGGTATTTGTTTCCAAGTTTATAAATGTATTGTTTTCTATGGTCAGACTGGCTATACCTGAAGCTGAACCATTGAATAAAACCAATTGATTTACTTTACCTGACGGACAATAGAATGTGTTGTTTCTAAAGATGACATTGCCATAATCCTGATTCTTATTACTGCTGGTATTGATAATAAACTGTTGTGTAACAGCTGTTATCTTGATGGTACTATTTTCCATGCTGAAATTGGCAATGCTCCTTTTGTCGTTAGTAATGGCACTTACAGGTTTGCCATTGAGTGCAATCTGACATTGATCAAAAGCTACGTTAGCAAATGACTCGTCTGCATAAACAGTAAACAGATAATTAGTGAATCCCTCGGCTGCTTTAAATACAATGTTTTTACACAAGAAATGTCCAGTCTCGGTATTTTGTCTGAGTCTGATATAATTTCCTGTAATTGCCACTGTACTGATGTTTTGTGAATCATCTCCGATGAAAAGCAAATTAGCAGCATTAACGGTACTGTTATAGTTGACAGTGACCCCTCCTTTGATAAAATAGATGCCTGGAGTAGTGATTGTCTGATCAGAATCAATGTATGTTGCATTCTCGAATTTAGTGTTATTTACTTCAATTCCATTTACCGTAAATGTGGCTCCGCTATTATATAAAGCATAGTAGCTGTCAACTACTTGAATTGCCTTCACCTGAATCTTGGCAACCGCCCAACTGGCACCCTTATTAACCTGCACTGTTACGTCGGAACCGTTATCCGCCGTTGCACGTGTACTCATTGCGTTTGCCGGAGCTGTAATGCTCAATGTAGCTACATTGGTCATTTCATCCGCTTCGCTCACAGTAGCCACCCATCCGGCAGGAGCAGTAACGATAATGTTTTCACCTTTTACTTTTACAGTCGTAGTGGCAGTCTTGCCATAGCCTATTTCCCAGTATCCGTTCTTCATTCCGGTTTCCGGTTCGGTGATTTCGCAAAGCAAGTCTTTTACGATAGGGATAGAGATAGCTTCCGTCTGTCCTTTCAGTTTGACAACGAAGAATTCCCCGGTTGAATCTACGTATACTTCCTCAAAGAAAGAGTCTGCACTGCTTCCTCCGGAACCATCGCTGACTGCGGATACCTTTTGACCGTCTGTGTCGAGTACGTCTTCCCAGCTGGTTCCGTTATCATAACTTACCTGCCAGAAACTTCCCTCGTCCGTAATCCGGAACTTGGGAGCTATACCATCCTTACCGGGAGTGCCCACAGCCTGAACAGGTATGCCATTCTGCATCAATACCTCACCGTTCACTACCCATTGGCCCTCGTCATTGACAGTAATCTCTGGATAAGCAACTTCTCCCTTCGAGCCTTGTGTCAGTGAGATGGTTTCTCCGTTACTCAGTTTCAGTTTATATGTACCGTTTGTATTCGTCACTTCTGTGATAGTCTGACCACCTTCAAGCAGTCGCTTGATAGCTGTCATGTTATCGTTCAATAGACTGACTTGTGCTTCCAAAGACTCTACGCGGTCTTTCAGATTGTCAACATCGTCTCTCAAGTCGTCTGTATCGCACGCTGCCAATGCAAACAGCGCAAATGCGGTTAACATGATTGATTTAAAGTAATTCATAGATATAATGTATTAGTTATTATTTTATTCGTTTATTTTTATTCCACTACGTTTACCACCATGTGGTAAGTAGTCGTGGAGGAATGATCGATATTGGCATTACGAGCGAGGAATGTCACGTTGTAGATACCAATTTGATTGTAGGTATATGTGTACTTATCCAGACGCTGGGTAATATCCTTTACTTTCGTTCCCTGATCGGGGCTGCAAGAGTTAACGGTAATCAGATCGGAAACCAGCCAGCTGTATTTCAGCGGATCGTTGGCATTGGTACTATGGATGAAGAAGGAGCCGCCGCCTACACCTGTCAGGTTCCAGATACCGGATACGTTATTGGTAACTGTCCCGTATTCACGGTCTTTGGTCATGCTGGTCTGATCCTTCAGATTCCATTTGTTCTTCATATTGATCGGAGTAAAGCCGAAAGAACCGGCAGAATATTCTGCTTCCTGTCCGCTCGTCATCACATTATTGATGCGCATCCGCTCAAAGTACATCTTGGATTGTGCCACTGTATTGTCAATGCCACGGTAGCAGATAGCGATTGCAATCCGTTTGCCCATGTATTCTTTCATATCAAAACTGTATGGAGTGGCAAGATCGGCATTGCCTACCGCCGCTGTCGGGAATGCGGACTGCGGAACCAGTTCTTTCCATTTACCGTCTTTCTCAAATTGCTCTACAAGCAAAGAGTCAGCTTCGAAATTATCCTTGTATAATCCGGTGAATTCATCGGAGATATATACGTGTTTCTCCAATGTCGTGCTCGGGTTACCGTACTGGAACCAGATAGAGAAGTTCAGCATAGACGACTTGATCTGTGAAGGATCAATTGTTTCGCGTTCGCGATATTCGTATTTGCTGCCCGCTTCTCCACTGAAGAATGTCAGGAAGTCCGGATCGCCCGAAAGGATGAACTCTATCGGAGTACCTTTTTTGGCAGTAATGATCTGTCCGTCGAAGCTTACATTCTCGTTGGTCGCTACTTTTACGTGCAGACCTACCGCTTCGTCCAGCCCGTCGCTGCAAGCCCCGAAGAAGAGACTTGCTACACAGATGGCTATGAGTTTATATGTTTTCATAATCTATGATACTTTTATCGATGAATACTGTGATTACCAACCCGGATTGTTCTGTGTGATATCTTTGTTCACACTCATTTCCGCATCCGGAATCGGGAAGTAGTTGTAGGTGCTGGAGATGTTGAAGTAGGTATATACGTTGGTAGGTCCCTGCGTCCAGTTGTTGCCGGATTGTGCTTCGGTTACCAATGCTCTCATATTTTTCACATACTCACCCCAGCGGATCAGGTCGAAACGGCGGGTGTATTCGAAACAAAGTTCCATGGCACGTTCGTCTTTCACGGTCTGGCGGAATTCTTCCTGCGTCATGTCGGGAAGCTCGTTCAGTCCGGCACGTTCTCTTACTTCCTTCATACATTGGTAAGCCAGAGTGGTAGGGCCGTTGTTCGCTTCGTTTTCCGCTTCTGCGATCATCAGCAGTACGTCAGCATAGCGCAGGATCGGGAAGTTGATAGACGTATAGTTCTTGTCTTTCTTATCCGCTTCGTATTCACGGCGGTATTTGCCGCACATACGGCTGAAGTTCTTGGTGGCTGTGGTCTTTTCTGTGTCATCTGCGTACTGGTAAGTTCCGCGTTGCTGACCGTATTGGGACATTACTTCAGCAAGTTTGCCCTGCTCAAATTCACGGTGGGTAACGCCTGTATTCTTGCCTCCGGCTTCTTTGTATTCAAACGGAGCGATACTCCAGTTGAAACGTTTGGTATCACCGTTGTTCACATAAAGGTTGTACAGTTTCGGAGTGCTGTAGATAAAGGCATAGCCATATCCGGGGTCTTTGGCTCCCGTCACATCGCTTTTGGAGGACAGATCCGGACCGGCGAGTCCGATGATGTTACCGATACGGCCTTCGGCTTGTGTATCCGAAGTGTTGTTGCCGGCAAATTCGGCTTCCCAGATGCTTTCGTTGGCAGTGGTGTTATACTTGTCGGAACACATATCGATGAAAGGATCCCAGTAGTTGGCAGCTAGTTTGTGACCGGCAGTCATTACTTTCTGGGCATAGAAGCTGGCTCTTTCGAAATAGTCTTTCTTTTCGGCCTGTGTGGCATTGCGACCTTCACGGTAATGCTCGCCTGCACGGAACAGATATACACGTGCCAGTATGCCCCATGCGGTAGACTGAGAGATACGTCCCGGCTTGTAAGCAAGATCGGAGGCCGATTTCAGACCAGTATCGGCGGCATCTGCCATTTCGGAGATGATGAAGTCATAGATTTCCTGCTTGTCCGTACGCGGGATATTCAGGTTGGTAACGCTTTGGGTTGAAACTGTTTTGAAAGGAACATCTCCCCAGCACTCTACCAGATTGAAATAATAGAATGCACGCAGGAAGCGGGCTTCGGCGATGTACTGTTCTTTGACGCCTGCATCGAAACCGTTTACTTTGTCGATGTTTTCGAGGAACATATTGGCACGGTTGATGCCTGAATAGAGGGCATACCAGAAGGCAGTCACGGCGTTGTCACTGGTGGTGGCGTTGTTGCAGATCAGTCCGGTAGATGCGGGACCGCGTCCGCTGCCTCCGTAGTGGGATAAGTCGTCACCGGCTACGAGGTACATATAGTCACCGCCGTAGAAAGTAGGTTGCGACAGTATGGCGTAGATGCCTGTCAGGAAGGAGTTGGCTTCAGCGGGGGTGTTGAAGTAGTTCTCCGGCGTCAGTTTGGTAGGTTCTTTGTCCAGAAAGTCACAGGATGCCATGCTGAAACCTGCCAATAGAGCTATGATTGTTATTTTTAATGCTTTCATAATCGAATTCTTTTTTCTAACTGTTACTATCATTATCCGTTTAGAATCCCAGGCTTACACCGAAGCTGATAGAGTATGCTCTCGGATAGGAAGAGTAGTCCAGACCGGGAGTGAGCGCACTGTTGCGTACAGATACTTCCGGATCATAACCGGAATAACCGGTACATGTCCACAGGTTTTGTGCGGCAACGTAAACACGTGCTTTGTCTATCTTCCATTTCTTCACCAGCTTGGCGGGGAAGGTATAGCCTACTGTTACGTTCTTCAGACGCAGGTACGAACCGTCTTCGATGATGCGTGAAGAGATCACACGGTTGGAAGAGGAGTTGGTAGCCGCAGGGATGTCACTGGTCGGATTTTCCGGTGTCCAGCGGTTGGCATAGCTGGCGAACTGGTTCAATTCGCGTGAACGGTTGTTGGAGCTTTCAAAGAACAGGCGGTTGGCATTCATGATATCGTTGCCGTATGACCACTGGAAGAAGACGCTCAGATCGATGCCTTTATATTCAAAGTTGTTGGTGAAACCACCGGTATGTATCGGAAGTCCGCGTCCGATAATCGTACGGTCGTTGGAGTCAACTACTCCGTCTCCGTTAAGGTCGGCATATTTGGGCATACCCGGCTGAGTGTTGGTCTCAGTAGAGTAGTGGGGCACTCCCGGTTTCAGGCTGTATGAGTTACCCGATTTGTTGAAGTCGTCGTACTTGTATGTACCTTCATAGACATAACCATACATCAGTCCCATCGGCAGACCGACTTTGGCGATGTAGCTGGACTGACCGTTGTAGTTCTGGTCGAATTGCGCGGCAGTCAGCAAGGCTGTCTGATTCTCCGACAATGCCAGTACTTTATTCTTATTGAATGAAATGTTGAAGTTAGTCGTCCACTTGAAGGCGCGTGTCTGGAAGTTGACGGTGTTCAGACTAAGTTCCAGACCATCGTTACGTACTTTACCGATATTCTTGGTAGCGCTGTAATAACCCGAAGAAAAAGGCAGGGAAGCGTCCAGCAACAGGTCGCGGGTGGTCTTCCGGTAAATATCCATCGTTATACCGATGCGTTCGTCGAAGAATCCGAGGTCGAGACCTGCGTTCCATTGTTCGGTTGTTTCCCATTTCAAATCCTTGTTGGGCAGAGAAGTAGGAACAACACCTGCATTCGTCGCATCATTGTCGAATGGATAGACGCCGCTTGGGAGGGAGTTTGTCGATGTATACGAACCGACTCTTGATTTCAATACCGCCAGCAGCGCATAATAATCATATTCGCCGATACGGTTGTTACCCGTGAGTCCCCAGCTCAGACGAACCTTACCGCTGGACAGTACACTTTTCAACGGCTTCATAAATTCTTCTTCCGAGAAGCTCCATGCGAGAGAACCGGAAGGGAAGTATCCGTAACGGTTGTCCTTGTTGAACTTGGAAGAACCGTCGGCACGGAAAGAAACGGTAGCGTAATATTTGGACATATAATTGTAAGTCACACGTCCGAGGTACGACAACATTGCCCATGAAGACTTTGCCGAAGTGGTAGTACCTGCCTGTCCTTCGCTCATGCCTGCCATACCGAGTGATTCGTTGGGGATGTGCGTTGTGCGGAATGAATAAATCTCATAGTCCGAGTTCTGGAACGTGATACCTCCCAATACATTGAGGAAGTGTTTCTTTTTGATGTTAGTCTGATAAGTCAGGGTGTTTTCGTTCAGCCATGTCAGGCGTTCCTGGCGGGTTACCTGAGCATTCACTTTATCTGTAGAGGTAGGACCTCCGTAGCGGGTATTCGAGTTGTTGAACTGATCCTGCTTGCGTGAATCATAAGTATATCCGGCGGAAACTTTCAGTTTCAGTCCTTTCAGTACTTCGTATTCTGCGAATCCGTTCATTTGAAGATTGTTGGTGTAGCTCTTCCGGTATTCGTTCTTCTGTGATTTGATCGGGTTGAAACGGTAGTCGTTGCTTGAATCTACGGCGTTGTCCGTTGAACTGTCCATCAGGAAGCTGAGCGGAGTGTCGGGGGAAGTCACCGGACGGTATCCCCATACGCTATAGAAAAGGTTGTTCATACCACTGTAAGAGGTGGATGATGGAGTACTACCTGTTTGGATAGAGCGTGAATAGTTGGTGGTCAGACTCATGTTCAGTTTGCCGCGACGGACTACTGTGTTCATACGTCCTTGCATACGTTTGTAACCGGTTTCTATCAGCGTACCGTCCTGATCGAAGTAAGATAAGGAAGCATTGTAGCGTACACCTTCCGTACCACCGGCAAGTCTGACCGTATGATTCTGCTGCCAGGCAGTCTTGAATATCTCGTCCTGCCAGTTATATTGCGGTATGTCTTTATAATCGTCCAGTGTCCATTGCTTGCCTTCGTAGTTCATCAGGTATGAGCCGGCAACGACGGTAGGATACATTTCATTCTGTAGCTTGACAAACTCATAAGCATCCATCATCGGAATAGTGCGGGTGACGTGCTGCACACCGAAACTACCGTCATAGGACAACTGTGCCCGTCCTACCTTACCTTTCTTGGTGGTGATGATGACAACACCGTTGGCACCGCGCGCACCGTAAATGGCCGTAGCCGACGCATCTTTGAGGAAGTCGAGCGACTCGATATCGGAAGGGTTCAGCGTGCTGGCTGCCGATGAATCTTCTATCGGGAAACCGTCGATAACGAACAGCGGCGAGTTTTCTTGTGTCAGTGAGTTGTTACCACGGATCACGATACTCATGTTGCCGCCCGGCATACCTTCGCCCGAAGTTACGTTTACTCCGGCGATACGTCCGCCGAGTGCCTGATCGAATGAAGCGACGGGGGCGGTGAGCACATCTGCCATGTTGGCTTTCGCCACGGAACCCGTAAGGTCGCGGCGGCGTACTTCCTGATAGCCGACAACCACTACTTCGTCCAGCGTTTTAGTATCTTCTTTTAATGTGATGACCATTGGTTTTTGTGAGTCCGCCTTTTGCTCTACGGTAACGTAGCCGATAAAGGAAATAACCAAGGTAGCGTTCTTTTGGGGGATGTTAAGAGTGAATTTACCGTCAAGGTCGGTGATCGTTCCCTGCGAAGTGCCTTTTACCTGAACACTGGCTCCGGGAACACCTTCTCCTAGATTATCCTTCACAGTACCTTTGACAAGTACTTGTGCAAGCACAAATGGAACAGAAAGCAGGAGCATTCCCAAAATGGAGAGCATCCTTTTTCTTGTCTGGTTGGATAGATGTTTTTTCATATATTAAAAATTAAGTGATTTTGTTGAATTTACGATGGCAAAGATATACGCATTGATTGTTCTCATATGGATAGAATTATTCAAGATTGATACAAAATAATACAAATCTGCTATTCTCATTGGTTATCTTGTCTTTACCGATTCAAGCAGTTCGGACAACTCTCTGACAACCTCCGGATGCTGTTTCGCTACATTGTTTTTCTCCGATGGATCGGCGGATAAATCGTACAGCTGGGGATGCCTGTCGTTGCCCAGTTCCATTTTTGTCCAGTATTCGATGGCGGGGGCGTCACTCGGTTCGATGTACTTCCATTGTCCTTTCACGATGGCGAGCGTATTATTGAGATTTTGCTGTACGATGTATTCACGACTGGTGTCGTCTTTTCCCAGAAGCGTGTTCAGATGTTCCTGACTGTCAGGAGCTGCGCCTTCCGGAAGCGGTTGTTTCAACAAGGCGGCAAGTGAGGCAAAGATATCGATTTGCGAGAAGAGAGCCTGTTGCTTGTTCGGCTTCACTTTGGCAGGCCAGCGGACGATAAACGGAATGCGGGTGCCGGCTTCGTAAGCGCTGTACTTTCCACCACGGTAAATACCCATCGGGGTATGTCCGTTGAGGCGTTCGAAGGCTTGGTCCTGGTAGCCGTCGTCGATGACGGGGCCATTGTCGCTGGTGAATATCAGGATGGTGTTGTCCGTCAGCTGGAGGCTGTCGAGGGTGTTCATGATCTCTCCGATGGTCCAGTCGAGTTGCAGAATTACGTCTCCGCGGGTTCCCAGACCGCTTTTCCCGGCAAAGCGGGGATGTGGGACGCGCGGTACGTGTACGTCCTGCGTACCCATATATAAGAAGAAAGGTTCTTCCTTATGGGAGGCGATAAAGTTCTTTGCTTTATCGGTGATGATGTCGGCGATGTCTTCGTCTTTCCAGAGAGCGGACTTGCCTCCGGTCATCCAACCGATGCGGGGGATGCCGTTGATTATCGTATTGTTATGTCCCTGACTGGGTTTTAGTTTTACGAGTTCCGGATTCTCTTCGCCTGTAGGCCAGTCGCCTACTTTATGCTCGTAGTTCACAGTGATCGGGTCGTTCGGGTCGAGTCCTACCACGTGTCCGTTCTCGACGAATACACAGGGGACACGGTCTACGGTTGCCGGAATCACGAACTCGTAGTCGAAGCCGATACTTTGGGCGTTGGGGGTGATGTGGCCGTTGAAGTCGGTGCCTCCCTTCGGACCGAGTCCAAGATGCCATTTGCCGACAACTCCGGTGGCGTAACCTGCTTCTTTCAGCATATCGGCCATGGTGACGCAGGCGGTGTCGATGATTAGTTCCGAGTTTCCGGGGGCGATGCCTGTGTTCTCCTGTCGCCACGGGTACATGCCTGTCAGGAGTCCGAAGCGGGAAGGGGTACTGGTGGCGGAAGTTGCATAGGCGTTGGTGAACTGTACACCCTGTCCGGCAAGGCGGTCGATATGGGGAGTACTGACCTTCGTTGCTCCATAGCAGCTAAGGTCACCTATGCCAAGGTCGTCCGCGAATATATAAATAATGTTAGGCTTTTGTGAGTTTTGTCCGTTGTCTTTTTGTACTTTCTGATTGCATCCGGTCAGCAGGGCTATACCGGGCAATAGCGGTAGTAAACGTGAGACATTCTTCATAATGTTGATCTTTTATGGAGTGATTACTGAACACAAAGATAAGAGGATTGGCGGAAATGAGTGAGCAGGAATGTACAGGTGTGATACAAAATAGTCCATTCTAAAGGGTTAAATGTTTCGGGGCTACGGATGCCTTTTCCTGACATCGTAGCCCGGATCTTGTGCCACGCTGTTGGCACAGCTGTGCCACCGCGATGGCACGGTCGTGCCAGCAGCGTGGCACAAGTGTGCCAACAGGAGGGAACTACTTTGGCATAGGTTCTCCTGTTACAAATGCTACTTGCTTACCTGTTTGTGGGTTATTGATCCGTTTCTTCGTTCCCTTCTTCCTCTTTTTCTTCACCCTTGCGGTAGGCAAGCGGACTGACGTGATAAATCTCCTTAAAGCATTTACTGAAATAGCGGGAAGAAGAGAAACCGATGCGGTCGGAAATCTCCGTAATGTTCAGCTCCGGATTGTTCCGCAGCATGACGGCTCCTTTCTTGAGACGGATACTTAATATAAAGTCGTTCGGTGTCTGACCGGTGACGGCTTTCAACTTCGTGAACAGATTGGTACGTGCCATCCCCATTTCACGGGCGAAGATGTTGACATTAAAGTCCGTATTATCCAAGTGCCGTTCGATGATGGCCATGGCACGGTCCAGCATTTCTTTATCCATCGGGTTAGTGGCAAGCATCTGGGCAAAAGCCTGTGGCTGTTTGCTGAATTTCTCCTGTAGCAACCGCCGTGAGTTCACCAGATTGTTGCAACGGGAGATCAGGAGATTGGTATTGAACGGCTTGGTGATATAATCGTCCGCGCCGATCTTTAATCCTTCAATGTTGTGTTCCACGGCTGTGCGTGCCGTCAGTAGTACTACCGGGATGTGACAGGTGTTGAAGTCCGTTTTGATTTGCTTACAGAGTTCCGTACCCGACATACGTGGCATGACAACGTCACTCAGTATGATGCTTGGCATATCTTTCTGTATGATATCCAGTGCCTCTACACCATCGGAAGCGGTGGTGACCTGATAGAATGTTTCGAAGATACCTACCAGCATTTGTTTGATGGATTCGTTGTCTTCCACTATCAGCATTTTCGCATCTTCGATGCGTTTGTTGTCTTCCTCCTTCCATTCGGAGTCGGGCAGTATTTCTACGGTTGGAACGATTGTTTCCGGTTGTTGCTGAATGTTGGTGTCGGCGTTGTCCCGTACGATTTGTTCCTCCGTGAAGTGCTGGTTACCCGATTTCAGCGTAATGATAAAACGGCTTCCCTTGCCCGGTTCGCTCTCTACACGGATGGTTCCGTGATGAAGTTCGATGATACCTTTTGTCAACGCCAGTCCGATGCCTGTGCCGGCTCCGGTATTCAGCGAGTCGAGGTGTTCGGTCTGATAGAAGCGGTCGAATATCTTATCGATCTCGGCGGCAGCAATACCTGTTCCTGTGTCTTTGATTTCGATAATGACGTATTTATCCTCCTGCGATACGTTGATGGAGATGGTATCTTCCGCCTTCGTATGCTTCAATGCGTTGGACAGCAGATTGTTCACTACCTTCTGCATCTGCTTCTGGTCGTACCATACTTCAATATCATCCGACTGCTTGTTGAACTTGAAATTGATTTGCTTGCTGCTGGCGTATTCAAGGAATAACAGATAATTCTCGTACAGGAAGTTCACCAGATTATGTCGGCTGACTTTGATTTTCATGTGCCCTTGTTCCTGCTTGCGGAAGTCGAGCAGTTCCGTAATTAGTTCACGCAGTTGGAGGCTGTTTTTGTAAATTCCCAATATCTTGTGATAAATATTAGGTGTGAATGTCTGTACTTGCAACAGCGTTTCTACCTGTCCTACGATCAACGTCAGCGGAGTGCGGAATTCGTGGGAGATGTTGGTAAAGAAGCGTAGCTTGGATTGGTTTAATGCTTCGAGGTCTTCGATGTGCTTCTTTTCATATTTCAGTGACTCACGCAGTTTGATGCGGGAATTGTAGTTCTGAATGAGATACCATAACAGACTGACGGTACAAATGGTGTAAATCAGATAAGCCCACCATGTCTCATACCAAGGCGGTAATACACGGATCAGTAGTCGGGCTTCTTCGATACCGTCTCCGTCCGACTTGATGACGAGCGTATATTTGCCCGGATTCAGGTTGGTATAAGTGATAAGCGTCTGTTTGCGGTCGGTGTGATTCCATTCGTCGGAGAAACCTTCGAGGCGGTAGACGATTTCATTTCTGTTGGCAGGGATGAAGTTGGAAGTGGCGTATTCTATGCTGAACATGGATTGGTCGGCTTTCAGGCTGATTTCCGGTGTATAGGCGATGGACTGTTCCAAGATGCCGGTGTCGTCTCCGGCAGTGATCTCCTTACCGTTGACCAGCAGGCGGGAAAGGATGATGCTGTAGGACTTGGGCGTAAAGTGCAGTTTCTTTTCCCAGAAAGAAATCATGCCTTGGATGCCGCCCAGAAATACTTCTCCGTCATGCGTTACGAACAATGCGTTTTCGTTGACGGCAGTCAGCGGGAATCCGTTTTCTGTACCGTAGTTGTAAAACTTCTTTTGCGGATAGTCAAACTGGGAGAATCCCTGATTGGTAATCAGCAGCAAGTCTCCCTTTTGTATGGACGACTCGAATACTTCGTAGATACAGTCGCTGGATAGGCCGTCTTTCTGCATATCGAAGTTTTCGAAGTCGTTGCTCTCCTTGCGGTAACGGTCGAGCCCGCTTCCGGAAGTGGAGAACCACAGGTTGCCGTTGCTGTCCTGCATGATGTTGTTGACATTGTTGTTGCTGAGAGTGTTCGGAATGGAGGGATTGTGTGCATAGTGGGTGAGCTTGCCAGTGTCGAAGCGGTAAGAATATACGCCCTCTCCGGTAGCGGAAACCCATAGCGTTTCGTCCTTGTCGATGTAGAGGCTGGCCACCATACCGATATTTCTGCCTTCTTTGGTATCCTTGAAAAGATGTTCGCAGGTGCCCGTTGCCGGGTTGAAAAGGCAGACTCCGTTTTGTGTGGCGATGATCAGTTTGTCTCCGTAGGGCACGATGTCGCGTACAATGTCCGAGGGCAGTGTGGTCGGGTCGCCCGCTTTCATCCGGTAAACGGTAAAGCGGTTGGTGCGCAGGTCGAGTTTGTTCAGTCCTCCCAAGTGTGTG
>OGZN01000832.1_pt1 | contig 14595 bp, 16 predicted proteins | sample 1576801 | NCBI WGS metagenome assembly OGZN01 (sample SAMEA3541573, study PRJEB24748) | human gut metagenome | biome: human gut; feature: human-associated habitat; material: faeces | place: China | collected 2012 | reverse complement strand
GAAAGCGTCCATTGCGACTACAATCAGCATCATCCCCATATACCACGGCCAGGGCGTGGCTGAGTTCCTCGTCTCCGGCATCCTGGGCGGCATCGTGGCCCGCGCCGTGCACAAGTTCCTGAAGTAAGACCCCGCGTTCCGCGTCAGGGAAGAGCGTATGGGTTTGTAACATTGTAAAACAAAAGACCAGAACTGAACTGCCACTTGGCAGAACAGCTCTGGTCTTTTTCTGTGCGGTGAAAAACAGAAACGCAGCCTTTACAGAGGCAGCTTGCCGCCGACCTTGTTGACGACATAGTAGGCGGCCTCTTCCTCAGGCTTGACGTAGATCTTGCAGGACTGCACGCCCACCTTGTGGGTGGCGCGGTAGTCGGCCTTGCCCCCTTGACCCGGCGGCTCCGCGCCGAAGCGGACGCTTGGCGGAGAGGCAAAGGACGTGGGAATGGCTCCCTGCCTTTGGGGACGCAAAGAAAAAGAATTCTCGGAACGGGTAGCGGAATGTTTTCCGCATGTTGTTTAGAATTCGGGTCAGGCCTCTTCGGGAAGCAGGGTATAGCCCATTCCGCGTATTGTCTTCAAATAGGCCGGGTTATGGGGATCGTCTCCGAGTTTGCGCCGGAGCGTGGAGATGTGCATGTCCACGGAACGGTCATACCGGCTGAATTCGCGGCCCACGGCAAGCTCAAGCAGGTTCTCGCGGGTGAAGACCCGTCCCGGATGGGCCGCCATGCCGAACAGGATGCGGAATTCCAGCGCGGTGAGATCCATCGGGACGCCGTCCATGCGCGCCTTCATGGACTTGCGGTCCATCCACAATCCGCGCACCCGGACCACGCCGTCCTCTTCGGGCTCCTTCCGCTCCGCCTGCACGGGCTGCGCCCGCCGGAGCACGGCCCGCACCCGCGCCAGCAGCTCGCGCGGGGAAAAGGCTTTGGGCACATAGTCGTCCGCGCCCATCTCAAGCCCCACAATCCGGCTGGCTTCCTCATCCTGCGCGGAGAAGATGACAATGGGCGTGGAGCCGATTTCCCGCAAGCGCCGCAGCACGTCAAGGCCGTCCATATCCGGCAGCATCATATCCAGCAGGATCACGTCGTATTCGTTCGCAACGGCTTTTTCCAGCCCGGACGAAGCGTCCTCGGCAACGTCGAGCGAGAACCCAAATCCTTCAAGGTAGTCCCGCAGCAGCCCGCACAGCTTGGCGTCGTCATCGACGAGGAGCGCGGAAATCTGCGAATGTTTGATGGTGGACATGCATCCTCCTTTGGATGGGGCAGCCGTTGGGCGGGGACGTATTGGGGGATACCCTCGCAAGGCATCTTTCAAATGCGGCGAGCGGATATCCGTGCTCGGTGTCACACGGGTTCTTTTTTTATTTATACAAATAACACAGTATATTAATGTATAAATCTATATTGTGAACGTTGGCGTTAGATGTATTATTCCGTCAAACCGGAGCGTTTGACAAGGCGTTTCGCGGCCTTTTGTCGACAGATGACGGCATGTCGTGGTTTTTCTTCACAAACTGCCAAGGAGTGCAGAGGAACCCGCCATGCCCCAAGGTGAAGCCCCGCGTATGGTGTGGAATGCCGATTCCGGTCAGGGTTGGGTTCTGCCTGATGAGGAGGGCTGGCCGCCGGGAAAAGGCACGACGGCTCGTCGTCTTGCCGTTGTTCCATGTATTGGAAGGCGAAAGCGCCCCTTCCCGATACAATGCCGGAAAGGGGCGCTGGGGAGGTTTGTTCAACCGTCCGACAGGATTTTTTAGCCGTTATCCTTATCTAGCGGAAAAACCCGAGATACCCCGCCAAGGCTATTCCCGCGAGGGCGATGAGCATCCATTTGAGCTTGCTGATCCGTAGCGCCTTGATGAGCACGGCCTGTTCTTCGAGGGCTTCCCTTTCCGTTTGCCGCATATTGTAGGTACGGATCAGCTGCTCCCGGACGTAGGCTCCGGCGCTGGTGGGCGTTGTCGTGCAGAAATCCGCTATGATGTCCGCATACGTCAGGTTGCCGTAGTGCCCGAGGCCGGTGATCCTGTGCGCCGCTTTGCGCGCAAGGGCCTTGACGACGTCGTCATGCTGGAACGTGGTGAACTCGGCATCGTCTCCGCCTCCGCGTATCAGCACGACGACATTGCCGCTTGCCTGATCTATCGCCCGGGCTATAGCGGACGGATCCGTCATGGCGGTCGGCAGGGATTCCACGTTGACGCTTTTCAGATCAAGTTCGTTCTTGAAGTCGGCGAAGACGTTGGCGGCATGGGATTTGGAATGGATCACGGAGATGGCGGTTGCCCGTTTCGGAAAGGGTATCCTTTTAAAGCCGAGTTCCTTGAGATGGCTGATCGTCCCTTCAATATTCTTTACGGGCTCTGGGCCGCGCCCTCCCGCGGAAGCCTCAATGACCGAGGCCGCATGGACATGGAGTTTGAAGAGGACGACGGATTTCTTCAAGTACACCACCGGAATGCCGAGAACATCAACGCGATCCCCCGGCCGTATGCCGCCGTTTTGAATGACCTCAAGCGGCAGGTCCACACAGATGCTTTTTCCCCCGTCAGCGAGTTCAATGCCGTAATGGACGCCATTCCAAAACGTCCTTTTGGCGGTCCAATCTCCGATGATCCCCTGTGTCCTGAAGACACAGCTGGAATCATCTACGGCATTTTTAAGGGCCGCCCCCGCCATGTCCTCGAAAACGGAACTCAGACGGGCAACGGACAATGACGGCATAGCGGGCATTGGCATAGCGGATTCTCCAGAAGGCGTTGCGAAAAGTTCAGCACGGTTTCCCGGTCGAGTCAATCGGCATGGATGGGAAAAACTCCACCTTCCGCGGCGTATGCTGTAGGCGTGGGAGTTGCCGCCAAAGACGAAGCTCATCCGAGGATGCGCCCTTGACGGCGTACATGTCCATGTCCGAGTGAGGAAGAAAGAGTCCTGTCCGCGGCGAATTGCCGCGTCAATTTCTTCCCGAAGCGGACGGGGAGGGCTATTGGGAGGGATGGGGAGGAACGCTGCGGGACAGGATTCGCCACGCAGAAAAGCCTTTGGAAAGGGGCGCGCGAACCGCTCCGCAAGCCAGGGGAAGGGGCTTTCCTCAGAAAAATTCCCCTTCCCCAATGCCTCCGTGCCGTTTCAAAAGGAATGGGCTCTAGAGATCCGCGGCTTCGGGTTCTTCCTGGGCGGCATAGGCGAACAGGGCGTTGCTGGTTTCGTTCGTCGCTTCATCCGGGTTGGTGCACAGGCAAACCGCTACCATGACCAGCGCGTTCAGAGTCATGGCGACAAATCCCTGATTCAGGCCCCAGAAGGTCACGTGCGTTTCCGTGAGGACGACGACGGCGACCACGCCCGTCAGCAGGCCGGCGAATACGCCCGTCCGGGTGGCCCCGCGCCAGAAGAACGTTGCCAGCGCCATCGGGAAACATTGGGTCGCCCAGAAGTACGCGATGTTGATGACTCCGAGCATCAGGTTGGGCAGCATCACCGCCAATACCACGCTGATCAGGAGAGACGCCCCTGTAGCCATATTCGTTACGAGGACGGCCTGCTTCTGAGACACGGAAGATCGGAACACGCCCCAGATGTTGCGGCTGAAAATCCCGCCCAGATTGAGGGCGCTCACCGCAATGACGAGGATGCAGGTCAGCGCGCCGCCCGCCGCCACCATGCCTACCGTCCATTCGGGCAGGTTGGCTGCGGCCAGCGCCATGAACGACGAGTCCGGATCATTCAGGTTCGGCACCGTCACCAGCACGAAGTACGCCGCCACAATCAGGAACGGGTACATGAACATGTACAACGGCATGATGATCTGGTTGCGCCGGATGGTGTCCTCCGATTTTGCAGTGAATATGAACTGGTACTGGAGCGGCGTCACGCAAAAGCCGAGCGCCTGAAAGATGATGGTCGAGAAGACGAATGTGGCGTTTTTGGTGATGGGCTCCGCGTCGATAACGACTTTATCCGGGAAATGGGCGATGGCCATATCGAAGATGCCCGAGATCCCGCCCGGCATGTTGTGGATGGCGACGAGCCCGCCGGAAACGATGGCCGCCATCATGAGGATATCCTTCATGATGCTGATCCATGCCGGGGCGCGGATGCCCGCCACTGCGATATAGAGGTAGGCGATCGCCGCGGAGATCCCGATGCCCACGGTGTAGCTGATGTCCCAGCCGATGTAGCGCAGGATGGTGGCCAGCCCCGCGAACTGCATCTGCATCCACGGCAGCAGGAACACGATGCAGATCACGGCGACGAGCACTTCCAGCGCCTTGCTCCCGTAGCGCCAACGGAAGCAGTCCGGCATGGTCATGGCGCCCGAAATCTTGCCCATGCGCCAGATCGCCGGGTTCATGAAATAGCCTACCACGAAGCCGAGCAGGATATAGCCGAGGAACCACAGCGAATAGCTGACGCCCTTGGAGTAGATGGCGCCCGGTACGCCGATCATGGTGCCGATGCCGTAGGTTTCGCCTACGGTGACGAAAAAGACCATGAATGCGCCGAAAGAGCGCCCCGCGACCATGACGTCATCCATCGAATCGGCAATGACGCCGCGTTTCGCCATAAAAGCCAGTACCACTGAAAAAGCCATAAGGGCTATGAAAACGAGAGCGGTCATGATGCATTCTCCTTCGGTGCGCGAGAAGAGGAAGCCCGTTTCTTGTTCCTGTCGGACTGGGGATCAAGGAGCCAGCCGATGCACATGCTGGCCGATACAAGGAAAAAACAGGCAAAAATCCAAGCGTAGATGAAAGGAAATCCCAAAATGCGCGGTTCCACACGGTTATAGAAGCCGAAACAGCCGATAACGAGCGCAAGGGGGATGAACAGGGAGAAGATATAGGTGGGGATTCTTGATTGCATGTGTCGCCTCACGGGGTTGAGAGTGGTACGCCCTGTTCAGGCGTGTAGACGGGCTCTCCGCTGCTCCCTTTCGGGTGCCGTTCAACGGGTGCAAGGGAAGGGCAGCCTTATCCGCGAAGGCGCCCCTCCCGGCCCATACGCTGGACGCGACAGGAGGAATGCTTGGCATGGCTCTTTGCAACTTGCCCGCACGCTATCCCTGGGAAAGGGAAGGCACGGGAGGCCCGCACGCGGGGTGCACAGACGACGAAGGGAAGGGGATCAAGGGGAAGGTGGGGGAAGGGGGAAGGGCAGGAGGCCGCGCCATGAAGGGCGGGGGCACTCGGGGATGAGAGAACACAGGCGGCCCTGCGTCAGAGGAGGGACAGGGGGAGAGGTGGACGCCGCCAGATGTGTGCCCGGGTCCGGCGGCGGAGCTTTTGACTTGAAGGATGGAACATCCTCGTCGGAACCCGGAGGGCATACCTCCTGTATGAGGAGAGGCTGGATGTATTCCGGCGCATCGAAACGGGCCGACCCGTTTGTTGGGTGCACGGGAAAAACGCGCGCAAATCCCCCCGCCGCCAGCAAGAGGGCGAGCAAAACAATGGAATGGAGGGGGATGCCGTAACGCTTGTTCATGATTTTTCCGTGCAACCCGTTTTGGTATATAAAGAGAATAGAAAGATGGGCTATAGGGGTCAAGAAGAAAATGGATGCATTGTCCAAACGGTACCCAGGCCGTGGCACTATAACAAGGAAAGATCGACCATTTGTGGCACAGCTTTCTTGAGCGAACGGGCTCCGGGTAAACACGGATCCTCAGAAGAACCATCTGCAACTCCGTAAAAAGATGTGGGAAAGGCCGTTCAAGACCTTTTTTGCTATGAAAATATTTTGGGACAGGAGAAAAACCGATTTGTTCAGCGCCTGATGAGGAAAAAGATGCCGTTTTTGAGAGGATGTGCCGTTCCTTTCAAATCCGGGGAGAGCCTTTCTTTGTTGCAGAGATACAGTATTGCCGTTGCATAGTGGTTCCGGGATGCATCCGTTCATAGAAGCGATATGGCGTTTTGATACTATCACGTTATATTGGCAGCTCGAACAAATGGCCAAACGCGACTGCGTCGAGATACGTGAGCGATGCAAACGCCAACTCTCCCAAGAAGGCCGGGATGCGCAAAAAGAGGGGCGCAGAGGGTTCCAGCAGTCTTTCCTGCACGGTAAAAAAATGTGGTAAAACAAAACGAACCGTGTATACTGTGACCGTATTTTGCAATAACAGAAAGATGATAGGTTCAAGAACGAATGCGCGCCCCCAAAAGGGGTAAGCGTTGCTCCGCCGCTTTCCCCGGTTTTGAGGGCGGCTCATTGTCCATCAGGAGAGTTCCATGAAGAAGTGGCTTTTGGCGACGCGGCCTTGGTCGTTCACCGCGTCCGTGATTCCTCTGACGCTCGGGGCGGCGCTGGCGTGGGCCTCGGATGCCGCTCATGCCGGGCTGTTCCTGCTCACGCTTTTGGGCGGCGTCGCGGTTCAGACGGGCACGAATATGCTGAACACCTATGGCGACTACCGGAGCGGCGTGGATACCGAAGCTTCCGCCCACGGCGAATCGCTCATCCTCCTGGGCCTTATCAGCCCCGAAGCCATGCGGCGGGGCGGCCTCATCGCCTTGTGCGTGGCCTTTGCCGTGGGCATCGTGCTCGGGTTCGCCTGCGGCTGGCCGATCCTCGCCTTCGGCCTCGTGGGGATTGCGGGCGGCTACGGCTACACCAGCGGCTTCTGGCCTTACAAGTACCATGCCTGCGGCCCGATTATGGTATTCCTGCTCATGGGGCCGCTCATGGCGCTTCCCGCCTACTACATTCAGGGAGGCTCCCTTGACTGGCGGCCCTTTCTCGCCTCCCTGCCTATTGCGTGCCTCGTCACCAGCATCATGCACGCCAACGACATCCGCGACATCGCGCACGACCGCGAGGCCGGGATCACGACTCTCGCCATGTTGCTGGGCCGCAGGAAAGCCCTGTACCTGTACGCGGCCCTGTGCGTAGGCGCGTACGGCGTCCTGCTGCTTCTCGCCGCATTCGGCGTTTTGCCGCTGTCCGGATTGTTGCCTTTCGTGCTCGCGCCGGGATTGTGGCGTACGCTGCGGACGCTCGGGACCCGGCCTCTGCCCGAATCCGAACTCGTATCGCTGGACGGCGTATCCGCGAGGCACCATTTCCTGTTCGGGCTGCTGCTCATTGCCGGAATACTGCTGCCGCGGGGCCTTGAACTGGCGCAGGGCCTGATCAGGGGGATATTCGCATGACGCCGCGCATTCCCACAGCGGGACAGGTGTGCGGCACGCTGGCACTGGCCGCGTTCTTCTGGTGGGTGAATTTCGGCCTGCACTGGGTCAATTTCTGGATCGGCATGGGTACGGCGGCCTCGGTGCTGGCCCTGCTCTCGTTTTGGTTCGCGGGCGTTCCGATGAAACGGACGGAGTGGACCGGGCGGGCCGTGCTTATCGGCCTCGTTTCGGCGGCGCTCCTCTATGCGATCTTCGCGCTCGGCAATACGCTTTCCGGCTGGCTGTTCCGCTTTGCGCCGCATCAGGTATCGGCCATCTACGATATCCGCCATGAAGGTTCGCCGCTCGCTATGGCGCTGGTACTGCTTTTCATCACCAGCCCCGCCGAGGAGGTTTTCTGGCGCGGCTTCGTCCAGCGCTGGTTCATGCACCGTTTCGGCGGAAAGGCCGGATGGCTCCTTGCGGTGTGCGTTTACGCGGGGGTCCACGTTTTTTCAGGGAACCTCATGCTGGTCATGGCCGCCCTGACGGCGGGGCTGTTCTGGGGCTGGCTCTACTGGAAAACCGACAGCCTCGTCCCCTGCATCCTTTCCCATGCTTTCTGGACGGTCGCCGTGTTCATCCTCTGGCCCCTGACGCCGGGCGTCTGAGGGGGCCGGAAAAGGGTGTTGCCCATAAAAAAGGCGGGGTTGCTCCCCGCCTTTTGGTGCCGTTTGTTTACAGCGCCTTGAGCAGCATCCTGATGCCGACGACGATGAGCAGGAGGGCGAAGCATTTCTTAAGTTTGGGGACCGGAAGGGTCTGGGCGAGGCGCGCACCCAGCGGAGCGGTGAACATGCTGACGATGACGATGCCGAACAGGCTCGGAAGGTAAATGTAGCCGAAGGAATAGGGCGGCAGGTTCGCGGCGTTCCAGCCGTTCACGATGTAGCCGAAGCATCCGGCAAGGGCGATGGGAAAGCCGATGGCCGCCGAGGTGCCGATGGCTTTGCGCATGTCCAGATTGTTCCAGAGCAGGAAGGGCACGGAGAGCGTGCCGCCGCCGATGCCCACGAGGCTCGAAACCACGCCGATGATCCCGCCCGCGACGCTCATGCCTCCGAGACCGGGCAGGTGGCGGGACGGTTTGGGCTTTTTGCCGCTGAGCATCTGGGTGATCACGAAGAAGAGGAAGGCTACGAAAAAGAGCTGAAGGAACCGCGCCGGAACGTGGGAAGCCAGGAACGACCCGCAGAACGTGCCGATCAGGATGCCGGGGGTGATGTTCCGCACGGCATCCCACTGGACGCCCTTGTTGCGGCTGTGGGCCAGCGAGCTGGAAATCGATGTGAACATGATGCTGCCCATCGACGTCCCGAGGGCCATGAGCATGAGTACGTCCTGCGGGAAGTTTTGCCAGCCGAACGCAAAGACGAGCATGGGCACGATGACGATGCCCCCGCCCACGCCGAGAAGCCCGGCCAGAACGCCCGCAATAGCCCCGAGCAAACAGTAAACAACCAGTGAAATCAGCATGTCAGTCCCTCACGGTGGCGAAAAGGTGTTTGTGGATAACCGTATCGATATGCTCTTCGAGGGCCTTGCGGCTGTCTTCCGGGGACCGCCGCTCAAGCGCGTCGATGATGCGCAGGTGGGAGGAAACCGAGAACTGGCGCCACGGCGTGTCCCGCAGCTCCGGGGTGCGCCCCTTGGCGTAGATGCGGTTCAGCCGGGCGACGGTGTCTATGAGCAGTTTGTTGCCCGTGCATTCGGCGAGGGCGAGGTGGAATCTGGCGTCGAGATCGCCGTCGTTCTCGCCGACGAGCAGGCGGCGCTGCTGATCGCAGGCGATGATCTTGAGGCGGTCAAGCTGTTCGGATGTATGGCGCACGGCAGCGATTTCCGCAATGCCCGGCTCCACGATGCGGCGGTATTCCGTCACCTCGTCGAACATCAGGCCCTCGGAATCCACGGCTTCAAGGATGGCCTCCTTGAGCGGCTCTATGTCGGGCACGCGGACATACGTCCCGTCCCCTTGCCTGCTTTCGAGGAGCCCTTTTTCGGCAAGGGCACGGATGGCTTCGCGGACGCTGCTGCGGGAAACGCCGAAGGACTCGGCAAGGGCCCGTTCCGGGGGCAGTTTGTCCCCGTCGCGGAAATGGCCTTCCTCCATGAATTGCCGGAGGCGTTCCGTGAGCTTCTGATAGCTCCGGCGCGGACGCCCGGCGGAAGAGTCTGTTTTGGGCATGATGCATTCCTCACTGAATTGGTAAGGCCAATATGACCATTGAAAGATTCTGTCAACCGTAAATAGACCACTCAGACCATTCTTGTTGCTTTTGCCCCAAAAAATTGGAATAGGGAAAAGAGTATAAAATACACTGTGATATACAGATAAAACCGGAAGAGGGCAGATGCGCGCGCGATGGAAAAGGTCTCTCCGCATAAGATCGTCCAGAATCGGCGTATGGCGTCACATCAAGCCATTTATGCCGTTGTTTCAACTTATTGAGAGGTATCCTCTCGGAATCGAGTGTGCAAGCAAAAAATGTGTTGCGCTTTATGATGGACTGATATTCTTTTTTCACAACGGGTCATTAAGTTCATATTGGGTGAAAACGGATGGATCATGGCACTGTGCGCGGTATATGCTGAAAGGCACTGTATGGAGCCCATGTTGGATGCGAAAAAATGTCTCGGATGCCACTGTATGCCCGTACATTTCCCCACAGTGCGGAATTGGTCGGTTTTGTGCAAGCGGTAAATGGTCGGCATTGGGTCGGTATTGGTACGGAACGGAAACGATTCCTTGCTTGCGGTTGCGGAAGGGGCCGAATGGGGACTGGAGCGGATCCCTTTTGAATGATAGACCATTCCAAGAATCGTCCAGCCGAATGATAGATTTTTATTTATAATTTATGATATGTAACACAGTCAAAGAATTGCGTTCGGGTCAGAGGATTCTCATTTCGAAAGGCTCTAAGCCGTTTCATGTGAAATATGCTTGAGAACCGGAATTCCACTTCAAGGGGCAGTAAAAAGGCCGTCTGAAACGGCCTTTTGGAGTTGGTCAGGTTATCGGGGGCGGCCATGCTGGAACACATATTAAGGCAGCCGGACTTTTTGCGTCCAGCGCGTCACGGCGCGGCAGACGTCATCGCCCGAGTCGGTGCGGCGGATCACATGCAGCAGGCCGTGCGGCGCTTGCGGGAACCCGTCAGGCGCGGTGGCGTCGGTCTCGTCGGGCAGGGGGACGCATTGTGAGGTGAGCGCATCGCCGGGGAAGCATTCGGCGCGGAATGTCACGTCGAGCAGGGACGGGATGAGGCTTTCACCGGGGGACCACGGCAGGCACTCAAGCAACCACCCAAGGTACTTTGAGTTGTTGACATGTCCGTTGATGTCGAGGTCGTCGCGCCGTACCAGCACGTCGGCGCTGCCTATCCCCTCGCGCAACCGTGGGATGGTACGGGACGGGAAGGGGATGCAAGGAATCGTGTTCACAGGATAGACGGCGGCAAGCTCTTCGGGCAGGGCCGTCAGGCGGCGGGTGGAGAGATCCAGTACCGTCCACGCGCTCACGGCGGCGACGATCAGCTCGTCGGAAGCGTTGTACACTTCATACCCTCTGTGCCCCAGATGTTCGAGCTTCGCGGGCCACGTGCGGATGTTCACCTTGTCGCCGGGCGAGGGCAGATCCTTGATACGAAAGGCCATGCGGGTGAGTATCCACGCCTTCCCTTCCGCGAAAAGCCGCTCATCGCCAAAACCGAGGGCCGAGGCGTTGTGTCCGGCCGCCTCCTGAAACCAGTTCGCCAACGCGCCGAGGCGTATCTTGCCGTCGGTCCCCGCTTCGCCGTAACGGGCTTGAATGCCTAGAGTATATTCGGGATAATCCAACATATGCTTCTCCGGGGGAAAATGAGTACTTCCTGCCTGTAGCACGCCCGTAGCGCTTTCGTCCAGGACGCGGCCTCCGGTTTGCCTAACCGTTGCGGCCCGGTCACACGGGGTGCCGGGTGCTGTGAGGCGGGGTTCACTGTGCCGCTTGCCGCGTGCGCATACAATACCCGTTTCAGCCGGAGCGGCGCTTCCTGTATTCCCCATGTTATATAGACAGGCGTTTCCGGGTGACGTATATTGGCACAAACCTTTGTAAGGAGAGATTTGCCATGTCTGATCGTGAAACCCGCAAGGCCAACGTCGTTGAAGCGCTGAACAAGGCGCGGAGCATGGAACTACATGCGATTCATCAATACATGAACCAGCATTACAACCTGGACGACATGGACTATGGCGAACTGGCCGCGAATATGAAACTCATCGCCATCGATGAAATGCGCCACTGCGAAATGTTCGCCGAGCGCATCAAAGAACTCGGCGGCGAGCCTACTTCCGAAGTTGCCGGGAAGGTGGTCAAGGGGCAGGAAGTCAAAGCGATTTACAGCAGCGACAGCGACAGTGAAGACGACACCATCTTCGTGTACAACGAGCTTCGCAAAGTCTGTGTGGACAACGGCGATATCCTGACCGCCAAACTGTTTGAAACGATCATCGGCGAAGAGCAGATTCACTTGAATTATTTCGATAACATCAGCGATCACATCGAAACCCTCGGCGATACCTTCCTCTCCAAGATCGCCGGTACGCCGTCTTCGACCGGCGGGACCACCAAGGGCTTTGCCATCGCTCCCGCAGCCGCGAACTAGAGCGGATACACTTGAAAAGTTAGAGACACCGGGAAAGGGGGCTTTCTTCAGCAAAGTCCCTTTCCCCAAAACTGTCAGCGCGGCTCGCATCCCTCCCTTTCCAAAGACTTTCGACGTTATCGAATCTGTGCTCGCAGGCTTTTCCGGCACAGATTGCCTTCCATGCCGGCCTGGAACGAATGCCGTCCGTTGGAGTGGCTTCTTGTGCATTCCGCGCGAAAAAACGGTTTCGCATCCGGCTGCGCCGCGTGTGGAACCGCTTTTTGTCTTGATACTGTCCGTGCTTTTTCGGCAAGAGGGGCTATCTTCCTTCGGTGAAGTGATACTATCTAATTATTTTAACATGTAACGAATATCCTGCACCAAACAGCTTGGTGCAGACGGCAAAAAGCGTCTTCCCAACGCCTCAAAAAAGTGAGCATCGGTATGCTGTGTGAATGCGAAACTCCCCCTCTCGGTTCGCGCCGTGATATGCCTCCATCAGAGGACACCACCGGTAGGGGAATTTTTTTGTTTAGACGGTGTGCTTCACTCGATCCATGACCTCAGCTCGCTTCGCGTCATTGAAACGCTCCACCGTGCCGACAAGGTACCCGGTGATGCGCCGGATACGCTCGAACTTCACACCCTCGCCTGCCTTCCCGCCTTCAACGCGGAATCCATTCCACGTCCTGCCTGATTCGCATTCCCCAATCCTGCTCATTCCTGCCTCCTCAATTCCGGCGGCGACTGCCTGCCTTCCCTCTCGCTCTCGTAACTGCTTTTGCAGTGTTCCCTCTGCCAGAAGAACAGCCCGTCCACCACGCGCCGGGGCCATGCCCTCACCCCGTCCCGCGCCCAGCGGTAACAGCGCGAGGACAGGGTTTCATCCGGCCAGCCGCCGAGGAGCGTATTGAGGAGCTGGTCGACGGCGATCAACGTTCGCTTTCCGTACGTCATGCTTCTCCCCCGCCTGGCATGGAGATGTTGACGGTGATGCCCTGCACATCTTCCAGCGTCGTACAGGCATCAAGCCGATCTTCCAGTGCCTGACGCTGGCCGATGATGGAGCCGGAAGCCACGGCAAAGGCGTCGGCCTTGGCGAGCACCCGTTCCACGAGGTCGGGCAGAGAAATGCCCCGTGCCTGCGCCAACGCCGAAAGAAGCGGCGTTGAAGCCGTAGGGTCGGCGGCATAGGCGCGGGCCTCGGATTCCTGCTTGTCGAACGTGCTGATCTCCCGGTCCGGATAGGTCGCCGTGAGTGTGGCTATGGCCCTGTCCGCTGCCGCGTTGATTTCCGAGAGCTTGGCGGTCTTCACTTCCTCAAGCGTCGGTACGGGCGGGACGTAGGGCTGTTCTTCGGTCACGCATTCGGGATGGGCCTCGGCGTAGGCAAACACGGCGTCCCATTCCTCCGCGAATTCGGCGGCATAGGGATAGACGTGGTAGGGCATGCCGTCCTTTGTGATGACATAGGAATCATCAGCAGTCCGGTAGATGATTTGTCCGTAATCCATACTTTCCCCCTTATGCGACTCTGACCGCATACCACCAGTCGTGCGGGATAGAAGTTCCGCCAGCGACGGTCATGAAATCAATCTTTCCATTTATCGACGTAATCACTCTCCATGTCCCTCCGCTGGGGACAGTTTGATTATTGCGCCCGAACCATACTCCCGAGACGGCGGTGGATATGTACGCGCTGTTCGCATAGTTCACGCTGAAATTAGCGGGATTGTAAACGTACATATTGGTTCCGTCATTGCCTCCCCACAGCCAACCGGGTTGGCCTCCCTGACCATTCCAATACCAGCTTGTATCGACACCCCCTTCCCTGCGGAGCTTGTTTGCCGCAGTTGCATACGGGACATCGCAATCAACAACGGCTCTCGTTCCGTTTTGCTTCAAAAAGGTAAATATGCCGTCGCTTCGCAGCGCAAGCAGGCCCGCAACTTTATTCGCCCAATGAAAGCCGATTGTCGGAGCATAGGCTATGTCTGATTGCGCACTCCCTACGCCTCCATTTTCCCGTATTTCGAGAGCGCCGGTTGCATACCTTGAACTCGCATCGGCATTGTAGTTCCCTCGAAGGCCGCCGATGCGCCCGCTCATTACGCCGCCGGACAAAGACAGTTTGCCATTCGCCGCAGTGACCCCGGCAGTCCCCCGTTCATAGGCCGCCTTCACGGCCTTCGCGGACGCCGCCGTCTTCGAGTCCTCCAGACTCACGCTGTCCGAAATCTTGGTGAGCGCGGGCTTGTACTCCCCGCCTCCGGTCAGGAAGCTTTCATGCTGCCCGGCGGCTGCGGGCGGAACAAGGCCGGACGTCCCGGCCTTCGATGCCGTCGCGCCCTCGTATTCGGGGACGGAGATGATACCTTGGGTTGTGCGAATGCCGTCACCAACTTTGTTTCCTGAAAGCAACTGTTGCCAAGCGCTCCATGTCGTTCCTGTCGAATTTTGAACAGTCCTCCACGTAACCGTGCTACCGGATATCATGATCTGAAAGATGCGCCCATTCTGTCCCAAAGTACCAGCTACAATAAGAGAACCGATGGAAGCTCCGGAGATATTGAGAGGCAAAGAAGGACCGTTAGTGGGATTCCCCGTTATTCTATAGTTTCCCGGAGTTGTAAGCGTATTAAAGTCCAGATTTGGCATCTCTTTAGCATCCCCAACCTGCCCCCGCGCACTCGCAAGATCCCCGAGATCCCCACCAATCGCCACATCTTTCACTGTGATCACGCCGCCCGCGTCGGCCCGCGTGGTCTTCCCGTC